>ENA-UONS01000044-UONS01000044.1-human-gut-metagenome-genome-assembly--contig:-CS19-NODE-44-length-157768-cov-13.164032_pt1 | contig 157768 bp, 127 predicted proteins | sample MGYA00242458_ERZ724005 | MGnify/ENA metagenome assembly ERZ724005
TGAATAGAGTAGCTGACTACGGATCAGCCGGTTACAGGTTTGAATCCTGTCGCGATCACAAAAGGGAAGCATTATTGCTTCCCTTTTATTTATGGATGCAATACATTAAAATTATATAAAATTTAACATATTATTTTCATTTCTCTCTCAATTCATTTCAATTATAAGTGACCGAAATACAATAAATAAACAAAAGAGAGTTCTTCTTTTTTAGTATTTTTACGCCTTAAGTACTTCTATTAAATTCCAAAAAAAATAAATTTATTTTGTAGGTCCAATATCATTATTCTATCTTTGGGTAACTAAAAACAATACCATATGAAAAAGTTATTTTTATCAGTAGCATTATTATGCAGCACAACATTTATTTCATTTGCTCAAGAAGCAGATTTAACTAGTTTAGTCAATGAAGGAAAGACTGCTCTTGAAGCTAAAAACTACGAATTAGCATTTACAAAATTCAGTTCTTATCTGACACAAACCAACAACCAAGATTCTGTTATAGCTTTCAACTGCGGTGTATGCGCAGACAAAATCAAAAAGCCCGCAGAAGCTGTGAAGTATTTTGATATCGCCGTACAGAAGAAGTACAACTTAGCTAATGCATATATAGGAAAAGCCGGTGCTTTAAAAGACCTCAAGAAGAACGATGAATATGTAGCTACTTTGAAAGAGGGTTTGGAAGCCGTTCCTGGAAATAAGGCGTTAACAAAAATGTATACTAACTACTATGTAAATGCAGGTATTACAGCTCAAAAGGCCGGAAAGATAGAAGAAGCAGAAGATGCTTACAAGCAAGTGTTGGCTTTTCAAGAGAATAATATCAATGCATTGTACAGTTTAGGAGCACTTTACTTTAATAACGGCGCAACAACATTAAAGAAAGCTACACCTTTAGCAACTTCTGACAGGGCAAAATACGATGAAGAAGCAGCTAAAGCAGACAAAGACTTCAAAGAAGCCAAAACTTATCTGGAAAAATTGACCACATTATTGAAGCCTGACAAACCCGCACAAAAGAAGATGCTTGATAATGCAAACAACTTATTAAAGCAGATTGCAGAGCAACTGAAATAATAAAATCAGTCAAAATAGAAGTTAGAAAATACGGATTCCTAACAATGGAATCCGTATTTTTTTATCCATATCAAAGAAGACAAAGCCTGAAATATCATCGATAACACTAAGTTCCTATTTAAATTCCATTATAAAGTTTGCAATAGAAAAGTTTTTGTATCTCACAAAAAAACACTAACTTAGCATGGTTTTTTTATACACATACTAATTACATATTTAATTAAATTTTAAATGCTTGAACAAGACAGAATTATAAAGATTAACATCGAAGAAGAGATGAAGTCATCTTACATTGATTATTCAATGTCAGTCATCGTGGCACGTGCTCTTCCTGATGTTAGAGATGGTTTTAAACCCGTTCATCGAAGAATCTTGTACGGAATGATGGGGCTTGGAAACACATCTGATAAACCTTATAAAAAATCAGCCAGAGTAGTAGGTGAAGTTTTAGGAAAATATCATCCACATGGAGATGGCTCTGTATATGGTGCCTTGGTTCGTATGGCTCAGTCCTGGGCTATGCGCTATAGGTTGGTAGATGGACAGGGGAACTATGGTTCTGTAGATGGTGATAGCGCAGCTGCTATGCGTTACACGGAATGTCGTCTGCAAAAGATTGGTGAAGACATGATGCAGGATCTCGACAAAGAGACTGTTGATATGCAAAATAACTTTGACGATACACTGCAGGAACCTACAGTTATGCCGACAAGAATCCCGAATCTTCTTGTTAACGGTTCATCAGGTATTGCCGTAGGAATGGCAACAAATATGCCGACTCACAATCTGTCCGAAGTTATAGATGCTTGTATTGCATATATCAATGACAATGACATAAGTATTGAAGAACTTATGAATTATGTCAAAGCCCCTGATTTTCCCACAGGTGGATATATATATGGAATCAACGGAGTACGTGAAGCTTATCTGACAGGTAGAGGACGCGTTATAATGCGCGCCAAGGCTGAAATAGAATCAACTCAAACCCATGATAAGATTGTTGTCACAGAAATTCCTTATGGAGTAAACAAAGCTGAGCTGATTAAGTCTATTGCAGAACTTGCCAACGAAAAGAAAATAGAAGGCATTGCAAATGCTAACGATGAGTCAGACCGCGAAGGTATGCGCATTGTTATTGATGTCAAAAAAGATGCTAATGCAAGTGTTGTTTTAAACAAATTATACAAACTAACCCAATTACAAACTTCTTTTGGTGTTAACAACGTTGCTTTGGTTCACGGCCGTCCTCGCTTGTTGAACCTCAAAGATCTTATTAAATATTTTGTTGAGCATAGACATGATGTAGTAATTCGCCGTACCAAATATGATTTGCGTAAGGCTAAAGAACGTGCACATATTCTGGAGGGCTTGATCATTGCTTCTGATAACATTGATGAAGTAATACGCATTATCAGAGCCGCCCAAACTCCCAATGATGCTATTAGCAAATTGATGGAAAGATTCAGCTTGAGTGAGATACAAGCCCGTGCTATTGTAGAAATGCGCCTTCGCCAGTTAACCAGTCTTATGCAAGACCAGTTACATGCTGAATACGAAGAAATCAAGAAACAAATAGCATATTTGGAAGAAATTCTGGTAAACGATGAATTATGTAAAAAGGTAATTAGAGATGAGCTAATTGAAGTTAAAGAGAAATACGGTGACGAACGACGCACTGAAATCGTATATTCATCTGAAGAATTCAATCCTGAAGATTTCTATGCTGATGACGAGATGGTCATAACTATCTCACATATGGGATATATAAAAAGAACTCCTTTGTCTGAGTTTAGAGCACAAAATCGTGGCGGAGTCGGCTCTAAGGGAACAGAAACCCGCGATGCAGATTTTGTTGAGCATATTTATCCTGCAACCATGCACAATACGATGATGTTTTTCACTCAAAAGGGAAAATGTTATTGGTTGAAAGTGTATGAAATCCCAGAAGGAACAAAGAATTCAAAAGGCAGAGCTATCCAGAATCTGTTGAATATAGATTCAGACGATGCTGTAAATGCTTATTTACGTGTTAAGAATCTGAATGACCAAGAGTTTATCAATAGCCATTATGTATTGTTCTGCACGCAAAAAGGCATAATAAAGAAAACATTGCTGGAACAATATTCAAGACCAAGAGTTAATGGTGTAAATGCTATTACAATTCGTGAAGATGACCGCGTAATAGAAGTACGAATGACTAATGGCAATAATGAAATCATTATTGCAAATCGCAATGGTCGTGCTATCAGGTTCCATGAAAGCGCAGTACGCGTTATGGGACGAACGGCAACGGGTGTGCGCGGAATGCAATTAGATGAAGATAATCAAGATCAGGTAGTAGGCATGATCTGTATCAAAGACCCTGATAAAGAAACAATTATGGTCGTTTCTGAGCAAGGTTATGGAAAACGTTCTGACATCGAAGATTATCGTAAAACAAATAGGGGAGGAAAAGGTGTAAAAACTTTGAATATTACAGAAAAAACTGGTAAATTAGTAGCCATAAAATCTGTTACAGACGAAAATGATTTAATGATTATCAACAAATCAGGTATAACCATTCGCCTAAAAGTTGAAGATGTTCGTATAATGGGACGTGCTACTCAAGGTGTACGATTAATCAACTTGGAGAAGCGTAACGATGAGATTGGTTCGGTTTGCAAGGTATCTTCATCTGATAATGAAGAAAATAATGATGTAGATTCAGAAATAACCGGAACTGATACAAACGAAAATCTAACGAATACAGATAATACTGAAGTTAAAGAATAGACTATTTAAATATTAATTAAATTTCAACAATCATGAAAAGAGTATTTTTTTCAGTGGTTTTATTACTCGCAGCAAATTTCATTTTTGCCCAAGAAAAAAATGTAAAAGAGGCAAAAAGCATTGCGAATGAAATGAATCCTGATTTTGCTAAAGCTGAACAATTAATCAATGAAGCATTAACTAATCCGGAAACAAAGGATAAACCAGAAACATGGAATGTAGCTGGTATGATTCAGAAACGAAGAAGTGAGAAAGAAATGGAAAATGCATATTTAAGAAAGCCCTATGATACATTGCAAGTATACAATAGCGCTTTGGATATGTGCAAATACTATTTCAAATGTGATGAGTTGGCACAGATTCCTAATGAAAAAGGAAAAATCAAAAATAAATATCGCAAATCAAACAGTGCCAGCATTCTTGCAGAGCGTCCTAATCTGATTAATGGTGGTATCCAGTATTATAATATGTATCTTGACCAAGAGCAGAAGGGTGGTGAGCATCCTGAATATGGCAAGAAAGCTTTGGAGTGCTTTGGTATGTATATTGATATTGCTACACATCCTATGTTTGAGAAAGAGAATCTTCTGCAAACAGACACTTTGCTTCCGCAAATAGCATATTATGCAGGCTTAACTGCTACTAAACTAGAAGATTATAATGGTGTCTTGAAATATGCACCCTATGCACAGGACGATAAAGAAGTAGGAATGTATGCAATGGAATTTGTATCATCAGCATTAAAAGCTCAAGGTGACACAGCAAAATGGATTGCATCATTAAAAGAAGGCATACAAAAATATCCTCAACATTCATTCTTCTTTGGTCATCTTATTGATTATTATAGCAATAATAACAAGTATGATGAAGCCATGGCATTTGCCGATGATATGTTGAGCAAAGATCCTAAAAATACATTCTATCTGTATGTAAAAGGATATTTGTATCATAACCTTTATAGCAAGCTGAAAGAAGAAAAGAAAGATGCTGAAGCAACAGAAGCATTGAATAATGCTATTGAATACTATAAAAAGACAATTGAAGTAGATCCGAACTACGCCGAAGCATATTCTAACTTAGGTTTAGTTTATTGTATTCAAGCACAGGATTTCTCTGAGAATGCAACAACAGATGTAAATGATCCTAAATATAAAGAAGATCAGATTGCACTTAAGAAATACTATGAGAATGCTAAACCATATTACGAAAAGGCACGTGAATTGAAACCCGATCAAAAAGATTTGTGGATTCAAGGTCTTTATAGAGTTTACTATAACTTAGGTATGGGAACAGAATTTGAGGAAATTGAAAAACTAATGAATATGTAATTTCTACAATTAAATCTATAATTTAAAAAGAGGTTATTCATTTTGGGTAACCTCTTTTTAAATTATCTCATTTTATGGTTTATTTATAATAGAATATCTTACATTGCTCCTTAATATTAAACATAATATAAATTATAATTTTAATTTAGGACAAGAAATTTATAAAGATTAAAGACCACACACAACAAACAAGACAAAACACCTAGGGGACGGAATGCGCGAACCTTTCGTATTGACATGCGAAATAAAATCTCCTTGCCTACACTGATACAAGCATTTAAGCCATTTAAATAGAAAGAGTCCAGTACAAAACCGAACTCTTTCTATTAAGGGATAATATTTAAACAGCCCAAAACTTTGGGGAGACGCTTCAATATGAGATGGCCTCTATTCAGATTAAATCCTGTTTGATTTTTTACTCTAAAAAATCTGATCTTTATTTTTTAAGATTATTACTCAATTTTCTCATCTAAAATTTTTAATGCTAAATCAAGTACAGTTGTATCATCCAACATAACCAATCCACCATCAGGTCCAGGTTCTAAGTGTATACCAACACTCTTACCCTCCTTAAAATTATGACCTCCAAAAAAATTTCGAACTGTATCTACATCTAAACCTAATTCATCTGCAATTCTATGCATACTTCCACTAGGAAGTGCATCTTTAATTTTCCGCAATTCATTAAATGTTATTGTTCTCATATTCGTAAGATTTTTATTGTTATTAAATCGATAAATAACTCTATAAATTTAGATAAAAAATCATTCATAAACAATTTTTCCTTCTTTTTTTCTATATGCGTCATCATTTTATTCCTATTATCTTCTCAAAATAGGAAATTCCATATAAATAGCATGATCAAAAGAACGATGCTTGGACAGTTACCTGCTTCAGCAGTTCAATTCTCCATCATTCTCCAAAAGTCCCCAAAATGCTCATAACACTCATAAAAGTTCATGTTCTCACTTTTTTTCTCCAATTTCAGAAAAAAAACATAGCAAACTATTGCAAATTCAAAAATAATGCGTACCTTTGCAACCGAAATCGAGAGAGAAAGCAACAAAAAAAACTTAATGGTGCGTTAGTTCAGTTGGTTAGAATACATGCCTGTCACGCATGGGGTCACGGGTTCGAGTCCCGTACGCACCGCAAAGCATTATCCATTTCAAAATAAAATTGAAATGGATATTTTTTTTAGATTACATTTTATTTTTTTGTAATTGTTTTATAATATTTTCAAGTTTTCTCAATCTTGTCCACATTAGTTTCTGTTTTGAACTGAGCATCTTTTATCGTAATTGCTTTCTACGAATCCTCAAGCGTACGGTAGGTCACCGGGGGTGTCTGCATACATTTCTTTTAAAAAAGCTCCGAATTCCTTGGAGTAGCGTGTGCCTTTAGCTGCCACGTCAAGGTCTATCGGAATGCTGAAACTCTTGCCTGTACGGGTGTCAAACCAACGTCTGCGGCGTATCTTGAGAATGACCTTATGGTCTCTTATAGGGAAGTCTGTAACATTTGCTTGCACTGGTGATATATCAGCCCGAGCCTCATTGAAAGATAATATGCTTTCTTTATATCAGGATATTCCCTGAACAGGATGGCGGCACGCACACGTTGTGATTCAGTCCATAGGGATTTTTTTCTTATAGAGAAGATAGATGCTTCTTGCCAGCTGCTGCTGCTTTCTTGAATCCCCATTCTCGAAGATTGGAGCATGATAAGGCTTTCCGCATGCCTTGGCATATGCCATTTGTATGGATTCCTCATCTAGGGCTTCCCAGAGCGCTTTCACTCTCATTTCCTGAACCCGCTCATAAGCCAGCATCTGTACATGGAAACAGTCCGTCACGCAGCGTGCGGCTGGGAAACAAATACGTGCTATCTGTTCCATGTTCGGAGTCATGTCAAGGGTTATCTCCCTGACCTGGAAGCGCCTGTGTCTGGAAAGCTTTAGCAGAAAAGACGCAACTTCATGCGTCATACGGCTGCCTTCGGCTACCAATTTCCAATTACGGCACACATAAGCGCCATCATCCTTTATTATCCACCGGCGGCGACGGATGTTCAGGAAAAGCTTCTTGCCGCGAATTGGGAAATCCTGGATAACTACCGGATTATAAAATCCCTTACTCTCTACTTATATATTCAAATATTCGTCTGGAACTTCATTTTTCTCTTCCAGATAAATTACTATTTAACTTCTACTTTCCTTTACATCTAAGATGATAAAATAATCCAATGTTCCTTCGGGAAGAAGGAAACGATAACCGCTGTGTTCCATAGTTATTGCTGATTTTGTTTCCGACAAATATACAATTTTGTCAGATTCACCCTCAGTTTTTTATGTTGATCCGTCTATCCATATCGGAAAATCATAGCTTCCTAAAGCGCCTTTGGATTCGAAATATACATCTGATGATAAAACGACAAAAAGCTATAATAAAAATGGCATATGAAGTGATTATTATATGCAACCTCCATATGCCACTGAATTTCTTAGGGACATTTAGTGAATATCCCGGAATATTTCATTTATAATATAGAAGTAATTGAAAACATTATTTATGTCCTATACAATAATATACAAAACCTTGTTCTTCCATCTCCTTTCGCTCGTATATGTTGCGTCCGTCTAGCACTACTGGTTGATTCATGGTTTTCTTAAGAACTGGCCATGAAGGTAATCTGAATTCTTTCCATTCCGTTACCAACAACATAGCATCTGCATCGAGTACAGCATCGTACATATCTTTTGCATAATAGATAGTATCAGATCCCAATCTACGACGACATTCATCCATGGCAGCTGGGTCGTAAACACGAATTTTACAACCTTGCTGCAACAATTTATCAATCAAAACCAATGCAGGAGCTTCTCGCATATCGTCAGTTTCAGGCTTGAATGCAAGTCCCCACAATGCTATGGTTTTACCTTGCAGTTGACCTTCATAATGTTTTAACAGTTTCTCAAAGAGAATTGCTTTCTGCTTCTCATTGATTTCTTCCACAGCTTGTAAAACGCGCATTTCATAACCATTCTGTTGCGCTGTTTTTATTAGTGCCTTAACGTCTTTGGGAAAGCATGAACCACCATAGCCAATACCCGGATAGAGGAATTTGCGCCCAATACGTGTATCAGACCCGATACCACTACGTACCATATTAACATCAGCACCCACTAGTTCGCAAAGGTTAGCAATATCATTCATAAAACTGATACGTGTTGCCAGCATGGAATTGGCTGCGTACTTAGTCATTTCTGCAGAAGGGATATCCATAAAAATAACTCTGAAGTTATTCAGTAAGAATGGTTTGTAAAGTTTGGTCATTAACTTCTGAGCACGTTCAGACTCCACTCCTACTACTACACGGTCAGGACTCATAAAATCGTTGACAGCATTTCCTTCTTTCAAGAACTCGGGATTGGAGGCTACATCAAATTCAAGTTTTACTCCTCGTTTGTCCAGTTCTTCTTGAATAACGCTACGAACCTTTTGAGCCGTACCTACAGGAACGGTACTTTTAGTAACAACTAGCAGATATTTATTCATATACTGCCCTATGGTTCGAGCTACAGCCAAAACATAACTCAAGTCTGCACTTCCATCCTCATCAGGCGGAGTACCTACTGCACTGAATACCACTTCTACGTCGTTTAGACAACTTTCCAGCGAGGTAGTGAATTTTAAGCGGCCAGCCTTGACATTCCTATTCACCATTTCTTCCAATCCATTTTCATAGATAGGAATAATTCCTTTTTTTAATGCCTCGATTTTTTCGCAATTTGTATCTACACAAATTACGTTAACTCCAATCTCAGCAAAACAGGTTCCTGTGACCAATCCGACATAACCTGTACCAACGATTGCTATTCTCATATTCAATCAAAATATTCTGCTTCTTTAAAAGGTAAAGCGCGTTTATCCTTCTCTGACAAAACGAATTGCTCTTTATCTAATATCCAATTAATATCCAATGATTCATCATTATATTGTATGGACGCTTCAGCTTGAGGAGCATATATATTATCAACTTTATATGCAAATATGGCTTCATCACTTAATACTACAAAGCCATGAGCAAATCCCCGTGGGATAAAAAACTGAAGTTTGTTTTCTTCCGTCAGTTCTACGGCCACATGCTTACCAAATGTTGGTGACGAGCGACGCATATCAACTGCTACATCCAATACTCGCCCTTTGATAACACGCACAAGTTTGGCTTGGCTATATTCTCCTTTTTGGTAATGTAGTCCGCGCAGTACACCAAAAGACGATTTTGATTCATTGTCCTGAACAAAGTGTACATTGCCTACATTCTGAATAAACTCCTCTTTTTTGAACGTCTCTACAAAATATCCGCGTGCATCGCAGTATATCTTAGGCTCAATAATCCAGACACCTTTAATTTCTGTCTCTGTGTATTTCATTCGTTTAAAACGTTTTATTAATTTTCAATTCATAACCAATGTTATTTCCATAGATGTCACCCATATCATGCGCTATGGAAGAAACCAATTTCCATCCTTTGCACCAACGTGGAGTGTAATAGAATGATGCAAAAGTAGAAAAATTTTCTAAGATAACAGCTGTTGGTTTAAAAGGAGTTCCCCATGTTTGATTATATGACATCTTAAATACATATCTCCAATCCCTAGCTATACTGCCTGAACATCCTACATGGATGGCTTTTACCCTATTATATTTAAAAGTCATGTCTCCATCTTTATTATAAATTGGCGATGCTATCAATGGATTTGCCATCGTCATTCCCCAATGAACCCACCCAGGATATAGATAATTGTTGTAATAATCATCCGCTCCACCTGTTTTTTTTACAATAGAATCGTCAAGTCCATGCATAGGGCCACTTTGATTGGTTGTTTGATAGTATTCAAGAACGAATCCTTCAATGATCTGTTGACGATACAATTTTAACTCTATACCCCACAAGCCATCCCATCCGTTCAATTTACCCATGCCTGACATATCATCGTAGTAATTTTCCAGATAAGCACTAACAGAAAAATCCATTTGGTTATAAGTCAACTTAATATGCTCACTCCCCATAAAATTTCCTTGATAGGCTACTCGCTCACCTGATGCATGTTGGTCACTACCATGTAATGGAATTATTACTCTGAGATAATCTTTCCAGCTATTTCCTAAGTCTCCACTTTCTTCCCCTCCTTTTTTATTTCCTCCAAATTGTACATCCATGCTCATTCCTAATTCCACTTGCCAATGCCCTTGAGGTAATCCGATACGTAGGAATCCACTTTTGTGATGATACTTGATATTTTGGGTATACCAGAAATTTTCGCCAACATGTTTTGCTTGATACTTGTTATCGGTAAACCACCCATATGAAAAATCTGCTTTAAGAGCAAGCCGGGGCAATATCGAAATATAGTCGGGTAATCCAATCCATATCTGTGGTATAGGCCGAGCATTACCCGACCATGTCAACCCTCCACTACTGAGTTCCTGATTCAATAATGGAGAATTAATTTCCCGGCTACCTACAAACATTCCAATTTTTTTATATCTAGCTTCTGCATAAGCCTGTTGTAAAACAAAGGTTGATGTAAAGCCAGCTGTAACCGCCATATCTATTCCACCGCCATAGGTCCAGTTTTTGTAAGTATTCTGATAAAATACTCCACCACGTAGATAAGTATTATTATTCAATGATGAAAAACCATGTCGATTACTTACTTGCCATAGTGGAGTATTATCTCCACCATGTACTGACATACCATATTCAGCAAAGGAAACAATGCTTTCATTCGAAGTTTCATCCTGCCCATAAACAGAGTTTGTAGCACATAACCCTAAAACAATAGCATAAATTACTCTTTCCCATGTTTCCTTTTTAGAAATATGTTTGTTCATCAGTATCAGCTTTAATTGTTTACAAAAATTTTCTTATAGGCAGTGTATTAAAAGAAAGCCTTCCATACAACTTTTATTGTCCGAAAAATAATCTTTAAATCCAGTCCTATTGACCAATTTCTGATATACCATATATCGTATTCAACCCGTTTCCTCATTTTATCTATGTTCTCAGTCTCACCACGAAGACCGTTAACTTGTGCCCAACCAGTAATTCCTGGTCTTACAGCTAGTCGCTGCACATATTGTGGAATCAGTTTTTCATATTCACTGGTATGCAACAACATATGAGGACGTGGCCCTACAATGGACATATCACCCTTTAATACATTCCAGAATTGTGGCATTTCATCCAAACTGGTATCTCGTAAGAATTTTCCAAAGGGAGTTATTCGTGGATCTCCATCGTAAGCTTGTAGTAAATCTGCATCACTATTAGGTTTCATAGTGCGGAATTTGTAGCATATAAATGTACTTCCCTCAATGCCTGTACGTTTCTGCAAGAAAAAGATTCGCCCTGGCATAGTAAGCTTAATGCCCAACCAGATAAAAATATATACCCAAGGAAAAATAAAAACAAGTATACATGTTGATATTAATATATCAAAAGCCCTTTTTATTCTAGACAAATTCTTCTCTGACACAATCTGATTGGTAGTACATTTATTCTTTCCACTTATTCTTTTCATAGTTTAAATCTTCTTCCCTGCCCTCTCTTTCATCAATATTATCTCTCTTACATTATATCAACCAATCACATGATAACGTTTTTTCTAATCTTTAGATAATAGTGCAATAATTCTATTTTATAATACAGCCTTTTATTCTTAGTATTCTCTTAGAATAAAAGGCTGTCAAAAAGACCTATAACAAATTCATGCGCAATTGATTAGTCTATAATTTTAGCATCTTCAATGTCTTTATGCATCGCATCTTTATTTACTTTCGGACGACGTCGAGAAAATGTAAACCAATTCACCAATTCTGATACTGCATAGACCAAACTTGTAATACCGATAATGATTAGAGCAGTCGAACGTACTCCCGTTGGGTTAAAAAGAGCTAGAAGGCCTGCTAATAAAATTAGAGAAGGAATGATATAAAAACCTATGGGTACCATCATCCAACGACGCGCAATAGCCAAAGATGCAATTTGTTGTACACCCCCCATCAGTAAAATGAAACCAAGCACGTATGTTAAGAAGTCAGCAAAGAACTCTGGCATAATAACAAGCCACAAACCAAATAGCATTCCACCCACTGCTTCAATGGGAAAACGAAAACCTTTTTTTGAGTCTTGCGTAAAATAACTAATTAGGCTAATTAAGGAAGGAACCAAGAATACAATACCAATAGTAATGATAAAATAATCGCTGGCTTGATTAGGAAATACAACTAATACCAATCCGATTATCAACGCACAAATTGTGCGAATAAATGAATAATTTAATGCTTTCATTGTCTTTTATATTGGTTTTTATGCGAAGATACATTTTTATTGCGGTAACAACGAATGTTTCTACATTTTTTTCTTTATCAATACCAATAACAAATTAACCGTTGTCTATTCTTACGAATAAAGAGAAGAATCGGAGAATAAAAAAATAAGCTTTGTCTCACGACAAAGCTTATTTACAACACAAACACAAAATAAAACACGACAAAACTACTATGTAATCAGTACTGTCTATACGTCGTTACGTATAACGGTGTTTATGGATATTCACATACACATAATACACTCAGTCTGATTATCCTTAAAACAAATGATGAGTATCATTTGTTTTCGTATTATAGTTAAAAATAGTCAAATATACCAGTTACATGCTTGAGGGAATAAATTACTTATAGTTATTAATATCCCTCAATTATGTCATTATTGTATTCCTCTTTCACGAAGATTCAATTGCCATTTCCATGCAGACAGCAAAGTATCTTCGATGCTTGTATCAGCTTTCCAACCTAACACCTTATTGGCGCGCTCGGGGTTAGCCCATACCTTTACAATGTCACCAGCGCGACGACCTACTATCTGATAGTTCAATTTGACACCTGTAGCTTTTTCAAAAGCATTTATCAACTCCAATACAGAAAGACCGCGACCAGTACCAATATTAAATACTTCTACTTTCTCATCCTGCTTGTGCTCCAGAATACGACCGATAGCAACTACATGTGCTTTAGCCAAATCAACAACATTGATAAAATCGCGAATGCAAGATCCATCAGGCGTATCATAATCATCACCAAATACACTGAGCTTTTCGCGAATGCCAATAGCTGTTTGAGTCAAATATGGTACAAGATTCTGCGGTACTCCGTTAGGTAACTCACCAAGCAATGCGCTAGGATGTGCACCGATAGGATTAAAATAGCGCAGCAATATTGCATTGATAGGTGCTCCCGAAGCCACAGTATCGCGTATAATCTCCTCATTTATCTGCTTTGTATTTCCGTATGGCGATTCAGCTTTCTTGATAGGAGCTTCCTCGGTAACGGGGAGTTCATCAGGCTGACCATATACTGTACACGAAGATGAGAATACAATTCCTTCTACTCCATGCTTAGGCATCAGTTCAAGCAAGTTAATGAGCGAAACAAGGTTATTACGATAGTAGAGCAATGGCTTTTGTACTGATTCACCTACTGCTTTACTAGCAGCAAAGTGAATAATAGCTTTAATACCACTATACTTCGTGAAAACAGCATCAAGGCCCACCAAATCAAGACAGTCAAGCTTCTCAAAATAAGGACGGATACCCGATACTTTTTCTATGTTGTCAACGACGTCGGCACTTGAATTTGAGAGGTTATCAACGATAACAACTTCGTAGCCTGCGTTTTGAAGTTCTACTACAGTGTGAGAACCGATATATCCGGTTCCTCCAGTAACCAAAATTCTTTCTTTCATCTGATAATTTAGTTTAGAGGTTATATCAAGCACAAAAGTAGGGAAATATTTTTTATTCAAGCATAAAAATTCCCAAAAAATTCAGCCCTTACGCACATTTTATTGTAACCTGCTGATTTTTAAATACAATCCTCAAAAGCACGGATGTAGAAATTCCATTAAATTCTATAAAAGATAGAATATAAGAAGAGGAGAAAATGATAACGTAAAATTAAAGTTAACTTCTCTCCTCCTCTCTTCTTATTTATTGCAATAGAATTAATAAGAACGTGCAAACACAACGCGGCAAGGTGAAGGTTTACCTGTTACCATACATTTACCAGGTTCTTTGTCACCGGGCAAGTAAGTATCGAAGGGGATACAACGTATAGTTGCCTTTGTTTCTTCTTTAATCTTCTCTTCTGTTTCGGTAGTGCCATCCCAATGTGCCATAACGAAACCACCTTCTTCAATCTTTTGCTTGAATTCTTCGTACGTATCGGCCGAAGTAATCTTGCTATTTCGATAGCTCAGTGCTTTGCGGTAAATATTTTGCTGGATTTCTTCAAGCAAATCTTTTACATATTGCTCTATACCGTCACAAGAACGTGTTTCCTTTTCAAGCGTGTCACGACGCATGATTTCCATCGTATTGTTCTCCAGGTCGCGTCCACCCATAACTAGGCGCACAGGTACACCCTTAACCTCATAGTCGGCAAATTTGAATCCTGGACGTTTGTTATCAGCATTATCATATTTCACAGAGATACCCAATGCCTTGAGTCTTTCAACAATACCAGCTACCTTTTCATCAATCTTGCTCAGCATTTCAGCATTCTTGTAAATAGGCACGATGACAACTTGAATAGGTGCCAGATGTGGCGGCAACACAAGGCCATTATCGTCAGAGTGAGTCATAATAAGTGCACCCATCAGTCGGGTAGATACTCCCCATGAAGTAGCCCATACATATTCAAGCTTGTTTTCCTTATTAACAAACTGTACATCGAAGGCCTTGGCAAAGTTTTGTCCGAGGAAGTGTGATGTACCGCTTTGCAATGCCTTACCATCTTGCATCATGGCTTCAATAGTATATGTATTAAGCGCTCCGGCAAAACGCTCATTGGCCGACTTAACTCCTTTGATAACAGGCACAGCCATAAACTTCTCAGCAAAGTCGGCATACACATTCAACATCTTGACTGCTTCAGCTTCAGCTTCTTCACGAGTAGCGTGTGCCGTATGTCCTTCCTGCCAAAGGAATTCAGCAGTACGCAGGAAGAGGCGCGTACGCATTTCCCAACGGAAAACATTTGCCCACTGATTGCACAAGATAGGCAGATCGCGGTATGAATTAATCCAATTCTTATATGTATTCCAAATAATGGTTTCAGATGTAGGACGGATAATGAGTTCTTCCTCAAGCTTAGCAGCCGGGTCAACCACTACGCCACCTCCGTTAGGGTCATTCTTCAACCGGTAGTGTGTCACCACGGCGCATTCCTTGGCAAAGCCTTCCACATGTTCGGCTTCGCGGCTCAGGAATGATTTAGGGATGAGCAGAGGGAAATAGGCATTGACATGACCTGTTTCCTTAAACATATCGTCGAGCTGACGTTGCATTTTCTCCCAAATAGCATATCCGTAGGGTTTGATTACCATACATCCTCTAACGGCCGACTGTTCAGCCAAGTCAGCCTTGACAACCAATTCATTGTACCATTGCGAGTAGTTTTCGCTCCGCTTGGTAAGGTCTTTTAATTCTACTGCCATTATGTATAATTATTTATTGTTATATTAATTCTTCGATATATTCTTATTCCTTGGTGATAATTCACCATGCATGTCTATCTAAACATATCACCAATCATACTTTATTATTTCAAACAGTTGGCAAAAGTACTAAATTTTATGTTAACCATCTTCCTATCTCCCTGAGTATTTTTTAGAGAATTAGTCGGAGGATAGGACGGCTTCAAGGCTTTTTCATTTTAAAGTGCAATATCTGATTATATACCATCAAGCCGAAAAGACAAACTGAGTGGCACACTTTTGCTTCACAACTCCATACGTACATTTTAGTTTCATGCCTTGAAACTGTTGGTTTCATCCGTTGAAACTAGTAGTTTCATACGCTGAAACTAAAGGTTTCATGCCTTGAAACTAATCTGAAACCTTATTGTTCTATGAAAGAGCTGTGGAGCTATAAGTAGAAAAAAAGCGGTATTATTGTATATTTCCTTGCGTTTTTGTTCCTTTGCCTTGGCTAATATGTGATATATATAGGAATGAAATCTGCAATTTATCTGACAATGTGTATTTTGCTTGCCTCAATGATGTCGTGTTCGTCGGCAAGCAAGAAAGAGAAAGATGGAACAATGATAGTGAATCAGGACAGCGTGACAGACAAAGGCCTGCAATGCATGCAGCGGTCTGAAGCCAAAGCGTCATTCGAATATAAAGGAAAAAAGTACGAATCACTGGTCGTACGCCGTCCTGACGAGACACTGCCCGTCGTAACCAACGAACAAGGCGAACGCTATGCCGACAACCGTATCCGCCTGCGCCTGACTTGCGAAGGCAAGACCGTGGTCGACAAGGAGTTTACCAAAGAAGACTTTGCCGGGCAAGTCGATGCCAAGTTTCTGAAACACGCTATTTTGGAAGGTATGGTCTATGACAAGACATCCTCCGCAGGCATCCTCTACGCAGCCAGCGTATGCTATCCCCAAACCGACCTTTATATGCCCCTTCGGCTGACCATCACTGCCAACGGCAATATCTCCATCGTACGCGAAGAACTGATGGAAGACTTGTACGAAGAAGAAAAAGGAGAATGATTCTTTCCAGATTGTTTCCAGAATCGGTCTGTTCTTTTGTAGCATGTAAAAAGAGAAACACTGATTTTGACAGGACATGAAAATATTGATTATCGAAGACGAACAAGACCTGCGCGAAACCGTAAAGGCTTCGTTGCTGAAGGAAAAGTTTGTGGTGGAAACCGCTGCAGACTACTGGTCGGCACTTGATAAAATAAACGATTACGACTACGACTGCATCCTGCTGGACATCATGCTGCCTGGCGGTAATGGTCTTGGTTTGCTGCGCGAACTGAAGCGACTGCGAAGGAGCGACAGCGTGCTGATTGTTTCGGCCAAGGACTCACTGGACGACAAAGTTGACGGGCTCGACCTGGGCGCCGATGACTACCTGACCAAACCTTTCCACTTGGCTGAGCTCAATGCCCGTGTCAAGTCACTTATCAGACGGCGCAAGGCACAAGGCGACATTAGTATCAGGCTGGGCAACCTTGAGCTGAATCCCGACAAACGCAGCGTAGCTATCGACAGCAATGGGCTGCAACTGAACCGCAAAGAGTTCGACCTGCTCTATTACTTCGTCGTCAACCCCAACCGCGTCATCACCAAGACCACGCTAGCCGAGTCTGTATGGGGTGATAACATTGACCAGGCCGACTCGCTGGACTTCATCTATTCGCAGGTAAAGAACCTGCGCCGCAAGCTGAAACAAGCCGGGGCAACCGTAGAACTGAAGGCGGTCTATGGCTTTGGCTATAAACTGACCGAGCTATGAAACTCCTCTACTACACCTATCGCAAACTTTCTTTGTGGCTGTTGTTTCTGATGGCCGTGTGGGGAGCCTTGTTCTACTATGCCATCATCGACGAAGTGATGGATGAGACTGACGACTCGTTGGAGAACTACGCCCAAATCATCATCAACAACGCCCTGATGGACCCCTCTGTGCTAGAGACAGAAGGCAACCTCATGTCCTTCTACTTCTTCCACCCTCTGTCCGAGGAAGAGGGACGCAACCATCGCGACATCTACTACGATTCCTTTATATATGTAGAAAGCGAGGACGAGGAAGAGCCGGTACGCGTCTTGCGTACGGCTTTCCGCATGCCCGATGGACACTACTATGAGTTGGAGCTGATGATTCCTACCTTGGAACGCGACGATATGGTAGAAGCCATGCTCTGGTATCTGGGTGCACTGTTCGTACTATTCATGTTGGTAACCATTGTGGGCATCCACTTGATACTGAAGAAAATCTTCGAGCCTCTGCATCGATTGGTTGCCTGGTTGCAGACCTTGAATCCTAGCCAAGAAATCGTGCCGCTCGACAATTCAACGAAAATCAAGGAATTCCAATTGCTGGGCGAGACTGCCATGGAAATGGCCGGACGCAGTCACAAAGCCTACGAGGAGCAGAAGCAGTTCATCGAGAATGCTTCGCACGAACTACAGACGCCCTTGGCCATAGCCCGTGGCAAAATTGAACTGCTGGTCGAGAGCGAAAGCTTGAATGAAGAACAGATGCAGGAAATAGAAGCTATCTACAACACCCTAGGGCGCGCCGTGAAACTAAACAAAGCCTTGCTTCTGCTCTCGCGCATAGAAAACGGACAATATGCCGAAGCCGAGGACGTGTCTATGGACGACTTGCTGGACAATGTATTGCCCGACTTGGAAGAGGTGTACGAACACAAACAGATAACGGTGAGTCGTCTACAGGGCGAAGCGCCTTTCGTAGCACACTGCAACCCTGCGCTGGCACAGATGTTGGTATCAAACTTGGTAAAGAATGCCCTTTTCCACAATCTTGAGCATGGAAAGTTGGTAGTACGCACTTCTGCACAAGGCATGGAGCTGGCCAACAGCGGTGACGAACCGCTTTGTGCCGACAAGCTATTCAAGCGCTTTGCCCACAGTACCGAACGCAAGCAAGGCTCCACCGGATTGGGACTGGCCATAGCCTACTCCATTGCACAGGCGTCGGGTTTGGAACTTTCTTACCGCTGGGAAGAAGGCATGCACGTGTTTGCAGTCGTTAAGAAACGCTAAAATACATAAGGTAGCCCCGCTTTTCCTAAATCTTTCCCACTTCGGCCCGCACCTTTGCATCAAAGAAAACAAAAAAGAGAACAAATAATAAATAGTAACAACACGAAAAGCATTGGATTATGAAAAAGTTTTTAGCCCTTCTGTTCATGGCATTCCTGACTATTCAAGCAACGTTTGCCGGCGACGTCATTACACAAGATGCCAAGCAGCTCCCGCTGGTTGCACGCAACTTCATCAACCGGCACTTCACCCGCCCACAAATTTCGTATATAAAGATAGACAGTGAGTTCCTGTCTAAGAAGTACGAAGTAGTTTTGTCAGATCGCACAAAGATTGAGTTCGACGGCGACGGCGAATGGGAAGAAGTGGACGGCAAACGCAACAACATCCCCACCACCATCATTCCCGCCCACATCAAGCAATATGTAGAGGCCAACTATCCGGGTGTGTTCTTCACTAAAATTGAGCGCGACCGCGGCGAAGTGGAAGTGGAACTAACCAACCGCCTGTCGCTAACGTTCAACAAGAAAGGACAGTTGATAGACATTGATGACTGAATATTATATAAGTAATATGCATTCAACGTAAACGGTTAGTCAAGATTTTTAACACTAATAACATAGACGGGACAGATTTCCACAATATATATAAAAATTTGTGGAGATCTGTCCCGTCTGTATTTTCTGTGTACTCTTATTTATAGAAAAGACAAGATTGCACAGATAACTAATCTGAATCTATACTCATTCCTGCATAGTCATTTGCTACTTATCTCTCTTACATCCTCACTTTCAACTTCTTTCCGGTATATTCTACCGTTTTCGAGCCCTGTCCGTCGGCTGTAGTCACTACGAAACTACGCTTCTGCAACATACCATTATAGCTGCCGCGTCGTGCGCCTATGGTCAGGGTGCGGTTACTATCGTCCCAAGTCATCGGTATTTCGGTGTAAGCACCCTGCTCGTAGTTGTAGTTGTCGAACTCATCCTCGTAGAGGCAGAAGGTGGCGTCGGCACCGGGATAGACGGTGATTTCTAGGTTGTCCCACTTCTTCTCGGTGGCATACTGTACCTGTGGCCCGCGAGGTACAATGCTGCCTGCCCTAACATAGAGGGGCATGATGTCGAGCGGGGTGTCTTTCTCTACAGTCTGTCCACCTTGCAACTTCTCGTTGGTCCAGAAGTCGTACCAGCAGGCACCTTGGGGCAGATAAACGGAGGTGGTCTTCACTTGGTCGAAGCTGGGCACTCGCTTGCCGTCCTGTAGACAGGTATACATGGGCGTGGTGACAGGTGCCACAAGGAAGGCTTTGCCAAACATGTACTGGGTCCCCATGTCCCACACGGCCTTGTCATCGGCAAAGTCCATGGCCAAAGCACGCAGGAAAGTCGATTGGTGAGCAGTTACTTCCCACGAGGTGGAATAGATGTAGGGCAAGAGGCTATAGCGCAGGTTGATGTACTTGGCAATGGCGTCGTAGTAAGGCGTGCCCGGCTGTCCGAACTGATAGATTTCGCGCGGCGCGTCGGTGCCGTGCGAACGCATCATGGGGCAGAAAGTGCCGAATTGCAGCCAGCGGACGTAGAGTTCGCGGTAGTCAGGGTCGTCCAGCTTCCGAGGATAGCTGCTCAGGAAGAATCCGCCTATGTCAGTATTCCAATGAGGTATGGCACAGAGCGAGAAGTTGAGCCCGGCAGGAATCTGTCGCTTGAAACTATCCCAGGTGGACTGAATGTCTCCCGTCCAGGTATTGGCGCCGTAGCGTTGCTGTCCGGCAAAAGCAGAGCGGGTCAGTATGAAGACGCGCTTGTCAGCCGTGGCCTGCCGCTGGTGGTCGTAGACACCGCCCACGGTCATCAGCGGAAAGGCGTTGCGTACCTTGCGGAAGGTGCCAAGGTAAGTAGGTTGGTCGAAATCGGAGGGCTTCACATCGAGGTGGTCGGGATCGGTAGAGTCCATCCACCAGGCATCCATGCCCAGCGAAAAGAGGCCCTGGTTGAGGTACTTCCAGTAGATGTCACGCGCCTCAGGGTGGTAGACGTCATAAACACGTACACCCGACGGATAGTCCATACGTGGCGGCCAAGCGTCAGAACCTGACTGCGGCCAGGTCTGGAAATCGAGCAGCATGTTCTGCTGCTTCAGTTCTCGATAGGGCTTGGTCATGGGGCCGAAGGATGCCCAGATGGAAATCATTACCTTGGCGTTCATGTCGTGTATGTCCTTCATCATGCGGGCGGGATCTTTAAACTCACCGTTCAGAAACTCCATGGCATTCCACAGATAGTTGCCGCCCCAGTATTGCCAGTCTTGTATGATGCCGTCGAGTGGCACGCCCAGTTCACGGTAACGGCGTACCACGCCCACCAGCTCATCCTGACTTTTGTAGCGTTCCTTGCTCTGCCAGTAGCCATAAGTCCACAGGGGGAACATGGGCACCTGCCCGGTCAGGGTGCGCATCCGTGCCACTACACCGTCGGCATTGCCGCCGTAGAGGAAATAGTAATCCACACGCTCGCCCACTTCGGAATCGAAGGTGGTGCCTTCAGCGTTGTCGGTGAAGGTGGTGGGTGAATAATTATCCCAGTAGAGTCCGTAACCCTTTACCGACTGAAAGAAAGTGACGACGTCTTCCAAATTGCTCTGTATAAGGTATTTCTGCTGGTTTCGCTGGTTCATCTTGCCGGTTTGCAGTTGTCCGAGGCCGTAGATGGCTTCGTCAGTTTCCAGCTTGAAGGTCTGCGCCACTTGATAGTCGCCTTCGTCTGCATCACCTTGATGCAGTTTAAAGAAAGGTTTTCCCTGTTCGGCCAGGAGGCTGCGGCCCTGTCTATCGGCAAAGCGAAGGGTGCCGGTCTGCTTGTCTACCGTAACAGTCACTTCCGAGGAAGCAAGCACTACCCTGCCCTCCTGCTCCTTGAGGCTGAACTTGGTGGACTCAGGCTTCATGATGACTGAAAGGCTCTCCAAGCCAGGTTTGTCGATAACCGGAGGTGGACAAGGATATTTCACAATGCGTACAATGGATGGAGAGTAGAACATGACTTCGGTGCAGAAGCCTTGGCCGGCATTGTCTATCTTGACTCCTTGCCGAGTGGGGGTAACGGTTTGTGCCGCCGCCAGTGTACCCAGCATCAGGGCGAATGCGGTGAGACAGTTTTTCAGTGTGTTCATAGTTGACATAGTTTATCGTTGATGTGCGAAAATACGAAAAAAGCCTGTGATATGGTCTAAAAGGATGCATGTATTTTGCATCCCGTTTCCTATTTTCTTTGTTGCGTATTACCCGCGGTTGCACAATCGCAACATTTTGTTTTAGCACGCCTGCAACTTCAAAATATATTGCGTATCTTTGGCAAAATTCTTTGCCGCCTGCAAGCTGCTCAAAGAAGATTATATAATATAACCAGAAACAACCGCATTTGCCATGAGACAAATCATAGAACACTTCACCGACGACGACCTGTATAAACTGACCATGTGCTGCGCCGTCATCGACAACTTTCCCCGAGCACAGGTCAAATATTCATTTACCGACCGTGACAATACGGTCTATCCCGCTGGCTTTGCCGACGAGCTGATGCGTCAAATTAGCCTGCTGGAGCAAGTGGTCATCACCGACGAGGAGATAGACTTTATGAAACGCCGGTGCAGCTACATCCCCCACTGGTTCTATAACTACCTGAAGGGCTATCGTTTCAAACAGAAATGGGTGAAGGCGTGGCAGGACGAGGAAGGGCATCTGCATGTGGAGTTTGAAGGCAGCTGGGCAGATACCATCTTGCTGGAGGTAAAGGTGCTAGCCATCATTTCGGAGCTTTACTACGACCTGACGGGACAGCTCGACTCACTGGACTATGAGGCCTATTACCGGAAAACTTATGACAAGGCTTGCCGTCTGCTGGAGGCGGGATGCATCTACAGCGACTTCGGCACGCGGCGTCGCGCCTCGTTCAAGGCAGAAGACACTGTGGTGCGCGCCATGAAGAACTGCTACAACAGCCGCCCATGGGCTGGACGCTTCGTGGGTACGAGCAACGTTTACCTGGCCATGAAGTACGACCTGTTGCCCGTAGGCACCATGGCTCACGAGTTTGTATGTGCCATAGGAGGCATGTACGGGCCCCAGATGGCCAATCATATAGCCATGAACTCGTGGCGCAATACTTTCCGCGGGGCGCTGGGTACTTACCTGTACGACAGTTTCGGGTGGGACATCTTCAGCCTGAACTTCTCGGAAGACTTTGCCAACCTATTCAAAGGTCTGCGCATCGACAGCGGTGACAACAAGGAGCAGCTGAACCGCATCGTGGCCAAGTACAAGTCGCTGGGCATTGACCCGCGCTCCAAGCAAATCATCTTCAGCAATGCATTAGACACGGACAGGGCCATCGAGATACAACAGTATGCGCACGAGGTGTGTCAGCCTTCCTTCGGCATAGGCACGCACTTTACCAATGACTTCGAAGGCGTAAAGCCCATGAACATTGTCATCAAGCTGGTAGCGGCAAAAATCACAGAGTCATGGAGCTTCTATAACGACACGTGCAAACTGAGCGAGGACGAAGGGAAGCATACAGGAAAGCCTGAGGTCATCAGACGTTTCATGGAGGCACTGAACATGACTGAAGATAAGAAATAATATCCAAAATCTTCCAAACAGAAACTTTTCAATCTATAAAAGCATAAAAAATCTATTTTTTCTTTGTTTAGACTAACAAACTATTTATATTTGCACCCGTTAAAGACAATCAGAAAGAAATGAAAATGATATTCGCAGAACATACATATTGGTGGTGGCGCCCTTCTTTACTCCAGAGTCGTAAGGGAGCAGTGCCCGTGTATATGTAGGTCAAGACGAATCATTATTCAAATCCATATCTACTGAAAAGGAAAGGGTCCTGTCGCACTTGCGGCGGGACCCTTTCCTTTTTTTCGCAGTGAAGCAATTATTTTTCTCCAACTATAAAAAACAAAACCACAATGGACAGTTATCAAGTAAACAACGAAGGCTATTACGGTGAGTTCGGCGGAGCCTACATCCCCGAAATTCTTCACCGCTGCGTACAGGAATTGCAGGACACCTACTTGCAGGTCTTGCAAAGCGAGTCGTTCAGGCAAGAGTACAACCAGCTGTTGCGCGACTACGTGGGACGTCCCTCTCCACTCTACCTGGCAGGTCGCCTTTCTGAGAAATACGGGTGTAAAATCTACCTGAAGCGCGAAGACCTGAACCATACCGGCGCACACAAGATAAACAACACCATCGGCCAGATATTGCTGGCACGCCGCATGGGCAAACGTCGCATCATTGCCGAAACAGGCGCCGGACAGCACGGCGTGGCTACAGCCACCGTCTGCGCCCTTATGAATATGGAGTGCATTGTCTACATGGGCAAGACCGACGTGGAGCGCCAGCGCGTCAACGTAGAGAAGATGAAGATGCTGGGAGCTACGGTAGTGCCCGTGACCAGCGGAAACATGACGCTGAAGGATGCTACCAACGAGGCTATCCGCGACTGGTGCTGCCATCCGTCGGATACCTATTATATTATAGGCTCTACCGTAGGTCCCCACCCCTATCCCGACATGGTGGCCCGTCTGCAGTCGGTCATCAGCGAGGAAATACGCCGGCAGCTGCTGGAGCACGAAGGCCGTGAGTATCCCGACTATTTGATTGCCTGCGTGGGAGGAGGCAGCAACGCCGCCGGTACCATCTATCACTACCTGGACGACCCGCGTGTGCGCATTGTGCTGGCCGAAGCCGGAGGGTTGGGAGTAAACAGCGGAAAGACGGCAGCCACCATAGCACTAGGACGTGTAGGCATCATACACGGAGCACGGACGTATGTTATTCAGAATGAAGACGGACAGATCGAGGAACCCTATTCCATCTCTGCCGGGCTGGACTATCCGGGCATAGGCCCCCTGCATGCCAATCTGGCCCACCGGCAACGCGCCACCGTGCTGGCCGTCAACGACGACGAAGCTATTCGAGCAGCATACGAATTGACACGCCTGGAGGGCATCATCCCCGCACTGGAGTCGGCACATGCCCTCGGTACCCTTGACAAACTGACATTCAACTCCAACGACATCGTTGTCCTCACCGTATCGGGCCGAGGCGACAAAGACATGGAAACTTATTTAAAATACGCCTTATGAAAACATTCAGCTATACAACCGTTGCCCGCACGCTGCTGGGCGACCTGCACACCCCGGTCAGCACCTACCTGAAGGTGCGCGACCTCTTTTCGCAAAGCGCTCTGATGGAAAGCTCCGACTATCACGGGAGCGAGAATAACCGCTCGTTCATCGGGCTTGCCCCCATAACCAGCTTCAGCATCGACCACGCGATTGCCATCTTCCGCCTGCCCGACGGTAGCCGAGAGGAGCGGGAAATAACTTCGGACTACACGGTGGCACAGGCCTTACGCGACTTCTTGAACAGCTTTCAGGTGTCGGGCGAATACAGCCGCTATTGCGGAGTCTATGGCTATACTTCCTTCAATGCCGTGCGCTATTTTGAGAACATCGCCATCAAAGACAGCCGCGAACACACCAACGATGCCCCCGACATGCTATACATATTATATAAGTATCTCATCGTCTTCAATGACTTCCGCAACGAAATGATGCTGCTCGAAATGCTGGCCGAGGGAGAAAGCAGCCAGCTCGATGCCATTCAGAAGGCCATACACAACCGCAACTATACAACCTACGACTTCCACCCCGTAGGCGACACCACCTCCTCGCTCACCGATGAGGAGCATAAAGCCAACATACGCCGGGGCATCGCACATTGCCGACGGGGAGATGTCTTTCAGATTGTCCTGTCGCGCCGCTTCGAACAACATTTTGTGGGCGATGACTTCAAGCTCTACCGTGCCCTGCGCAGCATTAATCCTTCGCCTTATCTCTTCTACTTCGACTTTGGCGGTTTCCGCATTTTCGGTTCGTCGCCCGAGACCCATTGCCGTATAGAAGGACAGACGGCTTACATCGACCCCATAGCCGGTACGACCCGACGCACGGGCGACCCCGAACAGGATGCCCTAAACGCCCGATACTTGCACGACGACCCTAAGGAGAATGCAGAACATGTCATGCTGGTAGATCTGGCCCGCAACGACCTGAGCCGCAACTGCCACCACGTGCATGTGGAGTTCTTCAAGGAAATGCAGTATTATAGTCACGTCATCCACTTGGTGAGCCGTGTCAAAGGAACGCTGAACGACGGTGTTGACCCAGTAAAAGCCTTCATCGATACCTTTCCGGCCGGTACATTGAGCGGTGCCCCCAAGGTACGTGCCATGCAGCTCATCAGCGAAATGGAGCCTCACAATCGAGGCGCTTACGGGGGCTGCATTGGTTTCATCGGCCTGAATGGCGACCTCAACCAGGCCATCACCATCCGCACGTTTGTCAGTCGCAACGGTGTCCTGTGGTTTCAGGCAGGCGGAGGCATCGTGGCACAAAGTCTGGAAGACTACGAATTGCAGGAAGTGAACAATAAGCTGGGAGCACTGAAGAAAGCTATTGTCATGGCCGAGAAAATGTGAAAGTACCCCCTTATCCAACTCCCCCCCAAAAAACAACTGAACATGAAGAAGATAGTAATCATAGACAACTACGACTCCTTTACCTATAACCTTGTGCATCTGCTCAAGGAGCTGGGAGCCGACACAACCGTGCTGCGTAACGACTGTTTTCAACCCGAGCAGCTGGAAGAATACGACAAAATACTTCTGTCACCCGGCCCGGGCATACCTTCGGAGGCCGGACATTTGCTTGAAGTGATACGCCGCTATGCCAATCGCAAGCCCATACTGGGTGTGTGCCTGGGCGAACAGGCCATTGGAGAGGTGTTCGGTGCCCGTCTGCTTAATCTCGACCGGGTATTTCATGGCGTACAGACACCAGTCTTTATCCATGATACGTCCGACTACCTGTTTCAAGGCCTTCCTGATACAATCCAGGCTGGCCGTTATCACTCCTGGGTGGTCAGCACCGATGACTTTCCCGCCTGCCTCGCCATAACGGCTGCCAGTGCCGAAGGATACATCATGGCTTTGCGCCATCGCACTTACGACGTGCGCGGCATCCAGTTTCACCCCGAATCGGTGCTGACTCCTGAAGGTGCACAAATCATCCGTAACTGGCTGGAGCATGAACCTGTAGCAGAACATGTCACGACCGAACAACCCCATATCACCAATCACTAAACGTACAGATACAACAATGAAAACTATACTTACCCGGCTTTTCAATCATGAAGAGCTGACTTCAGACGAAACTCGCGAAATCTTGCTCAACATTACTCGTGGAAAATATCCCGAAGCCCAGATAGCAGCCTTGCTCACCGCCTTCCAGATGCGGGGCATCACGGTAGACGAACTTATTGGCTTCCGCAATGCCCTGATGGAGACACGGGTCCCCATTGACTTCTCGCCCTATCGTCCCATTGATATTGTGGGCACGGGTGGCGACGGAAAGAACACATTCAATATCTCCACCTGCGCCTGCTTCGTAGTAGCAGGTGCAGGCTATAAAGTGGCCAAGCATGGCAACTATGGAGCCACATCGGTAAGCGGTGCCAGCAACGTCATTGAGCAGCATGGCATTCACTTTACCAACGACCCCGACCGGTTGAAACGAAGCATGGAGCAATGCAACATTGCCTACCTCCATGCCCAGCTTTTCAATCCTGCCATGAAGTTTGTAGGCCCGGTGCGCAAGGCTTTGGGCGTACGTACGCTGTTCAACCTGCTGGGGCCACTGGTCAATCCCTGTTGTCCTGCCTATCAGTTGCTGGGTGTTGCCGACCTTTCGCAAATGCGCCTTTATACCAACGTCTTCTATAAGATGGGCATCGACTTTGCCGTGGTCAACAGCCTTGACTCTTACGACGAAATCTCCCTGACCGACGAATTCAAAGTCATGACCCGCCGCTACGAACGCATTTACCGCCCGCAGGCTTTGGGATTCAACGCCGCACGTCCTGAAGAATTGTTTGGCGGAAGCAGCAAGGAAGATGCCGCCCGCATCTTCGACAACATACTGAACGGCAGTGCTACGCAGGCACAAATGCAATGTGTCATTGTCAACGCAGCCTTTGCCATACAGATTATGGAACCTCAGAAGGAAATAGAGGAATGTATTGCCATTGCCGAGGAATCACTGAAGAGCAAACGGGCTTTGCAGACTTTGAAGAAATTTATCGAACTCAACCAATAATTACGATGTCACTATGAACGATATACTGAACGAAATCGTAGCTCACAAACGCGCCGAACTGATACTGCAAAAACAGGCCGTCAGTCCTGAACATCTTTGTACGCAAGTCAAAGACTTGCCATCCCGGCCGTCACACCGCAGCATGAAACTGTCCTTAAAAACTTCATCTACTGGCATTATTGCAGAGTTTAAACGCCGTTCGCCCTCCAAAGGCTGGTTCAATCAGAATGCACGTGCCGACCAGATACCTCCAGCCTACGAACGTGCCGGGGCGGCAGCCCTGTCTATTCTGACCGACGAGAAATACTTCGGCGGTTCATTGGGAGATATTCGTACAGCACGCCCGCTCGTCAGCCTGCCTATCCTGCGCAAGGATTTCATCATTGACCCCTATCAGGTATATCAGGCACGGCTGGTTGGTGCCGATGCCATTCTGCTCATAGCCGCCTGTCTCAGTACCGCCCAATGCCGCGAACTGTCCTGTCTGGCTCATGAACTGCAACTGGAAGTATTGCTCGAAGTGCACCGGCCGGAAGAGTTGGACTACATAGACGAAGGCATAGATATGGTAGGCATGAACAACCGCAATCTGGGTTCTTTTGTTACCGACGTCAACAATTCCTTCCGCATGGCTCCGGCCCTGAAACAAGCAATCAGTCCAATGGGCGAACAAGCACCCCTACTCGTTTCGGAAAGCGGCATTGACTCGGCAGACACAACGGCCAAGTTACGCGAAGCCGGCTTCCAAGGTTTCCTTATCGGCGAAGCGCTGATGACCCATAAGAACCTGCTCGACAAACCGCTCAACATCCTTTAAACCCACAAACATCATGTATCATCCAAACTATATCATCAAAGTGTGCGGCATGACCGACGGAGAAAACATCCGACAAACGGAAGAGCTGGGAGTAGACTTCATTGGATTCATTTTCTACCCACGCTCGCCACGTTTCCTTTTCGAAATGCCCACTTACCTTCCTGTCCGGTCACGACGGATAGGTGTATTCGTCAACGAGAGCAAAGACAATATCCTGATGTACGCTGACCGCTTTGGCCTGGACTACATCCAACTGCATGGCAACGAGTCGCCCGAGTTCTGCCATAACCTGCAGGCCGCAGGCATGAAACTCATCAAGGCATTTTCCATAGCCACGCCTCGCGACCTGTCTTCCGTATCAGCCTACGAAGGCTTATGCCAATATTATCTTTTCGACACCAAGACACCTCAATACGGAGGTTCGGGCAATCAGTTCGACTGGACATTGCTTAACCGATATACAGGCAATACTCCTTTCCTGCTAAGCGGCGGCATCAATCAGTACAGTGCGACGGCTATTCGAAACTTCCATCATCCACGTCTGGCTGGAGTCGACATCAACAGCCGCTTTGAATCCTCGCCCGGGCTGAAGGACATTGGCCGCATACAAACTTTCATCAGCGAACTGCGGCGTCCGTAAGTGACAAATAAGAGAATCAAAACATATCATTCATCCAAATGCATTTACACCATGAACCGAATAAACCAACTTTTCCAAAACAATCCACACAACCTGCTGTCCGTGTACTTCTGCGCAGGCTGCCCCACCCTTGACAATACCGCCCACGTTATCCGCACCTTACAACAAAACGGCGTGGACATGATAGAAATAGGCATTCCTTTCAGCGACCCCATGGCCGATGGAGTAGTCATTCAGGATGCCGCCACCCGTGCCTTGCGCAACGGCATGTCGCTCCGACTCCTGTTTGAGCAGCTGCAAGACATCAGGTGCGACGTACATATTCCACTCATTCTCATGGGATACCTCAATCCTATCATGCAGTATGGCTTCGACGCATTCTGCCGCCAATGTGTGGCTTGCGGCATTGACGGAGTCATTATCCTCGACCTGCCCTTCCGCGACTACGAAGCCAGTTACAAGGACATAGCTCTCAGTTACGACCTGCGCGTCATCATGCTTATCACCCCTGAAACCAGCGAAGAGCGCATCCGACAGATTGACGCACACACTGACGGCTTCATCTACATAGTTTCTTCGGCAGCCACGACCGGAGCCCAGAAAGACTTCGATGCCTGCAAACGGGCGTATTTCAAGAAGATAGACGATATGCACCTGCGCAATCCGCGTATGATTGGTTTCGGCATCAGCAATCGCCCTACTTTTGAGGCCGCCTGCAACAATGCTTCAGGAGCCATCATCGGCAGCCGCTTCGTCACGCTGCTGAATCAGTTTGAAGGCGATGCAGACAAAGCCATTAAAACATTGAAGCACGATATTGGCCGCTGAAGTAATTGTAGCCTCACCAGTCTGTTCGGAGCAGGCAAGCACCGACATTCAAGGCCCAAAAACTGGTATCACACACTTTCACAGTTGGACTGTGAAGCCGTCACACACGTACTGTGATACATTCACATACGTACTGTGACGTATTCACATCCAAACTGTGACAAAGGTAAATCTTGTATATCACAGATTTAATAGATACTCATTCTGCAATCCTTTCACTTTTACAAGTTTTTCTCTCCATCAGCCAGGCATGAGTCGTTAATTATCCGTACCTTTACCCCACCTAACATAAAAATGCGATTCATGCAACTGACCTATATCTTTCATAGCGGCTTTGCTGTCGAGACCAGCCGGTGCATCCTGGTGTTTGACTATTGGATGGACCCGGCCGCAGTCATGCCAAGGCTGTTAAAATCGAGTAAGCCTCTGTATGTATTCTCCAGCCATTTCCACGAAGACCACTTTTGCCGTGACATCTTTTCGTGGAAAACCATGAAACCTGACGTGCGGTATATCCTCTCAAAGGACATACTGAAACACCGGCGAGCGCAGAAAGAGGAGGCAGACGTATGGCTGGCCAAAGGCGGCACGTGGCACGACGACCTGCTCAGCGTCACCGCTACCGGAAGTACGGATAGCGGTGTGTCGTGGGTAATAGAGACCGAAGGCAGATACATTTTCCATGCAGGCGACCTGAATAATTGGTATGCCCGTTTCCTGACCGATGACTACCATGGCGGGCTGGTTCATAGTCCTGAGTTTGACATCGACATAAATCCTGCCCGTGAGGAAAAGATGTATCTGGGCGAACTGAAGAATATTCGCAAGATTACCGACCATTTCAGCCTCACGATGTTTCCTGTTGACGGACGTATCGGCAACGGTTATACCCGAGGACCACGCCAATTCATCGACCAGTTTCGGGTAGACTTGTTTGTGCCCATGCACTTTGTGGCCAGCGGATTTGAGTCGGCATGGCGCATGAAAGAGTTTACCGACGGCAAGGACATACGCTTTTGGAGTATCAGCTGCGAAGGAGAGACGACAGACTGGTAAAAAGAATCATAATCAAAAGAAGAGGAGAAAAACAAAATGATGAAAAGAATAGAAGTAGTGGCAGCCGTCATCTGCCGCGACGGGTATTTTTTCGCAACCCAGCGCGGATATGGCGAATTCAAGGATTATTGGGAATTTCCGGGAGGCAAAATAGAACCCGGCGAAGCTCCTGAGGACGCCTTACATCGCGAAATACGTGAAGAACTGGATACAGAGATTCGTATAGACTCATTTTTGGCCACAATAGAGCACGATTATCCCGCTTTCCACCTAACCATGCACTGTTTCCTATGTTCCGTAAGTTCAGGAAAGCTCACGCTGAAAGAGCATGAGAATGCAGTGTGGCTGTCCAAAGAACAGCTGGAATCATTGGCATGGTTGCCGGCCGATGTAAAGGTTGTCAACGAAATAAGGAAACGGATATAAAGTAAAGGGTAAAGCGTTTGCCCTGTGAATGGGATGGAATAATTGCATTCTACAGAATTATCTTCAAATCGCGCGCTATCCGGCATGCTTCGATGGAATTCCTGACTTGCAGTTTCCCCAATATCTCCTGTCGATGACGGCTTACCGTATGTATGCTGATACACAGTGTCTCTGCAATGTCCCTGCTTGTCATCCCCTGGTCTATCAGCCGTAATATCTGCTTCTCGCGCTCCGACAGTATCCCACTATCCTGATTACTCTCCAGTTCGTTCATTTGCCCGGTCACGGCATTGACCACTACTCCCTTGCCCGATATATCGAACAGCAGCGGATTGTAAAGACACAAAGCCAGCCACAGGTTATTGCTGCCGGGCAACATGGCCATGTAATACAGCCGATGCAATACAGGCAAATAATTGCCGGCTGCATTCTTCATGCGCAATTTGTTCATCAGGTAATAGTCGAAACGCTTGCCGGCCGGCTGTCGCTTCATGAAATGGAAGAAACGAAGCTCCTGCAAATATTTGCTATGTAAATCATCGGGATGAATCAGTTTCAGAATACTTTCCTCCCAGATGGAGTAAACCACCCCTTCCCTGTCAGCATGTTCAATTCCCAATGTCTTGGAAAAACCTCCATAATAGATATAGCTGGTGTTGGTACGCATATCGCTCAGCACCGCTATGGATTTCTCCATGCAGGCATAGTGGCGGGCTATCTCCTTATAGCGAAACAGCTCGTCAGAAGCAGGTTGTTCTTTAAGAAAGTCCTGCTCCAGCAATTCCCGATTCAGTTTGCTGACTATATCCATTGCTCTAAAATGGTTATTTATAAGCATTGCAAGACAAAATGCAACGTCCTACCTTTGCAAAAGTAATCATAATAACAACCCAAATGAAAAACAAAATGAAGAAATTGGCAATAACTGCTTCGGCTTTTCTGATGTCCATCGGACTGAGCATGGCACAATCGCTGGAAAAGATGCAATGGTTCAACGAACCTGAACAATGGAAAATAGAGAATAAGACACTATCCATGTTTGTCACCCCGCAAAGCGACTACTGGCGCATATCGCACTATGGATTTACCGTCGACGATGCTCCTTTCTACTATGCCACATACGGTGGCGAGTTTGAAGCCAAGGTAAAAGTGACAGGCGACTATAAGACCCGTTTTGACCAGGCTGGCATCATGCTGCGCATTGACCACGAAAACTACATCAAGGCAGGCATTGAGTTTGTTGACGGTAAGTTCAACCTGAGTGCCGTTGTCACTCATAAGACATCCGACTGGAGCGTCATTACCTTGGACAAGCCCGTACCATATATATGGATAAAGGCTGTCAGAAGATTGGACGCAGTAGAAATCTTCTACTCTTTCGACGATAAGGAATACACACTCATGCGCAATGCCTGGATGCAGGACAACATACCCATGAAGGTAGGTCTGATGGCTGCCAGTCCCGATGGAACAGGGTTCAATGCCTACTTCGAGCACTTCAGCGTGAAGCATCTTCCCGACCTGCGTCGCCAGGAATGGCTCAAAAAGAATGCGGAATAAAACCTAATCCGGTTCATGGAAATAGCGGCATCATGCTTGAGCTTGTACAGGCAGGAGCATGATGCCGCTATCTTTTTGAGTATAATGTTGTAGATTATCGCCTACTTATTCGTATATGAACCATGAATGTCTATCTCTTTCCGATGGAAAGGGTCCAATATCTTGTCTATCAACACAGCCATTTCTGCGCGTGATACAGGCTTGGTCAAGTCAACCTCTCCCCACTTATATTCTCTCCAGATGTCGTTTGTCCATGCTGCTACATCTGTCTTCAGCCCTTCATGGGCTGCTATCTGCTCTATCAGGTTTATTGCCTCCTGCATAGACACAGCGGAAGTATCGTCAGTAGCAATGCTGACCTGAGGATATACATCAGCCAAACCTTGCAACTCATTCATCAGCAGAAGTGTATCAGCCCTGAACCATGTCTGGTTCGACCATCCTACATTTCGTCCAACCCCTTTCATGATACCCGTAGTACCTACCCGTTGCAACGGCTTGAACAATGGCGACTCTACCGGTACATCCAGATAAGGCAGCAGATACCCTCCGGCAGCCAGTATCGCATCTTGTACATCGCGCACCTTCACATCGGCAATCTTTTTCTCCTGTCCGACCGACAAGGCTGCCAACGCACCTGCGGCCTGGCCTATCTGCATCACTACCGGCTGCAATCTTGTTGTCCCATTGGCTATGTTTGATACGGAGATAGATTTTTCGGCCACAATCAGTCCGTCCACCTCCTGCGGAATCATGGTGCCTAAAGGCAATCCAAAGGAAGGAATCGGGTGAAAATACAGATTAGGCAATTTCTCTTTGCCCGTATAACGTGTATGATGGTGGTCGACAGGATAATCGCCCACGGCAATACAGGTCCTGTATAACTTCTCCGGCTGGTCAAACGGATGCGTGATGTGGTTCAGTGTGAAGCGCACCAAGCCATGAATACGCCGCGACTCCCGATGATAAGGAATGAAGGGTAGCTTGTCCGCTGTAGGATATTCATCGTCGGCCAGTCCCAATGTACGATAGCCCAGTTCGTGTTGCAGGAAGTAGACAAAGCACAGCGTATAGTGCTTGGCTGCCTTCAGCGCTTCTTCGCGTTCGGCTTTCGACATCTCTACCAGATTAATGTAATAGTCATTACCCTCAATCGGCCAGTTTATCATGTATTTTTGGTTGGGCAACTTGCCATAAGTAATCATCATATCTTTCGACCAAACCCGGTCGGGTTCTTTGGGTGTAATGCAAAGTTCATTGGCGCAGGCACAGGCAAACTCATTGGGATTATATCCCTCGGGGCGAGGAATGGTGACATCGTGTCCGTAATCTTTCAGAATAGCGACATAAGTAAGGTCTTGCACAATACCATTGCCGGCCTCCGGTGCTATATCTTCGCCGGTATCGTGTTTGCTCTCCATGCCTATGTCGTAGCGCACCCCGCAAAGTTTGGCCACATCGCCCAACTCGGTAGCATCTATCACTACTTTGGCGCAGACCGGCTTCACCTTTCCATCAGGCAGCAGCACTTGGGCTGTCCAGCCTTCACCGTCGCGCTTCAGCGTTTGGAGTTCGGCTTCCTTCCATACCCGAAGCTGTTTCTCGGCCGATACCATCTGATGTAAAATCTTGTTTCCTACCGAAGGTTCAAACAATACATTGCTCACCCAGCCGGTCTTCAGCGAATCAAGTCCGCCATAGTAATCTGCCAAATTCTGTCTGAACTCTCCCCAAAGCCCTGCCGGCAGGTTGTAATTCCCATCAATGGCACTCACTCCTGCCGAAGTCAGCATGCCGCCCAGCCAGGGCGTTTCTTCTATAATCAGCGTGTTTGCTCCCATACGTGCCGACTGAATTCCGGCCGTCACACCACTGGCTCCTCCACCAATGACCAATACATCCACCTCCTGTATTTTGTTCTTTGCACAGGAAGCGAAGAGAAAGGCCATTACAGCCAGGCTCATCCAACATAATTTCCTCATGTCTCGTTTCTCGTTAAGTTAAAATGAATGTTATAAATATACATCTGTCAATAATATCTGTCCGCAACCAGCTTCCCAATGCCGTCATCATCCCAGAAGTTGGCATTGACCCTCTGTTCATGTATGCAGACATCATACAAAAATAGATATTCCATGCAGAAGCTACAAACGAACCAATCTCTAAAATAACATAGACTGACTACATATTGGGAATCAAACAGCAGTCATTGCAACGACACATTCGGCCTATTCTCTCCCTGTTGACATTCTGACATTTTGTATTTTCTATTGCACGAGAATCGCGTATTTCGGTGCAAAGGAAAGGTTGAACGAAAATAATGGGACGAATTTTCATAATATACTATCTATTAATACGATAGCAAAATATTGACATTTAAAATAGAAAAGCTGGGAGAGGAAAAACATGAAAAAGCAGGTAAAAAACAACAGATACGGGAGCGAAGACCGACGGATTAGGGAGCGTAAGCCAACACATACGGGTGCGTAAGGACATGAATACGCCTTTGCAACGGAAAAAAACTATTTTTCCAACGAAAAGATAGCCACTTTTGCATCAGAAAAAAGCATGTTTTGGTACATAAAAAGCATAGTTTTGCTGTAAAACAATGCCTGTTTTACCCCCTAAACAGGCATTTCTGAGTCTGAAACTATCCTATTTCAGCAGTTTTGATTTCTTTGTCTGTCAGCGATTGTGCCATATTTCGGGCAAAACGATAGCGAAAGCCGATTTATACTTACTCCAACAAGTACCTCTTAAAAGGATAATAAAGCCCTGTATGAGACCATTAGCCTCGCTTTATTTCTCCTTTTCTTCTGAATTACCAGAAAGAATAGGCAAGCAGATTTTATACTTCACAGCCAGGATGCGAATGATAAATACAGATGAACCGCCTATGACCTGACAACCGTAGGCTTCCATACCCAGCAGGCTGCATACCCAATAGATGGCACCACCAAACACACAAGCCATGGCATAGATTTCCTTGCGGAATATCAGTGGAATTTCGTTGATAAATACGTCGCGGAAAACACCTCCAGCTGCACCTGTAATACTGCCCATAATGATAGCTACCCAGAAAGGATAGCCCAGTGCCAGGCTTCGCTCCACACCTACCACCGTGAAAAGCGCCAAGCCGATACTGTCAAAGATAAAGAATGTATTATGCAAGTGTATAAGGTGCTTGCCAAAAAGAATAACCCAAAGCAAGGCAAGACCGGTACAAATCAAGTAGATAGGGTCGGTCATCCAGCCCGGAGTAACGTCGAGCAGCAGGTCGCGGATAGTACCTCCGCCGATAGCCGTTACGAAACCTACTACATAAGCTCCAAACCAGTCGAAGCGTTTAGCCGATGCCAGACGAATGCCACTGATGGCAAACGCAAAGGTACCTATAAAGTCGAGTATCTGAACAAATGTTGGCATAATCGTTGATTTTGTCGGCAAAGTAACAAATAAATTCCCTAAGAAAACGTATTTTTGCCCCATCATTTTTTGCATCGGCCTGCTGACCCGAAACCTGGGACTGTCCTTTTTTCGTGGGAAATCGGTCATGCAGTTTACTTAAATAAGTCAGAAGTTATGAAAATAACCATTGTTTCGGGCGCACGCCCCAATTTCATGAAGATAGCTCCCCTGTGTCGCGCTATGGACACAGCCCGCGAGAGAGGGAAAGACATTACTTACCGTGTTGTTTATACCGGCCCCGAAGATGATGAAAGTCTGGAGGCTTCGCTGTTTTCTGACCTCGACATGCGCAAGCCTGACGGTTATTTGGGAGTGTCAGGTCATGACCATTCGGCCGTAGCAGCTGCCATCATGTTGGCATTCGAGCGCGAACTGGATGAACACCCGGCACAGGTAGTACTGGTAGTTGACGATATGACGGCTACCATGAGCTGCTCCATCGTGGCCAAGAAACGAGGACTGAAGGTTGCACATGTCATTGCAGGCACCCGCTCATTCGACATGAACATGCCCCGCGAAGTCAACCGCACCATTGTTGATGCCATATCCGACTACTTATTCACAGCCGGCATGGTGGCCAATCGCAACCTGAACCAGGAAGGCATGATTCCTGACTACATACACTACGTAGGCAATATCCTGATAGACAGCATCCGCTACAACCGTCATAGGCTGGTAGAGCCGCTTTGGTTCAAGAGTCTGGGGCTGAAGAAGGGCAACTACCTGCTCCTCACCCTTAACCGCCACAGCCTGCTGGAAAAGAAAGCCGTATTGACTTCCCTGCTTCAGGCAGTAATAAACGAAAGCAAGGGACTGCCCATTGTCGCTCCGTTGCATCCTTATGTAGAGAAAGTGGTGAAGTCGCTCGAACTGAATGCCCCCAACCTCTATACACTTCCGCCACAAAGCTACCTGCACTTCGGTTTCCTCATTAACCAGGCCAAGGGAATTGTGACGGACTCGGGCAACATTGCCGAGGAAGCTACATTCCTCGACGTACCGTGCATCACGCTGAACACTTACGCTGAACATCCCGAGACGTGGCGCATAGGTACCAATGAATTGGTGGGCGAAAACTCTTTTGCCCTGACTGACGCTTTAAGACGACTGATGAACGGCGACTGGAAACATGCTACCCTGCCCGACCGATGGGACGGACGAACGGCAGAGCGTATAGTACAGACGCTGATTAGCCGAGAATCGAAGTAACTTGATTGGCATATCCATACCGCCGCAGAAAATCTTGTCGACGGACAATCATATCTGCGTCAGGTTGACGAGCTTGCAGGTTGCGGATAGCTTCCAATTGTTCAGGGAGGCTATCTGCAACAGTGCATATTTCTTTAAATTCCTTTTGAGGAAGCATAAGACTGTTGACCAGGCAATGTCCGCTGCTACGAGCTAGAGCATGCAGTAATTTCAATTTGACCCCTGTAGCCTGAAATGTAAACAACAGATGAATATGTGCACCGGCAAGCAGACTATCCATCAGTTCTGAAGACGGATTGGCTATCAGTGTAACATTGCTGTGTTTGCTTGCCTCTATCATTAGATTCTTGTCAGGATTTCCACCGGCAATCACCACGTGTTGTTCTTTCGTCAGATGTGGTAATAACAGACGAAGGATGTAGCAAGCAACTTTCCGATTTTCAGGGACTGAAAGATTGCCATGGTAAAGCAGAAAGCCCGAACGCAGTATCGGTAATGGCAAAGGAGGACAGTTGTGAAAAACTAAAGGTGCATCATTGTAAAAACAAGGCAGCGATAAGACCTGTACATGTGGATAATGAGTTTTGAAATGGTCGGCATCGGCAGCAGAAACGGCTAATATTTTAGTGGCCCAATTCAATTTGCGTTCATACAGGCGCAACCGCAAAGCTTCAATCAGGAAATAGCACCGTTGCAGAAAAGAGGAAGTCGAGCGCGACAGATAATAATAGTAGTTATGCTCCACATTATGCATTCTTACCCATTTCTGCCGGCCTCGCAAGCGATTATCGGAAAGGAAATAGCAAGTATGTATGCCTTCAAACAAAATAGGAGCATCGTCTTGACACAATCGTTCGAATAAATGCGGGTCACGACGGCTATAGACTATATAGGGAAGCCATGTGCACTGCGAGCGCCATCCTTCAAATCTTTCATAGAAGTAAATTTCATCGGCTAACCCTGCCAAACCCTGACGAATGACAGATTCATCCTGAACAGAAGACGCTGCATAGCGATAAGTATGAAGCACAATATGGCATCCGGCCCGTTTCAATGCCTTCAGCTTGTAGAAGACATCTATCAACCCACCATAGCGAGGTGGATAAGGAACTTGGAAACTTACTACATGCAACTTCATGGAAGCGGATAAATTTGTTGGATTTGAGCAGAAAAAGGCCAAATACGGGACTTTTCGTACAAAGATTTATGCAAATGTAACATAAAATAGCCAACTATCTTAAATATCCTCTTGTTTCTTTAGAATATATTTGATTCTTGATTCATAGTAAATCATTACCTTTGCATATTAATTATGAACATGAAGAGATTCTACATAACATTCATTCTGCTGGCAGTAGCATGGTTAGTGCCGGCAAGCCTGTCGGCGCAAATCAGAGGAGTCATTACCGACTCACTTACTAACGAACCTTTGATGTATATCACCGTTCAGTACGAAGGGAAAGGCGTAGGAGGAATTTCCAATGCTCAAGGTGAATATGAAGTAGAAACACGAAGCGGATGGAATGAGTTGACGTTCTCTGCCATTGGCTACGTAACCAAGAAAGTGAAATTTGCGCCGGGAACAAAGGTGCTGAATGTGAAGATGACAGCTGATGACATCATGCTGTCGGAAGTCGTGGTGAAACCAAAGAAAGAAAAGTACTCGCGCAAAAACAATCCGGCAGTAGAGTTCATGAAGAAGGTGATAGCCAACAAAAAAGAGCTGAAGCTGGAAGAAAACGACTACTATCAGTATCAGAAGTACGAGAAGATGAAAATGTCCATCAACGACGTTACGCCCGAAAAGATGGAAAAAGGTATCTATAAAAAGTTTTCTTTCTTTAAGGACCAGGTCGAGGTATCACCTAAGACGAACAAAATGATACTTCCTATCTCTATCAAGGAGACAGGTTCAAGAACTATTTATCGCAAGAATCCCAAAAGCAAAAAGACTATTATTGAAGGTATGAACTCTACCGGTATTGAAGAATTCTTCAGTACCGGTGATATGCTGGGTACTATCCTGAACGATGTCTTTTCGGATATCAACATATACGATGACGATATCCGCCTTTTGCAGCGCCGTTTTGTGAGCCCTATCGGCCGCGGAGCTATCAGTTTCTATAAATTTTATCTGATGGACACCCTGATGGTGGACAAACGGGAATGCGTGCACCTGACTTTTGTACCACAGAACTCGCAGGACTTTGGCTTTACAGGACATCTATATGTAGTAAAAGATTCTACATACGCGGTAAAGAAATGTACCATGAACCTGCCTAAAAACACTGGCGTCAACTTTGTGGAAAACCTGGACATCGTGCAAGAGTTCGAGCAGTTGCCCGACAGCAATTGGGTGTTGACTGATGATGACATGACCGTGGAGCTGGCTTTTGTGAAAGGTATACAAGGACTGGAAGTGCAACGAACGACCAAATATACGGATTACAACTTTGATGAGATTGAGGCACGGTTGTTCAGACTGAAAGGAAACGTCATCAAGGAATCGAACATGCTGGCCAAAAGTGATGAATACTGGGCCAAGGTACGTCAAGTCCCCTTGACCAAAAAGGAAAGCACAATGGATTTGTTCATGAACCGCATCGAGCAGATACCTGGTTTCAAATATGTTATCTTCGGTGCCAAGGCTCTGATTGAGAACTTTGTGGAAACGGGCTCCAAGGAGCATCCCAGTAAATTTGACTTTGGCCCCATCAATACCATTATTACCAGTAATTACGTCAATGGCACTCGTTTCCGTTTGAGTGGTCTGACTACCGGTAACCTGCATCCACACTGGAGCTTTAGCGGCTATGGCGCTTATGGAACTAAAGACCGCAAATGGTTCTACTCGGCACAGGCTGCCTATTCTTTCAACAAACGCGAATATGTATTATGGGAGTTCCCCAAGCATTATTTAGCCTTTAAGTACACCTATGATGTCATGTCGCCCATGGACAAATATCTGGCTACTGATAAGGATAATGTGTTTGTAGGCTGGAAATGGGCAACGGTAGACCAAATGTCATACATCCGTGACGCTACGCTTACTTATGAACTAGAGACACCTGTCGGCTTCTCCATGCAAGCCATGGCACGCCTGCGCAACGACGAACCTGCGGGCGGTGTATTGCAATATTGGAAAAATGACGGAAAGACACCGGGTGTATGGGATGAAACCAATACGCTGATAAAGGACATTACCACTACAGAGTTGGGAATATCCTTACGCTATGCCCCGGGTGAAACATTCGTCAATACAAAACAGCGTCGTGTGCCTGTTTCGCTTGATGCTCCACAGTTTACATTATCGCACACATTGGGAGTCAAGGGTGTGTTGGGCGGTGAGTACAACTTCAACCTGACTGAAGCCAGCATACGCAAACGTTTCTGGTTCGGATCGTGGGGTAAGTTGGATGTGACACTGCGTGCCGGTGCTCAATGGAACAAGGTACCTTTTCCATTACTCAATCTGCCTATGGCCAACTTGTCGTATATCACCCAGCACAATGAGTCGTTCAATCTTATCAATAACATGGAATTCCTGAATGACCGTTATGGCTCACTTGCACTGACCTATGATATGAACGGTAAGCTGTTTAACCGTATACCACTCATCAAAAAGCTGAAATGGCGTGAGATATTCCGCATCCGTGGCCTATACGGTACATTAACTGACAAGAACAATCCATACAAGAATCATGACAGTGACCTTTTCCTCTTCCCCATGCGCAATGGTCAACCGACCAGCTTTGTTATGGGCAAGACTCCATACGTAGAGGCCAGTGTAGGTATTTATAATATCTTTAAATTACTGCATATTGAATATGTGCGCCGCCTTACTTATACAGACATTCCAGGTGTGAAAAAAGACGGCATACGATTTATGATATTAATGATATTCTAAGAACATGCAACCGTTAGCAGAGAGACTAAGACCGCAAACTTTAGACGAATATATAGGACAGAAGCATCTGGTCGGACCAGGAGCAGTGCTTCGCAACATGATAGATACTGGGCGTATTTCCTCGTTTATCCTCTGGGGGCCTCCCGGTGTAGGTAAAACGACGCTGGCACAAATCATAGCCAACAAATTGGAAACTCCTTTTTATACGCTTAGTGCCGTAACAAGTGGCGTAAAGGATGTACGTGATGTTATAGACAAGGCCAAAAGTAATCGTTTCTTTTCGCAAGCCAGCCCCATTCTGTTCATTGACGAAATACATCGCTTCAGCAAGTCGCAGCAAGATTCATTACTAGGAGCAGTGGAGCAAGGCGTAGTTACGCTGATTGGTGCGACGACGGAGAATCCTTCATTTGAGGTCATACGTCCCCTACTCTCGCGTTGTCAGCTCTATGTTTTGAAGTCGCTAGAGAAGGATGATTTGCTTGAGTTGCTGCAACGGGCTATTACTACCGACTTCGTATTGAAAGAGCGAAAGATTGAGCTGAAAGAGACAACAGCTATGCTTCGCTATAGTGGAGGTGATGCCCGTAAGTTGTTGAACATACTGGAGCTGGTCGTTTCATCGGAAGCAAAAGACCCGGTAGTTATCACCGATGAAATGGTAACTGAACGTCTGCAACAGAATCCGCTGGCCTACGATAAGGATGGAGAAATGCACTATGACATTATTTCCGCATTCATCAAATCCATCCGGGGTAGTGACCCGGATGCTGCCATATATTGGTTGGCACGCATGGTGGAAGGAGGTGAAGACCCCGCATTCATTGCCCGCAGACTGGTTATTTCGGCTTCAGAAGACATTGGTTTGGCAAACCCGAATGCATTGCTGTTAGCCAATGCCTGTTTCGATACCATTATGAAAATAGGCTGGCCCGAAGGACGTATTCCTTTGGCAGAAACTACCATTTATTTGGCCACCAGTCCCAAAAGCAATTCGGCCTACAACGCTATCAATAGTGCTCTGGAGTTAGTAAGACAAACCGGTAATCTGCCTGTACCCTTGCACCTGAGGAATGCACCTACCAAACTGATGAAACAGCTGGGATATGGCGAAAACTATAAATATGCACACGACTATCCCGGCCATTTTGTACAACAACAGTTTATGCCCGACGAACTGAAAGATACACGTATTTGGGAACCTCAGGACAATGCTGCCGAGCAGAAGCACAAGGAACGCATGAAGCAACTGTGGGGCAACCGTTTCTCCAAATAGGAAAATCTATGGCCTGAAAAGGCTGTAGATTCGCTTTTTTTATGTAAGTTTGGTGCCTGAACCAAAAACAACAATCATGAAAAATACTCCTATCGACAAACAACTCGTTGACGACATCATCAAAGACTTTCATATCACTAATTTTTCCCGGGCTACCATTCGTGAAGTTAAAGCCATTGCCGCTCAGGCTGAAGCTAAATCGGGAGTGGAATTTATCAAAATGGAAATGGGCGTACCCGGACTACCCCCAGCAGCCGTAGGCGTAAAAGCTGAGGTTGAAGCACTGCAAAGCGGTATAGCCAGTCTTTATCCCGACATCAACGGACTACCAGCCTTGAAGCAGGAAGCTTCGCGCTTCATCAAAGCCTTTATCAACATTGACTTGAAGCCTGAAGGATGCGTACCTGTCACTGGCAGCATGCAAGGTACATTTGCCTCGTTCCTGACCTGTTGCCAGTGCCGCTCTGAACGTGACACAATCCTGTTTATCGACCCGGGCTTTCCTGTGCAGAAGCAGCAAATCGTGGTAATGGGTTATAAATATGAAACCTTCGATGTATATGATTACCGTGGCGACAAGCTTAGGGGGAAACTGGAAGAGTATCTGCAAAAGGGAAATATTGCAGCCATCGTCTACTCCAACCCCAATAATCCTGCCTGGATATGCCTGAAGGATGAAGAGTTGCGTACTATTGGCAAGTTGGCCACTCAATATGATACGATAGTGCTCGAAGACCTTGCTTATTTTGCCATGGATTTCCGCAAGGATTTGAGTACTCCTTTCTGTCCGCCTTATCAGCCTTCCGTAGCAAACTATACAGATTATTACGTTTTGCTTATTTCAGGTTCAAAAGCATTCAGCTATGCCGGTCAACGTATTGGTGTGGCTTGTATTTCAGACAAACTCTATCACAGGAGCTATGAAGGACTGACACAACGCTATGGCGGAGGAACTTTCGGCACCGTCTTTATCCATCGTGTCCTCTATGCACTTTCTTCAGGCACCAGTCATTCGGCCCAATATGCCTTGGCTGCCATGATGAAAGCAGCCTGCGACGGTTCCTATAATTTCCTGCACGACGTGAAGATATATGGTGAACGGGCAAGGAAACTAAAAGAAATCTTCCTGCGCCATGGTTTCCGTTTGGTTTATGACAATGATATGGGAGACCCCATTGCCGACGGTTTTTATTTTACCATCGGTTATCCGGGTATGACAAGTGGCGAGCTGTCCAAAGAACTGATGTATTACGGCGTCAGTGCCATATCATTGGAAACGACAGGCAGCCGCCAAGAAGGACTTCGTGCCTGTACTTCGTTTATCCAAGACCATCAATATGACTTGCTGGATGAGCGCATGGCCATATTTGCTGAAAATCATCCATTGAGATAAATCGGCCTGTAAACTTAGGTAAACGACTTATAAAAAAACTTTGCACAAAATATAGGGATAAGTTTTGCATATTAAAGATTTATCCCTATATTAGGGGCATGGATATCAATACAGATATATTCCGAATAGAGACAAACCATGTGATACCTGCACAAGGCAAAGTCTTAATTTCAGAGCCTTTTTTGTGTGACCAGATGTTTGGACGTTCCGTCATCCTGCTTATTGACCATACAGAAGAGGGCACTATGGGACTAGTATTGAATAAGCCCCTTTCGCTGAAATTGAATGACGTGTTGCACGACTGCTACTGTCCCGATGATATCCCTCTCTACCAAGGTGGTCCTCTCAGTACAGACACCCTCTTTTATCTTCACACGTTGGAAGATATTCCCGATGCTTTACCCATAGCTAAAGGCTTTTATCTGAACGGAGATTTCAATGCCATAAAGGCGTACATACAATCAGGCAATAAGATACGTGGAAAAATACGCTTCTTCCTCGGATACTCTGGTTGGGGATATGAGCAACTGCAAAGGGAAATAAGTGAAAATACATGGATGGTGGGTACGGAAAATATAACAACCTTAATGAATGAACCGGCCGGTCGGAAGATGTGGCAACATGCCCTCGGCAAGTTAGGTGACAAGTATAAGATGTGGGCACGCTTCCCACAAATACCGACAATGAACTAAAGGAAGGATCAAGTTTATCTATTTATAAACAGCAAGTTATGTAGATTAACAGAAGTACCTCTTCAAAGAGTAGATAAAAAGGGAATAGTTCTTGTTGATATGTACAATCGATGGCAAATGCCCATCGCCATTCTTTGAGGTTCTACAAACAGACTGGCATTCTTTAATACAACTAGTGCGGCTAATATGAATTCAGGTTTCATATTAGCCGCACTGCCTGTAAAGAGGATGTTACAATCCATTTATTGACATACAGTTCTGTTGTCAAGGACTAATGTTCAGTTTTCTTTCTTTGGACGTATGCGTTGCAACAACACCACATCTTTGTAGTCACCACCCACACACCACCATTCCTTAAGCAATCCGCATCTGACAAAGCCGCAGGACTCAAACAAATGCAAACTTACTTCATTATCAACTCCCACATGCGCCACCAGTTGCTTTACGGCCAAAAAGTTGAAAGCATAGTCGCACAGCAATTGCAAAGCCTCGTGAGCATATCCTTTTCCCTGAAACTCTTTCAGCACTGCAATACCTACCTCACCCCGACCGTGCATGGGAGCAAAATCGGTAATATCAATTGTACCGGCCACCTGCTGCGAACTGCGTTCGATAATCATCAGACGCAGCTGCCTGTCAGCAAACATGTCACATTGAGAATCTTCGATATAATGACGCAAAACGTATTTCGAATAAGGAACACTGAAATTAGTCACATCCCAAGACTTGGGGTCATTCTCCATCCGATACATCACCTCCAAGTCCTCAGGCTCCATGGCACGCAGGGCCACATGCTCGGCAACGAAAAAATTATTATTCATTATCTAAATCTATGATTATACATATATATGCTCCGAAGTAATCAGGATGTGCTCCTTCGGATGATAAATGCCTAAACTGAAAGAACAGCTCCCTGCATTGGCTTCCATCAATGCCAACATACGAGCATAAGAAAAGACACTACAGTCGTATACCACATGGGTATATCCCTCCGTCTCTGCTATCCGGCAACCATGCCCCAATTCAGTAGAGCCCACATCAGAAACCACATAATGATGCCGTCCGTCCAGGCCGTTGCGTTTAAACAAGGCACGAAGACTATAAATATGTTCCTCGGTGGCAAATACCAGGCAACGGGGATTTCCTGAATCTCTAACGGGGAAAAACTTTTTACCCAACCGTCGAAAATAAAGGCCTCCCATCTTAATACCCAATAAGGTCGCTACCCCGGCTTCAACCAGCCAGCGTTTCCACCAGCCATGTCCCGCATGTTTCCGGTAGAACAAACTCATGGCGCCATAGAAGACACGCAGATGGCGGTAAGTATCGGGCTGTGTACTTTCGCCCTTGTAGTGCAGGATTGGATATGGCAGGTAATAGTTGTAAAAGCCGGCAGACAACAGGCGGCACGACAAGTCAATGTCTTCGCCATACATAAAGAAATACTCGTCGAGCAATCCACACTTATCAAGTGCCGACCGCCGTAGCATCATGAAAGCACCTGCCAGTACCTCTACCCTATGAGCGGCATTGGCATCCAGCTCGTTTTTATAATAAGCATTCAACTGCTTGCTATTGGGAAATACATGCCCCAGTCCGGTCAGCTTACCTAAGGTGGCACACAAAGTCGGATACCCCCGTTTAGACTCCGGCAGCAAGTGTCCTTCGGCGTCCAGCATCTTTACACCTGCGGCACCAGCTTCGGGATGCGCATCCATAAAGTTGATTACCTGGCAAAGAGTATCTTCAGCCAACACCGTATCAGGATTAAGCAACAAGACATATTCGGCATGTGACAAACGGATACCCTGGTTACAGGCGCGGGCAAAGCCCTGATTGACCTCATTGCGCACATACACCACCTGCGGGAAACGCTCGGTGATGTAAGCCTCCGAGTCGTCAGCGGACGCATTGTCTACCACCACAATCTCCAACTGCCAGTCTCCCGACGAACGATACAGTGAATGCAGGCACTGCTCCAGGTAGTGCTTTACATTGTAGTTGACTATGACGACAGAGAGTTTCATCCGCTATCTTCTTATCCTTGAGGGTTCACTCGTTTTCTTCCTTGTCTATCTGCAATTCTTTTCTGATGCGCTTCTCGCCCGGCATGCAGAAAAGCGAAGCTGTCAGTCCGATAAGACCACATAAAGCAGCCGAATGACTCATCAACAGGTAGTAGGCTAATAAGCCCGCCATGACCGGCACAAACAGAATCAGCAGTCTGACCAGACTCCAACGTACATACAGCTGCAATGCCTTTTCAATCGTTACCGTGTCTATCTTCTTGGTCATAACCCAAGCAAACAGTTTCAGCGATACCGGCACACAAGCAGCTGTCAGCAGAATAACCAGTGTCTCCACATAGTAAATCAGTCGTGCATCGTCGGCCCACAGCCCTACCCAGTCGCCACCTACCTCACCGGCAACAACCAACAGGAAGGGCAAAGCCCAGAAAACAATAAACGCCGCCTTCAAGCGCGCTGCGGCCTGCGCAATCTTTTCTTCCATTCTAATTATATTATTTAGTTGACAAGTTAACAAGAGACGAGTGGACGAGTTCTGTCAACCTCACCACTCTCTTACACAGTCCCGTTAAACGGCGTCCTGTTCACAATGCTTCGTCCCAGCGTCACTTCGTCGGCATATTCCAACTCATCGCCCACTGAAATACCACGTGCTATGATGGATAGCTTAACCCCCAGTTTCTCCAGTTTCCTATATATATAGAAGTTCGTTGTGTCACCCTCCATGGTAGTGCTTAGGGCCAGAATCACTTCCTTAATATCCCCCTCTTTCACCCGGTTCACCAAGCTGTCAATTTCCAGGTCGGCCGGTCCTATGCCGTCCATGGGCGAAATCACTCCACCCAGCACATGATACAGCCCCCTGTATTGTTGCGTAGCTTCCACCGCCATGACATCGCGTATATTCTCAACCACACACACCACTGAATCATCACGTCCGGGGTCAGAGCAGATGCGGCAAGTCTCCGTGTCCGAAATATTGTGACACACCTTGCAATATTTTACTTCATGCTTCAGCGTCACGATGGCATTGCCAAACGCTTCCACCGTGGCCGTATCCTGCCGCAGCAAGTGCAGCACCAGCCTCATGGCCGTCTTCCGCCCCACGCCCGGCAACTTGGCAAACTCGTTGACCGCCTTCTCAAGCAAAACTGATGGATATTGTCCGTTCATATTTATTCATTAATCGGTCGGCAAAGATAGTGAAAGGTGAGCGCAGTACCAAGCCAAAAGCTTGCTTTTGAGCAAAGGTATTGCCGAACCGCATCCTGTCTTATTAAAAGATGGAAAAGGGAGATTCCCCCAAAAAACGCAGATTCGCCGGCCGGCAGAGTACCGAAAAATACAAATGTAGAGAGGCCAGTTTTCATCTACGCACATTTTATCGCTGATTCACAACCATATATCTCATTTTGCGCACTACCTAAATGTAGAGATGCTTTTTATGCTACATAGAGAGACAACCTCTATTTTTGCGACACCGAAAAACATAAAAAGACATCGCAAAATGAGAAAACTGAAAATTGCCTGGCTGCTACTTGCCAGCCTCACAGCCTCTATCGGACTGTCGGCACAGACCGTCAGCGGAAAACTGATTGACGAAAATGGTCAGCCCTTACCATACGCCAATGTAGTGCTGCTGTCATTGCCTGATTCGGCATTTGTGGGTGGAACCATCAGTGGTGAAGACGGAACATTCACCTTGGAGACAACTTCAGAAAGCCAGATAGTAAAAATATCTTCCATAGGATACAAGACTGTGTGCAAGCCGGTATCACCAGCCAATATCGGTATTGTGCAACTTGTATCAGACGCACAGATGCTTGGTGAAGTGGTGGTAAAAGGCAATCTTCCTGTGACACGTATCAAAGGGGATGCCATGATAACCGGAGTAGCCGGAACTGCTTTGGAAAAAGCAGGAACTGCAGAACAGATGCTCGACAAGATACCTAATGTCACTTCGAAGGATGGGGAAATCAATGTATTCGGTCGTGGTACTCCTGAAATCTATGTAAATGGCCGTAAGCTGCTTGACAATTCGGAGTTAGACAGACTGTCGGCCGAAAACATAAAATCGGTGGAAGTGGTCAACAATCCGGGAGCTAGATACGGTGCGGAGGTGACTTCCGTAATACGCATCATCACAAAGAAAGCGGAAGGCGAAGGATTTGGCTTTGACAACCGTGCCATGCTTCAGTATAACAGAGACTGGAGTGCACTGGAGCAGCTGAACTTCAATTACCGTAAGAACGGCTGGGACTTGTCCGGCATGTTGTATGGTTCAAGAATGTACGGATGGATAAGGAAAGAAGCGGTTCAGGACACTTACTTGCAGGAACACTGGCAGCAGCAATCAACGATATTCAACGACTGGACATCCAAAAACTTTAACGCCCGGTTAGCCGTGAACTATACCTTCAATGAGCATTCGGCTTTTGGCATACGCTACGATTATCATAAGACTCCTTATTCAAATGCTTTGATGGAAACCTATATGGACGTATATCGTAGCGGAACATTCTCTGAAAAAACATGCAGCCCCAATCTTATGGACAACAATTCCGAATACCATCAGGTGAACGCCTATTACAACGGCAAACTCAAGGACTGGAGCATAGACCTGAATCTGGACGGATATTGGGATAAAAGCGACAAGGCAAACTATCTTGATGAAAAGACAGCGCTGCCCGACGGAAGCGAGGAAGGTCGTTATGTATCTATCTTCAACGACATAGACAACACACTTTATGCCGCACGGCTGATTCTGTCCCGACCAGTATGGGACGGCGAGTTGTCGTTTGGTGGCGAATATACTTATACGAACCGCAGGAATGTCAATCTGAATCCTGAAGGTATCGTTTCGGACGATGACAGCCGGATTCGCGAGAATATGGGCGCGGCTTTTGTGGAATACAGCAGGAAGTTTGGCAGCGTACAGGCTTTAGCCGGATTAAGATATGAGTACAATGCTTCCGATTACTATGAGAAAGGTATTCGCGTGGATGAGCAAAGCAAGAACTTCAGCAACCTGTTCCCCACTCTCTCCATTGCAGTTCCCATCAATCGTGTGAATTTGCAGCTGGCTTATCGCACCGATATAGCCAGACCTTCCTATTGGGACTTGCGAAGCAGCATACTGCTTGTAAACAAATATACTTATGAAACCGGAAATCCGCTGTTGGAGCCGAAGTTTACGCATAACCTTACCTTGGGAGCTACATACCGCTGGTTGCAGCTGACTGTAGGATACAACCGGGTGAAGAATGACATTCTCAACGTAACCAGTCTGTATGACGAAAATAATCCTACCATCATGCTGATGTCGCTTGCCAACGCTGAAGCATACGACAAGTTTTTTGCCGGTATGACGCTTTCTCCCACAATCGGCATCTGGAAACCGCAATGGCGCTTCCAGCTGAACAAACAATGGTTCGACGTACAGACTCCGCAAGGCAAACTCTGCCTGGATAATCCCATGGGTACGATTATATGGAACAACAACCTGAGCCTGCCTTTAGGCTTTATGCTGGATGCGGATTTTATGTACACCAGCAAAGGAAACATGAAGAACGGAAGATTCCTGAAACCTGCATGGAGAATGGATATGTCATTGCAGAAGGGTTTCCTCAATGACAAGCTGAACATCCGACTGGATGCAACAAATCTGCTTAACAGTTATAAGCGTGATTTTATCATGTATGTAAGCAATATGCAGACCATGCACATGATAGATGAGCCCAATAACTGTACGGTGCGGCTTACAATCCGCTACAAGTTCAACGCTGCCAAGAGCAAGTACAAAGGTACCGGTGCCGGAGACAGTCAGAAGAGCCGTATGTAACAATATGTATTGATTCAATCTGCATAATAACTCTCTCTCTTAAAGTAAAATTAGGGTGGCTTTAATGATTAAGGCTGCCCTTTTTTATGAAAGAAAAGGTGGATTAACACACAAAATAGTGCGGATATTCATAAAAAGAGAAAGATAACACAGCATATACTGTACATTCTGATTGGTTGTACCGTCCTGTTGAAGATGGTCGAACTGCAAAAGACAAAAGAAAAGCCGCACACTGAGCGAAGCCGAATGGCAGGAGCTGGTTCAGCTATGCAACAATACTTGGGATGGTTTCGCCCGCCTCCATCTCGCAGAAAAAGTTCCGCCTGAAGAGGCATCTCAGCGAATCGGCCGAAAACGCCTTGCCCGAAGAAATGACGCTGGATCGCTGGCTGGCAGCGTACTGAAAAATACAAATGTAGAGAGGCTGGTTTTCATCTACACGTATTTTATCGCTGATTTACAGCCATATATCTCATTTTGCGCGCTACCTAAATGTAGAGATGCTTTTCGTGCAATGTAGAGAGATAACCTCTATTTTTGCGACAACGAAAAACATAAAAAGACATCGCAAAATGAGAAAACTGAAAATTGCCTGGCTGCTACTTGTCAGCCTCACCGCCTCCATCGGACTGTCGGCACAGACCGTCAGCGGAAAACTGGTGGATGAACAAAACCAACCATTGCCTTACGCCAACATAGTCCTACTGTCTCTCCCCGACTCTACTTTCGTGACGGGTACCGTCAGTGCCGAAGACGGAACATTCAGCCTTGCCACCACAGATGGGAAGCAATTGGTCCGCATCTCCTCCATAGGATATAACACCCTTTACAGACCGGCACAACCAGCCGACATGGGGGTGATACAATTGACGACTGATGCACAGATGCTGGGTGAAGTGGTAGTGAAAGCCGATTTGCCGAAAACTCGTGTAAAAGGCGATGCTATGGTGACGACTGTGACAGGAAGTGTGCTTGAAAAAGCAGGAACGGGAAATGACCTGCTCGATAAGATACCTGGCTTATCGGCACACAATGGCTCGGTTAACGTATTCGGAAGCGGAAAGGCTGAAATCTATATCAACGGAAGAAAAATGAGAAACAGCTCTGAACTTGACCAACTTTCGTCCGATAATATTAAAAGCGTAGAGGTCCTCCGCAATCCTGGTGCCAGATACGATGCTTCAGTGAAGGCTGTAGTGCGTATAATAACCAAAAAGCCACAGGGAGAAGGATTCGGTTTCAACAACCGTACATACTTGGGATACCAATATGACCTTGCTTTGCTCGACCAGTTCAACTTCAATTACCGCAAGGGAGGATTCGACCTCGGAGGTATGCTATTCGGAAGTGACTACAAGTTCGAAAACAACAAGATTATTACACAGAAAACATACCTGGATAAAGTCTGGACACAAAATTCAGATATGAAAAATCCGACTCATAGCCAGTACCTTTCTGCCATGCTTTCCTTGAATTACCAGTTCAATGAAAATCATGTGATGGGGGTAAGGTATGATTTTAACAGAAGTCCTAAAACTGAGATGCGAGCGTATATGAACTCTTCCATTCATGTGGATAATCTGCTTGAAGAAGAAAGCAAAAGTAAACTACATTCAAACACCACAAACAACAGTCATACTGTGAATGCCTACTACAATGGAAGTTTCAATGACTGGAAAGTGGATTTTAATGTGGATGGAATGTGGATAGATAACAATAATCCAACTGTTTCAGAAGAAAATGTCAAGAAACCGGACAATACTGAAGACAATCGCATTATCCATACATTAGGGAATAGCAGTAATGAACTTTACGCTGCCAAACTGATAATGGATCATCCATTATGGGGTGGTAGTTTCTCCATCGGTAGTGAATACACCTACAGCAACCGTATAGACAGATACGCAAACGATGAGAATATTATCCCTGACAACGAGAATAGAATCAGGGAAAATGCCGTATCTGCATTTGCCATGTACGCACGCAGTTTCGGCCAGTTGCAAGCTCAGGCTGGTGTGAGATACGAGCATCTGGGTTCCGACTACTATGAGTTCGGCAAAAGAATGGATGAGCAAAGCCGTACATACGACAATGTATTTCCTTCAATATCCATATCATATCCTATTGGTAAAGTCCAGATGATGCTGAGTTATTCAGGCAATATAGAACGGCCAAGCTACAACAATCTGTCAAGTTCTATAATATACGCCAACAAATATACATACGAGAGTGGAAATCCGTTTCTGCGTTCTTCCATACTAAATACGTTGTCGTTCAACACTTCATGGAAATGGCTCTATTTCAGTATGAATTACAGCCACATCAAGGATATGCAGACACAGATAAGCCAGTCATATTCGGATGAAGATCCTTCCATCTCTCTGTTCACTCATACCAATGTCCCTAAAATGGATAAGCTGAATGCCACTTTATCCGCATCTCCTACTATAGGTATATGGTCACCGCAGTTCACAGCCATGTACAGCCAGCAATGGCTTGTAATGGACACACCGGATGGTCCAAAAAATCTTAATAATCCTATCGGATACTTCCAATGGAACAATACATTCAGCTTCCACAAAAATTTCCAGTTCAGTATAGATCTGGAGACTTCCACACGAGGTGAAGACATCACCTACCGTACAATCAAGCCGGGAAGTTCGGTAAACCTTTCATTATATAAAGGATTTTTCAAAGGTAAACTGTCTGTACAACTGCAGGCTAACGATATTTTCAATACTTCATCTTCGGACATACTGTTGTACAGCGGTAACCGCATTATGATTTATGAGCCGGAATCGCGCCGTAGTTTCAGTATGACGGTACGATACAAGTTCAATGCAACCAAGAGCAAGTACAAGGGAACAGGTGCTGGAGATAGCCAGAAGAGCCGTATGTAGATCTTGTCTAAAATCCAAGAATGAATGTGAATCAATAATATAAAGTTTATATATGAGAAACTTATTGATTTTTATCTCTTGTGCCTTCACAGCCATTGCTTTAAAGGCACAAACGCCCTCTATCGAGGCATTGCGTACATGTGCAGCTGAAAAGGGAATTCCTCCCAAAGAATACATATTCAAGCAGTTTGAGAAATCGGATATAGTAGTGCTGGGCGAGCGCGACCACCGCGACACGGTACAATACGACCTGATTCACGACATCCTGGCCGATCCCCGTTTTGCCGAACAGATAGGATATGTTTATACCGAAGTAGGTTCGTACAACATGACCGATGATGTAAACCGCCTGCTGCAAGGCAGTTATCCAACGGAGGCGGCCTTCATGGACAGCCTGTATGCCTACTACAGGAAGACAGAGAATTTCTATCCGATGTGGGAGAAATACAACCGTGTGAAGTTCCTGAAAGGTATATATGAAATAAACCGTACCTCTCCAAGGAAAATCATGCTCGGACTGACCGATTGTGAGTTTTTATGGGATGAAATCCGTACTGTAGAAGACTACAAAAGATTTTGGAAATCTCCTGGATTGAACGATCGCGACAGTTTAATGGCTACCCATATTTCGGAAATGTATGCCCGCCAGACACCCTTGAACGGTAAGCGCAAGGCCTTGGTGATAACCAATCAGCCTCATGCCATAAACGATTCGTTTATTCTCAAAAAGAGCAATACTGTTTATGGAGCACAGGGTTGGTGGATGAAGAAAATCTTTGGAGAAGAACGAGTCAAAATCGTGGTACTGAATTGGTTTGATTACAACCTGTTTGACGGCAGTAATTTCCCGATGACCGGTGGTGGAAATTGGGACGCAGCCTTTGAACTGTTGGAATGCCGCCCGTTCGCCATTGATTTGAAAAACACACCTTACGGAGAAACTGCTTACAACGGTCACGTCGGAGGTACTACGACCAGTGCAAAGAACAAGTGTTGGCAGGATGTGGCCGATGGGCTTATCTACTATGCACCCCTCTACGACCATGTGGCTGCATGGGGTATTGAAGGACTTATAACCAAAGAGTTTGAACCTGAAATCAAACGCCGCCTGAACATATTTTTCCAGGCAACACAACCCGGCGCAGAAATACCCCTGGATGTTGCCATTGACGAATACAATGTTTTTCATGCCCACCCGGCTGCCATCAAAAGCAAGGAGGAAGTGAAAGAAATTATTCGGAAAGTGCTGGAAAAAAACACGCAGCAATAACAGACTCAAGTTTCGGTAAGACCGAAACTTGCAGGAGTTAAAGAAATTAGAAGGAGTTATCGCCCGCCTTTAGTCGGGCTAAGGAATTAAAAGCCGGATGCCAGACATACATCCCAAGCTATCGGCTTTAACTCCTGCAAGTAAATAATATTCAACAAACTATATGCCGGCCTCTCTGGTAGCTACCAAGACCTCCCCTCGGTAGCTACCAAGGCACTGCCAAGGTAGCTACTAAGGCACCCCCGAGGTAGCTACCAAGGGAACAGGGAAGCAAGAGAATAGATAAACAACTGAATATCAGCAAAATGATAAAAATAAGCTGAACACTCATAATAATTTACATTAATACGAATGCAAGTTTCGCAGGTTTATTTTTTGTTTGTAGTTAAGAAGTTAAGGAATTAAGCCAATACTTTTGTGCAAAGTATGCCGACCATACATCCCAAACTATTGGCTTTAACTTCTAAACCCACCCCGGTGGGTGATAACTCCTTTTTAACTCCTCTAACTCCTGCAAGTTTTGCACTTGCGAAACTTGAAATATTAACCCTTAAAACTTTAAAGCTATGCCATTCTACAAGAAAGCATTCCACAAAAGAACCAATGTCTACTATCCGCAAGCCATTGTACAGGGCGAACCGGTAGAAACGGAAACGCTGGCCAAGGACCTGGCCAAGATTTCCACTGTATCGAACTCGGACGTACAAGCCGTATTGGGCGACATCGCCGGCGTGATGCACACACGCATGTCGATGGGCAAGAGCGTCCACATCAAGGGACTGGGCTACTTCCGCTACGTGCTCGACACGAAGGGTGTGGAGAAGCTCGAAGATTTTGACTTTAAGAAACAGGTGAAGGCCGTGCGTGTGCAATTCACCCCCGAACGTACCATGAGCAGCAGCGGCACCTACACCCGTGCACTGGTGGACAGCGAAACGCTGGAGTGGATAGAAATGCCGCCTACTACTCCCGACCAAGACCCGGCTGCGGGTGGCGGTGAAGAGGAAGAAGGAGGAGGAGGCAGCATGGGCTAATTGCACCCAGCCTGTCCGAGAACAAGAATTTGCTATCGCTTGGACGCGGATTTGACGGATTTGCCGGATTCTTAATATTTCTATCCGCTTAACCCGTGTTATCCGCGTCTAAAAATATGTTTTTATACTATAAGCTCATTTTGATACACCCTCGATAACTCCTTTAACTCCTGCAAATTTCGCACTTGCGAAATTTGAGTAAAATATATTATCTTTGCGCCTGTTTTCTATAATATAACAGTAAAACAGGACTATGCGCAACTTACTACCAACCCTATATACATTCATTCTGATTATCCTCTGTGCTGCCTGCCACAACCGACAGGCGCTTCCACCTCAACTGGCCAACGCCGATACACTTATCACCCGGCCGGATACACGCTCCATGCTGGAAGAGATGGGGCGGCCGGACGACAGCTATGCCGCTGCCGTGTGGAACGCCATCATGTATCACCGGTTTGTGGCTGATTATACACCGAAGAGTTTTGCCGTTTGGAAAGGTACTGTGCCCGGCGACAGCTTGCGACAAGCGGCGCTGGCATATTTCGAACAGCATCGTGACCCTTATTTCCTGGCTCTGATAAATTATGACGAAGCCTCTATAGACTTCTTGGCCGACCGCATGGACGTGGCGCAAGAAAAACTGCTGGATGCTGCCCGCCAGTTGGAAAAGGTGGACGAGGGTTATCGGTTGAAATACCTGGTTTATAGTCGTCTGGGAACTATTTCGTTCTACCACCGCATGCCCGAAGCGGAAGATTATTACACGAAAGCGCATGAAGCCGCCCTGAACGGCGGGAGCAAAGCTTTCATAGCCTCTACCCTGCAAATGATGGCTCTCTGCCGCAGCAACAAGGAAGACTATACAACGGCCCTGGGCTACATGCACAGAGCCATCGGCATTGCCCGGCAACTCAACTATGCCTTGCTGGAAGAATCGATATGGGGCGACATGTCGAGAGTGTACTTTCAGAAGGGCGATGCCGACAGCTGCCTCGTAGCCGCAAGAGCATCTGCGAAGATACGGGTACGCAGGGGGCTGTCACCCTATCAGTATGTCACAGCTCTTTATTCGATGCGTTCGTTCTTACAGAAACAACAGCCCGACTCGGCCCTGTTCTATGCCGACCGTGCCATAGAGACGGGCGACATATATACCCAGCAGGAGGTGTACGACGCCCTGCGCAATTATTACCGTACGCAGAAACTGACGGCCGATGCCGACCGCTACGACCGCCTCTACCTGCAAGTCACCGACTCGATAGATGTGCTGAGCAAACTCAGTACCCTGAAACAGGAGCAGCACAACTACAACCGTGAACAGACCCGCAACGAAGTGCATAAGGCCGAGAACGAGCGCAACCACAGCATCCTGATAGGCGCGGCTGTGGCAGTGGTCCTGACAGTAATCATCGTCTTCGGCCGCAGAGCCTATCTGCGCCGACTGCGTAGCGGCGACCGCCGGCTGCACGAACACGAGGCCACCATCAGCACCCTGCAAACCAATCTGGAGGAGGCACAGACCCAGGTACGCGAAGTGGGCGGACGCCTGGAGCAGGTGGAGAAACGCGGACGGCAACTGAGTGAAACGCTGGCCAACGACACCCAACTGGTGCGCGACCTGCGCCAGCAGCCCCGGTTCCTGCAGGATGCCGAGTGGGAGCAGCTGCGCCTGCTTGCCGACCGTGTTTACGACAACTACAGCACCCGCCTGCATCAGCGCTTCCCCCAACTGACGGAGCAGGAAGTACGCCTGTGCCTGCTCATCCGCCTGCAATTCATCAATGCCCAGCTGGCCATCCTTTTCGGCGTGTCGCCCGCTTCTGTGTCGCAAAAGAAGTTCCGGTTGAAGAAGCACCTCACTACCCTGACCGAAGATGGTTTCCCTGAAGGCATGACGCTGGAGCAATGGGTGGAGGAGAACTGAAAACTGCCAATGTAGAGACATGTATTTGGTGAGCAATTCAAATATATCTGTTTTTCAAATAGTTAGTTATTTCGTATATAGTCAAAATGTAGAGATGATATTCGTACAACCTTAATTGATTATCACTATTTTTGTCGGCATAAAAAACGAAACAACAAAACTATTTAAAATGAATTGCAGAATGAAAACACTGAAAAAAACATGGTTAATCGTATTTATCAGTTTAGTCGGCATCACAAACCTGTGGGCACAGACTGATGCCGAACTGAAGTTCCTGGCCAAGGCCGACTCACTGACTACACAGCTCCTCAACGCTTATAACGGGAAAGACTATCCGGCAGCCGAAGCTTTCTGCCTGGAGATTATCAACCTCTACGATGCACACGCAACGCAGCTGTCCGAAAGCTATGCCTACTACAAATACGCCAACTACTACAACATGGCCAGTATGCAGGCAAAACAAGGCAAGAAACAGGAAGCCGCTACCAGCCTGGCCAAAGCGTTGGACAGCGACAGGATGGAAATCAGCTACAGCCAGGTAATCAACGATGAGGACCTGAAAAGCATTCTGGATGCAGAAGTGCTGCAACCAGTCCTGAAGCGGCTGAAGGAAACCTCCGATTATCTTTTTATCCTGAAGAATGCGCCGGAATATACCCGCACGCAGCAGCCCGACAGCCTGCCGCAAATAGTCTATGCACAGGCCGACGACCCCAATCTGGTGCGTGTCCGCGAATATTTCCGGCTGGACAGCGTGGTCGTGGCAGGCGACGAAGTGGCTACCATCAAACGTATCCTGACCTATATCCACGACAAGATACGCCACGACGGACAGAACTACAATCCGGCAGGCGGAAACAACTCCATCAACTATGCCGAAGCCTGCAAGGACGGCAGCCGCGGACTGAACTGCCGTGGGCTGGCTACGGTGTTGAACGAGTGCTACCTGTCGATGGGCATCCCGTCGCGCGTCATCACCTGCATGCCAAAGACATACATTACCGACTGCCACGTCATCAATGCCGTCTACTCGTCTGCCCTCGGCAAATGGCTCTGGATAGACCCCACGAACAATGCCTGGGTGACGGACGACCGGGGCAATATGCTGAGTGTGCAAGAGGTACGCGAACGGCTCAGAAGCGGCCAGCCCGTACAAGTCAATGAAGAGGCTAATTGGAACAATGAAAAGAAGACCACGACAGAAAACTATCTGTACGAGTACATGGCCAAGAACCTGTTCTACCTGGAAAGCTGGACACGCTATGGGTTCAACACGGAAAGCGACCATGAGAACCTCATCAACTACATCTTCCTGCAGCCCACCGGTTGCGACAGCAGTCAACGGAATTCGAGGAACCTGTCTGTCAACGACGACCAATATTTCTGGCAGGCACCCCGATGAAGAACCGGCCTTATTTGTCATATCTCCTGTTTTTGCTTACCTTTGCAGGCATGAGTTATGCAAAAACAATACTTCACACCATAAACCCAGAAGAAGAAAGATGGAGATAACCAGCGCCGAATTCATTATCAGCAACACCGACTTCAGAAAGTGCCCGTCGGGCATGTTCCCCGAGTATGCCTTCATTGGCCGCTCGAACGTGGGCAAATCGAGCCTTATCAATATGCTGACCAACCGTAAAGGTCTGGCCATGACCTCGGCCATGCCGGGAAAGACCATGCTCATCAACCACTTCCTGATAAACAAGAGCTGGTATCTGGTGGACCTGCCGGGCTATGGCTACGCCAAGCGCAACCTGAAGGGACAGGAGCAGATACAGAAAATCATAGAAAGCTACATATTGGGACGCGGACAGATGGCTTGCCTTTTTGTACTGGTAGACAGCCGGCACGAACCTCAGCGCATAGACTTGTCGTTCATCGAATGGCTGGGCGAGAATGCCGTACCCTTTGCACTGGTTTTCACCAAGGCCGACAAGCTGACAACCGGAAAGCTGAACATTAATATCCGCCGCTATCTGGAAATATTGCAGGAACAGTGGGAGGAACTGCCCCCCTACTTCATCACTTCGTCGGAAAACCGGACCGGACGGCAAGAGATGCTGGACTACATAGAACAGATAAACCGGGATGTGGCAGCACAGACTGTCAAGTGAAATAAGACATGCTGACTACTGAGATGCATTGTCCTGAAATAATAAGTTGATTTCCTTTTGCATGTCAAAACACAGAATGACGATACGTTTGGTGCGCATCATTCAGCGCTCACAGAATACGCCCTTCTCCGAACGCAGAATGAGTTGTTCTCCGAGCGCAGAACGCACCGTTCTGTAAATACAGGAAGTCAAACTAAGCCGGGAAAAAAATAAAATCCCTCCCACCCTTGCGTCGACACACAAGTGCGGGAGGGATTCTTTTGTTGTATTCATTCCCTCTTTTGACACTTTCTTCAGAACAGCCCCGGACATCATGCCACTGCATAAGCTCTCGTCGGGCCCCTAAAGAAACATTCAAACCTTCGGCTTATCCTTATCAGCGCCAGTTGCCGACGCAACCAGCATATTATTGTTCAAATAATCCGAAAGTTCCTCAGCAGAGATGTTTTTGGTTATTATCACACCATTTTCATCCAGTAAATAGTTAGTGAATCCCTTGTTCAAACGATATTTACGGAACAAAGCGGAATTCTCGCCCTCAGTTTCCACGAAACAAGCCGGCGCAACTATTTGGTCCTTACGAACGGTTTCCTTGAATACCGACTGATACTCGTCGAACGAAACGGAAACCATTTCCACATTATCACAGGCCGCGCTGCGGAGTACGTTGCTCAAACTGACGTTCTGCATCCGGGACGTAGCATCGTAGCTGGCCCAAAAACTAAGCAACACGTATTTGCCTCTCAAGTCGGAGAGGTCCATTACCGGTTGCTCTTGCGACATAGTCTGGATACAAAAATCCGGGGCTATGTCGCCCACGTTCAAACCTCCGGTAGGTTTGTCTTTTTCTACAAAAGAAGTCAAGGAACTAATTAGTAATACAACAAAAATCCATTTTACATATCTCATGTAATTCGGTTTTGGTTAATACTATCCGGGACTGCCATCTCTTTGGCAGTGATTTCTCCCCGGAACATTGTCTGTAGGCCCTGCTTTCAGGAAAAAGAACTGATAAACAAGGCTTTTGTTTCTGAAATCGCGGCAAAGGTACGTATTTCTAAAACTAAGTTCCAAATAAACAAGTAAAATTCTCAGTTTTTGTGCCTATATTTTTATGTTATTTAGCATAAATCGGAGGATTTTTCCTACATTTGTGGCTGATAAATCAAAGTTGGGCAAGGCAGAGAAACTGCCTGTGCTACCCTGAAACAACAAGAATACGTAACCTTATAAAAACAGCAAAAACATGCAACAAACAGCCACTACGGAACTTATCCTTGTACGCATCACAGGCGAAGACCGTCCGGGACTCACAGCTTCCATCACCGAGATTCTGGCCAAGTATGACACCACTATCCTCGATATTGGCCAGGCTGATATTCATAATACCCTGTCGCTAGGCATCCTGTTCAAGACCGAGGAACAGTACTCGGGATTCATCATGAAAGAACTGCTTTTCAAGGCATCGTCGCTGGGAGTAACCATCCGCTTCTATCCCATTACAGCCAAAGAGTATGAGGAATGGGTAGGCATGCAGGGCAAAAACCGGTACATCCTGACATTGCTTGGCCGAAAACTGTCGGCCCGCCAGATATCGGCCGCAACCAGCATTCTGGCCGAACAAGGGATGAACATTGATGCCATCAAGCGACTGACCGGTCGTATCCCCCTGAACGAATGCGAAGCTAAGACAAGGGCATGTATCGAATTCTCAGTGCGTGGAACGCCGAAAGACCGCATAGCCATGCAAGAGAAGCTGATGAAGATGGCAGGTGAACTGGAGGTGGACTTCTCCTTCCAGCTGGATAACATGTATCGCCGTATGCGAAGACTTATCTGTTTTGATATGGACTCAACACTGATTGAAACAGAAGTTATTGACGAATTGGCCATGCGGGCCGGTGTAGGCGACCAGGTAAAAGCCATCACTGAACGAGCCATGCGGGGAGAGATTGACTTCATTGAAAGTTTCCGCGAACGGGTGGCACTGCTCAAAGGATTGGACGTATCTGTCATGCAGGAAATAGCCGAGAACCTGCCCATAACCGAAGGCGTAGACCGGCTGATGTTCGTATTGAAAAAGTATGGCTACAAGATTGCTATCCTGTCGGGTGGATTCACTTACTTTGGCGAGTATCTGCAAAAGAAATATGGCATTGACTACGTATATGCCAACGAACTGGAGATAGAGAACGGTAAGCTGACGGGACGCTATGTAGGCGACGTGGTAGACGGTAAGCGCAAAGCTGAGTTGCTGCGTCTGATTGCCCAGGTAGAAAAGGTAGACATAGCACAGACCATTGCCGTAGGCGATGGCGCCAACGACCTCCCCATGCTGGGCATTGCCGGACTGGGCATCGCTTTTCATGCCAAACCCAAGGTTGTGGCCAATGCCAAGCAGTCCATCAATACCATAGGTTTGGACGGCGTACTCTACTTCCTGGGATTCAAGGATTCGTATATAGATGCTCCCAACTGTTAAGCTCGGAACAGTCTACAAGCCATGGCGGCTATAAAAACATTAAGGGTGTGTTCTCGTAACGTGGAACACACCCTTAATTTATCTTAGAAATCTTGTCGATACTATTACTATTCTACATTCTGCGGAAAGTCACGTTTACCCCATCGAGCATACCAGACAAATAGTTCTCGCGAACCCAAACATTGTCAAAGTAAGTTATCTCGCCTCCACCGTAGTTAAGTTCCAGTCCTTCCATGTTGCTGTCGAGCCAACTCCAAGAGAAACGTTTGGACACTGTTTCGTAGGGACGAGTCTCACCGCTACGATAATATTCCCAAACTTCCTGTCCATCGTTTCCAGACTTGCTCTTGGCAAACTTCAACTGGTGGTTGCAAATCACCTCCACATTGTCATCGTTGGTAGTCTGGAACTCCTCTACCCACGTACTGCCGCAGAGTTTCTCGTCACTGTTCTGTATGGTGTAATATACATTATCATCGCCACACGAAGCCAGTCCCAAGAATACTGTCAACAAAAGTAATATCTTCAAACTTACAGATTTCTTCATACTAATATCCATTTTAACGTTAATACTTGGCGGCAAACATACAATAAATTTATTGAATATGCCGTATGAAGTAACGTTTTTTATCAATGATATTACTTATACTCAGCCCACGACTTGATGCGCAAATCGTCTACTGACATCGTGCAGAAGGCGTTGATAAAGGCACTGGCCAGACGCGCATTGGTGATAAGCGGAATATTGAGGTCGATGGCTGCACGGCGTATCTTGTAGCCATTGCTCAACTCGCCTGCGGTCAGATTCTTGGGGATATTCACCACCATGTCTATTTCCTTGCGGTGAAGCATATCGAGTGCCTGCGGCTGACCATCTTCGCTGGGCCAGAACACACGGGTATTCTCCACACCGTTTTCTGTGAGGAATTTCGACGTGCCGCCTGTAGCAAAAAGCTTGTATCCCTTGCGCTGGAGCTGACGGGCAGCCTGTAGCATGTCGACCTTCTGTTTGGTAGAACCGGTAGACAGCAGAATATTCTTCTGAGGAATGCGATAGCCTACGGAAAGCATGGCCTTAAGCACGGCACATGATGTATCATCGCCGATACAGCCTACCTCGCCCGTCGAAGCCATGTCGACACCCAACACAGGGTCGGCCTTCTGCAAGCGGTTGAAGGAGAACTGCGAAGCCTTGATACCTACATAGTCCAGGTCGAAGAGGTTCTTATCGGGCTTCTCGACAGGAATGCCCAGCATGATTTTCGTAGCCAACTCAATGAAGTTAAGCTTCAGCACCTTGCTGACGAAGGGGAAAGAACGCGACGCACGCAGGTTACACTCAATAACCTTGATGTCATTGTCGCGCGCCAGGAACTGGATGTTGAAAGGACCGGAGATGTTAAGCTCCTTGGCTATCTCACGGCTGATGCGCTTGATACGGCGAACAGTCTCCACATAAAGCTTCTGAGGCGGGAACTGAATGGTGGCATCACCCGAGTGAACGCCGGCAAACTCGATATGTTCGGAAATGGCATAGGCAATAATCTCACCATTCTGTGCCACGGCGTCCATCTCTACTTCCTTGGCATGCTCGATAAACTGGCTTACTACTACCGGATGCTTCTTCGAGACATTGGCTGCCAATTGCAGGAAACGTTCCAGCTCTTCCTGATTGGAGCAGACGTTCATGGCTGCACCACTCAATACGTATGACGGACGAACAAGCACAGGGAATCCTACCTTCTGAATGAAGGCATTGATGTCTTCCATGGAAGTCAGTGCGCTCCACTCGGGCTGGTCTACACCAATACGGTCGAGCATGGCCGAGAATTTGTCGCGGTCTTCAGCATTGTCAATGCTCTTGGCCGATGTACCGAGAATATTGATATGTTGGGCATCCAGGCGCAGAGCGAGGTTGTTAGGAATCTGTCCTCCGGTAGACACGATGACACCGTGCGGGTTCTCCAAGTCGAGAATATCCATGACGCGCTCGAAAGTGAGTTCGTCAAAATAAAGGCGGTCGCACATATCGTAGTCGGTCGATACAGTTTCCGGATTGTAGTTAATCATAACGCTGCGATAACCTTCCTTGCGGATTGTATTGAGCGCCTGCACGCCGCACCAGTCGAACTCAACCGACGAACCGATACGGTAAGCACCAGAGCCCAACACAACGATGCTCTTGCGGTCGCCCAAATAGTGTACATCATTGGCCACGCCACTATAGGTCAGATACAGATAGTTGGTCTGCGCAGGATATTCGGCAGCCAAGGTGTCAATCTGCTTCACCACGGGTACAATGCCACGCTCCTTGCGATGACGTCTTAAAGTGACAATGGCATCTTCCATTTCTCCTTCCATGCCTATGGCGCGGGCCACCTGAAAGTCGGAGAAACCCTGACGCTTGGCCTTGCGCAGCAAATCATCGGGCAAGTCGGCCAGCAGTTTATGATTTCCGGCCCAGCTATGCAATTCCTTGGAAGTGTGCATAATGTTCATCAGCTTCTCCAGGAACCAGCGGTCAATCTTTGTCAGCTCATGTACCTGATCCACGGTATAGCCTGCACGGAAAGCCTTGGAGATAACGAATATACGCTTATCCGTCGGTTCGCGGAGGGCTTTGTCGATGTCAGAGATAACAAGCTCTTTGTTCTCTACAAAACCATGCATACCCTGGCCTATCATACGCAAACCCTTCTGAATGGCTTCCTCAAAGGTGCGGCCAATGGCCATGACCTCGCCCACCGACTTCATGGACGAACCCAACTCCTTGTCTACGCCATGGAACTTACCCAAGTCCCAGCGCGGTATCTTGCAGACTACGTAGTCCAATGCAGGCTCGAAGAAAGCCGAAGTGGTCTTGGTAACGGAGTTCTTCAGGTCGAACAATCCATATCCCAGTCCCAGCTTGGCAGCCACAAACGCCAGCGGATAACCAGTAGCCTTACTAGCCAAAGCCGATGAACGTGACAGACGGGCATTAACCTCGATGACGCGATAATCCTCTGACTGCGGGTCGTAAGCATACTGCACATTGCACTCGCCCACAATGCCGATGTGGCGGATGATGCGGATTGCCAGCTCGCGCAGCTTATGGTAATCGGTATTTGAAAGTGTCTGCGAAGGAGCAATGACAATGGACTCACCCGTGTGAATGCCCAGCGGGTCAAAGTTCTCCATGTTGCAGACGGTGATACAGTTGTCGAAACGGTCGCGCACTACCTCGTACTCCACCTCTTTCCATCCGCGAAGGCTCTTCTCAACGAGCACTTGAGGCGAAAAAGAAAAGGCTTTCTCAACCAGCACATTCAGTTCTTCTTCGTTGTCGCAGAAACCTGAGCCCAGTCCTCCAAGGGCATAAGCGGCACGGACAATGACCGGATAGCCCAGCTCAGCCGCCGCACGACGGGCATCGGCCGCATTCTCAACGGCTTCACTCTTGATTGTCTTTACGTCAATCTCATTCAGTTTCTCGACGAACAGCTCACGGTCTTCTGTGTCAATGATGGCCTGCACAGGAGTACCCAGTACTTGCACGTTATATTTTTCCAGCACTTTATCCTTGTAGAGAGCAACTCCACAGTTCAGCGCCGTTTGTCCACCGAAAGCCAACATGATTCCGTCGGGCCGTTCCTTTTCGATGACTTTCTCAACGAAATATGGGGTGACGGGCAGGAAGTAGATTTGGTCCGCCACGCCCTCCGAGGTCTGCACGGTGGCAATGTTGGGATTAATAAGGACTGTATAGATACCCTCTTCTTTAAGTGCCTTGAGTGCCTGCGAACCGGAGTAGTCGAACTCGCCGGCTTCGCCTATCTTCAGCGCGCCGCTTCCAAGCAGCAGGACTTTTCGTATATTATTCTCTTTCATTGTCTTGTATTTTTTAAAATTCGATATATCGGTATGCGGGCGGCACCGCTTCAACAGATGTCTGTTGATGTCTCTGACGCGTGCCAGTCTGCCATCTCCGCGTCAGCCGCACAGCATAAAAACTCTTGCGTCAGCTTCCCGTTCCGCGGGAGGTGGCTTCCCGATGTGCAAGAGGTGGCCTCCCGCAGTGCAAAAGGTGGCCTCCCGCAGAGAGCGGGCTTTCCTCCCGTCAGAGCAGCTTCACGAACTCGTCGAAAAGGAATTCTGTATCCGTCGGACCGGAGGCAGCCTCCGGGTGGAACTGGGCCGAGAACCAGGGATTGCGCTTGTGGCGGATGCCCTCGTTGGAGCCATCGTTCATATTGATGAAAAGAGGTTCCCAATCGGCGCCCAGAGTATTGTTGTCCACTGCATAGCCATGATTCTGGCTGGTGATGAAGCAACGGTTAGTACCCACCATACGCACGGGCTGATTGTGGCTGCGGTGTCCATACTTCAGTTTATATATCTTGGCGCCTCCGGCCTTGCTGAGGAGCTGATTGCCCATGCAGATACCGAAGATAGGAAGCTTCTCGTTGGCCATGGCCTTGCGGATGTTCTGCACGGCAGCATCACACGTGTCGGGGTCGCCCGGACCGTTGGAAATGAAAAGGCCGTCGAAGTCCAAGCTGTTGAAGTCATACTCCCAAGGCACACGAATGACTTCCACACCACGACGGAGCAAGCAGCGCAGGATGTTGGCCTTTACGCCACAATCAACAAGAACGACCTTCTTGCCTGCTCCCTCATTATAGCGAATGACTTCCTTGCATGACACTTTGTCCACATAGTTCACACCTGCATAAGTAGCTTCGGGGATATCATTTGGTTCGTCGTCGAAGACAATCTTACCCATCATTACGCCATGCTCACGCAACACCTTGGTCAGTTCGCGAGTGTCTATACCTGTGATGCCGGGTATGTGCTCGCGTTTCAACCAGTCAGCCAAGCTCTCAACAGCATTCCAATGGCTATAGTTCTCACTGTAATCGCTTACAATAATTGCTTCGGCGTGGATTTTCTCACTCTCCATAAACGTAGGAAGCCCGTTCTTTTCGAAAGTAAAAGGCGGTACTCCATAATTGCCTACCAACGGATAGGTCAACGTCATCAACTGTCCGGCATACGAAGGGTCGGTCAAGCTCTCAGGATATCCTGTCATAGCTGTATTAAAGACCACTTCACCTGCTACCGGTTTTTCATAACCAAACGACGTACCACGAAAAGTCGTGCCATCGTCAAGAATAAGGGTTACGTTTCTCATTGCTTGTTAGTATCGTTATTGTTACTGTTGTTGTCTTTGTTCTTTTTTATTACTCCTCACACCTCTAGAACTGATACACTTGCTCAATATAATCAATGAACGCCTTGTTCAGCAGCTTTACACCACCGGGTGTAGGATAGTCGCCGCTGAAGTACCAGTCGCCCGGATGGTTGGGGCAGGCCTCGCGCAATCCCTGGAGAGGCTGGTAGACAATCTGCACTTTGGCGCGAACATTTTCTGGTGTAAGCAGTTCCACCATCTTGGCAGAGATTTCGTCGTCGGTAAAGGGGGCGTAGATGTCCTTCACATAATTCACCATCTGCTCCTTGGGCAGGTCGGCCTGGTCCTTTGACTTCCGATAAGCGGCTGCAATGACATCCTTCATGTCGCGGTCGCGCAACAGTTCAATGGCCGCCTTGAAGGCTATAAACTCACTCATACGCGACATGTCTATGCCATAGTAATCAGGATAACGCACCTGAGGCGAGGAGCTGACGATGACAATCTTCTTCGGTCCCAAACGGTCCAAGATGCCAATGATGCTCTGGCGCAAGGTTGTGCCGCGCACAATAGAGTCGTCTATTATCACCAGATTGTCTACTCCCTGCACCAGGCTGCCGTATGTGATGTCATAGACGTGAGCCGCCAAATCGTTGCGCGTATTGCCCTCCGCAATGAAGGTACGTAGCTTGATATCCTTTATGGCTACCTTCTCGCTGCGTATGCGTCGGGAAAGGATACGCTCCAGCTCTTCATGGCTCGGATTATGCCCCAGGGCTGCAATCTGCTGTACTTTTTCCTGGTTCAGATAGTCGTCAAGCCCTTGAAGCATGCCATAAAAGGCAACTTCGGCCGTATTGGGAATAAATGAGAAGACCGTATGGTCAATATCGTTGTTTACCGCTTTCAGTATACTGGGAACCAGTTTCTGCCCCAGCAACTTGCGCTCACGATAGATGTCCATGTCGCTACCACGACTGAAGTAGATGCGTTCAAAGGAACAGGGACGCAATTCGCGTGGCTTGTTTATCTGCACTGTGCGCAACTTGCCTGCCTTGCTGATGAACACGGCTTGTCCGGGTTGCAACTCATGTATACTTTCGGCCGGAACGTTGAGCACAGTTTGTATAACCGGGCGTTCGCTGGCCAACACTGCTATTTCTTCATCCTGATACCAGAAAGCTGTACGTATTCCCCAAGGATCACGGATGGCAAAACTTTCACCACTACCGGTCAAGCCACACATTACATAGCCACCATCCCACTCGCGACTTGATGTACGCAATACATTGGACAAATCTACATGTTCTTCTATATAATGCGTGATGTCCATGCCTGTCAGTCCTTCAGCCTCTGCCAGCTTGAAGAGGCGCTCTACTTCACGGTCCAGACGATGCCCCACCTGTTCGAGCATGATGTAGGTATCGGCATATTTGCGAGGATGTTGTCCCATAGCAGTAATACGAGCAAATATCTCGTCTACGTTAGTCAGATTGAAGTTACCGCAAAGGGCCAGATTCTTAGCCCGCCAATTATTACGACGCAGGAATGGATGCACGTAAGTAAGACCCGATTTGCCCGTGGTCGAATAACGCAAGTGGCCCATATAGACTTCCCCTGCAAATGGCAAGTACTTCTCTGCATATACTGCATCGGCAAGTTGAGCAGGCGTCAGGTCCTTGAACTGGCTTTGTACAGTAGAAAAGATTTCGGTAATGGCTCCCGACCCTAAGGCACGCTCGCGGAACATGTATTCCTCACCAGGATTGGCTGCCAACTTAACACAGGCCAATCCTGCGCCTTCTTGTCCACGGTTATGCTGCTTCTCCATCAACAGATAGAGTTTATTCAGCCCATACATCCATGTACCATATTTCTTCTGATAATAATCAAGCGGTTTGAGTAGGCGTATCATAGCCACACCGCATTCATGTTTCAGCTGTTCCATTCTCGTCTACAATGTTTTTATATAATTCATTTATGTCTTTTTTATTCCACCATTACTGACTTAGACAGATTGCAGGATTGATTTACATTCATTTCCTTGTAGGTAGCTATTTGACAGGACTTCATCTGTAAAGGTAGTGTGGTCAATAATGGGCTATGACATTCTAACGTTTCCGCAAATTCGATGCAAATATCGGTAATTTTACTGATAACTGCACCACCTTGTGAAACCAATGCTATAACTTTCCCTTTCACATTATGTACATACTGTTGCAGTCGGTCATAAAATAAAATGACTCCAACACTATTATAAATGCGATACTCCAATCGCTTTAGAACTCTAATGAGAATGGGGAAAGCTTTATGACGACCCATATAGCCTATAATTCCACACATAATAGAAACGCATTAAAATAAAATTGCTGCAAATATACAGAAAAATCAACCATAATGTAAAGTCCATCTAATATTATTTGACTTAACGAAAGTAGAAATACTTTATATAAATACAATGTTATAAGTAATATTTATTTCATACCTATACCTTAAAGAAACAATTTATAAGCAAATACAGAATATCCGATTACAATCGCACATATATTTATTCATTTTAATATTAAACCGAAACTATTCGATACTCACTATATATTTTATAGCAACAAAACATGCCTCCAAATAAGTCAATTTGAAATATAAACAATATTTTTGCATTCAAAATATCACAAATATAACTTAAAACAAAGCAATATGAAAGCCAAAACAAGAAAACTAAAGAACTTAAGTAATTCAATCAGAGAGCAGATACCTAAATTAAAGAATGAATTAATAAGTTCCCAAAGCTTCCGCCCTTACACTTGCAATGATGGATTATACAATCCTGATAATGAGCATGACGCATGCGGTGTAGGAATGATTGTTAATCTACATGGTAACAAATCTCATGAATTAGTAGACTCTGCGTTGCGCGTATTGGAAAATATGAAGCATCGTGGAGCTGAAGGAGCTGACAACAAAACTGGCGATGGTGCTGGCATCATGGTTCAGATTCCGCATGAATTCATTTTGCTACAAGGTATCCCTGTACCCGAAAAAGGGAAATATGGTACTGGACTCATTTTCTTGCCCAAAGACTCGAAAGAACAAGAATATATATTAAGTATTATCATAGAAGAAGTAGAACGGGAAGGACTCACACTCATGCATCTACGCACAGTTCCTGTCAATTCGGACATTTTGGGACAAAGCGCGCGCGAAACGGAACCCGATATCAAACAAGTGTTCATCACAGGAACAGGAAACAACGAAAATTTGGAGCGAACACTTTATATTATCCGTAAAAAGATTGAGCAACGAGTACACCATAAAGACTTTTACATCGTATCCTTATCCAGCCGCACCATTATATATAAAGGAATGCTGTCGTCTACCCAAGTAAGAACGTATTTCTATGACTTGACCCAGCCCTACTTTACCAGTGGACTTGCCATCGTGCACTCGCGTTTCAGTACAAACACATTCCCTACATGGAGTCTGGCACAGCCTTTCCGCTTATTGGCGCACAATGGTGAAATCAACACTATCCGTGGCAACAGAGGGTGGATGGAAGCTCGTGAAAGCGTATTATCCACACCAACCTTAGGAAACGTCAAAGATATACGTCCGATTATTCAGCCGGACATGAGTGATTCTGCTTCGCTGGATAATGTATTGGAATTCTTCGTCATGTCGGGTTTGAGTCTTCCTCATGCCATGGCTATGCTAATACCAGAATCTTTTAACGACAAAAATCCTATTAGCGAAGACTTAAAGGCCTTTTACGAATATCACTCTATCCTGATGGAGCCATGGGACGGGCCGGCAGCCTTGCTCTTCAGCGACGGTAGATATGCCGGAGGTATGCTGGACCGAAATGGGTTACGTCCTGCCCGTTATTTACTGACTCACGACGGTACAATGGTGGTAGCCAGCGAAGCTGGAGTCATCAACTTTGAGGCCGAAAATATCAAAGAAAAAGGCCGTTTACAACCAGGAAAAATTCTGATTGTAGATACCGAAGAAGGTAAAATATATTATGACAACCAATTGAAAGAACAGCTTGCAGCCGCCAAGCCTTACCGTCAGTGGCTATCAGCTAACCGTATAGAACTGGATACATTGAAGAGTGGACGTAAAGTAACCAATACGGTAGATGACTATGAACGCCGGCTACGTGCTTTTGGTTTCACACGTGAAGATGTAGAGCGCATCATTATTCCCATGTGTAGCAATGGAACAGAGCCGACCGCATCCATGGGCAATGATACACCGCTAGCCATACTGAGCAACCAGCCACAGTTATTGTTCAATTACTTCCGCCAGCAATTTGCTCAAGTAACCAACCCACCAATTGACCCAATTCGTGAGGAACTGGTAATGTCTCTCAGCGAGTATATTGGTGCTGTTGGCATGAATATACTGCTGCCTAGCGAAACACATTGCAAAATGGTACGTCTACCCTATCCTATTTTAAGTAATACGCAACTGGATATTCTTTGCAACATACGCTATAAGGGATTTAATACCGTAAAACTACCCATGCTGTTTGAAGCCGCACGCAGTAAAGCCGGCCTACAAGAAGCTATCGACCGTTTGTGTAAAGCTGCCGAACAAGCTGTTACCGATGGTGCCAACTATATCATTCTGTCCGACCGCGATATCAACGCCACTCAGGCAGCCATTCCTTCATTATTGGCTATCAGTGCTGTACACCATCATCTAATCAGTGTACAGAAACGTGTGCAGACAGCTCTTATTGTAGAGAGTGGAGAGATACGAGAAGTCATGCACGCCGCCTTATTACTGGGCTATGGTGCCAGTGCCATCTGTCCTTACATGGCTTATGCCGTATTGAATGAGTTGGTACAAAAAGGTGAAGTACAGATGAACTACGAAACTGCAGAGAAGAACTATATCAAAGCCGTTTGTAAAGGACTTTACAAAATAATGAGCAAGATGGGTATCAGTACCATTCGTTCTTATCGCGGTGCGAAGATATTTGAAGCAGTAGGACTTAGTGAAGAATTGCTTAAGAGTTACTTTGGCACAACAACCTCCACTATTGGTGGCATTCGTCTGGAAGAGATTGCAAAAGACTACATCACCTTCCACGACAACGGTTTCGTCACCGAGACTATAGACCCGCTATTGCCCTACATCGGACAAATGTCTTACCGTAAAGACGGCGAGCAACATGCTTGGAATCCGGAAACCATTAGTACTCTGCAACTGGCTACCCGTACAGGCAGTTACATGAAATTTAAAGAATTTACCCATGCGGTTGACCAAAAGAGCAACCCTATATTCCTGCGCGACTTTTTCGACTTCCGACGTAACCCGATAGATATTGAACAAGTGGAACCCGTGGAAAGCATCGTGAAACATTTTGTGACAGGTGCCATCTCTTTTGGTGCCATAAGCAAGGAGGCACACGAAGCACTGGCACTAGCCATGAATGAGCTAGGCACACGTAGCAATACCGGTGAAGGTGGCGAAGATAGCTCTCGTTTTCATGAGACAGTTGAGGGAATCAGTCTCTCCAGCAAGACCAAACAAGTCGCTTCAGGACGCTTCGGAGTAACAGCAGAGTATTTGGCAAATGCTGAAGAAATACAAATCAAGGTAGCTCAGGGTGCTAAACCTGGTGAGGGTGGACAACTGCCCGGTTTTAAAGTAGACGAAGTCATTGCCCGTACACGTCATTCAATCCCTGGTATATCGCTCATATCACCCCCACCTCATCACGATATCTACTCCATTGAGGACCTGGCACAGCTTATCTTCGACTTGAAGAATGTGAACCCACGTGCCGCCATCAGTGTGAAACTTGTAGCAGAGAGTGGTGTAGGTACCATTGCTGCCGGAGTGGCCAAAGCCAAGGCTGACCTCATTGTTATTTCTGGTGCTGAAGGAGGCACAGGTGCATCGCCGGCTTCCTCTATCCGTTACGCAGGCATATCGCCAGAAATAGGTTTGAGCGAAACGCAGCAAACCCTGGTACTGAACGGACTACGTGGACAAGTGCGCCTTCAAACAGACGGGCAGTTGAAAACAGGACGTGATATTATCTGCATGGCCCTGCTTGGTGCCGAAGAGTTTGCTTTTGGAACTACAGCACTTATCGTACTAGGCTGTGTCATGATGCGCAAATGTCACTCCAATACATGCCCTGTAGGAGTTGCAACACAGGACTCAAAACTGCGGGCTCACTTCCGTGGTCATTATAAATATGTAGTAAACTACTTCCGATTCCTTGCTCAGGAAGTGCGCGAATACTTGGCTGAGCTGGGCTTCAGAAGCTTAAATGACATTGTAGGCCGCACCGATCTCATCGAAATACATCCAGCACCTACAGGCACGAAAGCCAGTCTGTTGGATTTCAGTCGATTGCTGCATCGTGTAGAGAGCACATCTGCCCTTTGCCATTGCACAGAACAGCAACACGACATCGCACACGTAAAAGATGTAGAGATGTTGCAAGCAGCAGCACCGGCCTTGAACAACAAACGGGAAGTATCATTAGAGTATGCCATAGGTAATACCGACCGTGCAGTAGGAGCCATGCTATCAGGAGCCGTGGCAGCCAAATATGGTAACGACGGTCTACCCGATAACACCATCAGTATAAAATTCAAGGGTTCAGCAGGGCAAAGCTTTGGTGCGTTCCTGGCACACGGCATCAGCTTCAAACTGGAAGGCGAAGCTAATGACTACTTGGGCAAGGGACTGAGCGGCGGACATATAGCCGTACTACCTCCTGTACGCAGTAACTTTGCGGCAGAACAAAACACCATCGTAGGCAACACCTTGCTTTACGGAGCTACCAGTGGTGAAGTTTACATCAACGGACGAGCAGGCGAACGTTTTGCGGTGCGCAATTCAGGCGCCATAGCGGTCGTTGAAGGTGTAGGTGACCATTGCTGCGAATACATGACCGGAGGGCGTGTGGTAGTATTGGGACAGACGGGACGAAATTTTGCAGCAGGCATGAGTGGTGGTGTAGCTTATGTGTGGAACCCACAAGGAACGTTCGACTACTTCTGCAACATGGACATGGTAGAACTATCATTACTAGAAGATTCTACTGCCCGCAAAGAATTGCACGAACTAATCCGTCAGCACTACTTATATACTGGTTCTACGCTTGCCCGTACCATGCTCGACAACTGGCCACGTTACGTTGAAGAGTTCATCCAGGTAACCCCCATCGAATACAAAAAAGTACTGGCTGAAGAGCAGATGCGCAAGCTACAACAAAAAATTGCTGAAGTGCAAAGAGATTATTAAAATAGGAGTTTAAGGAATATCGATAGCTTGGCTAACGACAAAACCAATCATAAGGCGAAACTATCGACTTCACTCCTGATTTCTTCATTCTTAATTCTTCATTATAATATGGGAAACCCGAAAGCATTTCTTACTATTCCGCGACAAGAAGCGGGATACAGACCGATACACGAAAGAATAAATGATTATAGCGAAGTAGAACAAACACTGAATACCAGTGAAAGGAAGCTGCAAGCCAGCCGCTGCATGGATTGTGGTGTACCCTTCTGCCACTGGGCTTGCCCGCTGGGCAACCGCCCACCTGAATTTCAAGATGCGCTATATAAAGGTGAGTGGCGCAAAGCTTACGACATACTGAGTGCCACCAATGACTTTCCTGAGTTCACAGGACGGGTATGCCCTGCACTATGCGAAAAGTCATGTGTACTTAAATTATCGTTCGACGCCCCTGTTACTATCCGCGAAGACGAAGCTGCCATCATAGAGGCAGCCTTCCGCGAAGGCTATGTCAGTCCACAGGAAATCAAACGTAACGGACAACGGGTAGCCGTCATTGGGTCTGGTCCAGCCGGACTGGCCACAGCCAACCAACTGAATCACCAAGGCTACGAAGTAACCATCTTTGAGCGCGACGAAATGATAGGTGGACTGTTACGCTACGGAATTCCTAACTTCAAACTCAGCAAGAATATCATAGACCGACGCCTGCGTATTATGGAAGCAGAGGGCATCGTATTCAAAACAAACAGTGAAATAGACATAACCCATTTGCCTGAAGGTTTTGATGCTTATGCCATCTGTACCGGAACACCCCAAGCACGCGACCTTGCTATCCCGGGCCGTGACCTTATGGGCATTCATTTTGCCATGGAAATGTTGTCTCAGCAGAACCGGATACTGGCAGGGCAAACAATGGATGAGAAAACACGCATTACTGCAAAAGGCAAGCATGTATTGGTTATCGGCGGCGGCGATACGGGTAGTGACTGTATAGGCACTGCCCATCGGCAAGGGGCGCAAAGTGTCACTCAGATAGAAATCATGCCCCAACCTCCCGTAGGCTACAACCCCGCTACACCCTGGCCACAATGGCCCATAGTGTTAAAGACCAGTTCCAGCCATGAAGAAGGATGTACACGTCGCTGGAGTCTAAACTCCAATAAATTCATTGGCAAGAATGGCCGTGTCACTGGCGTAGAAGTAGAGGAAGTGGAATGGCTCCCCAATCCAGAAGGCGGACGACCTGTTATGAAACCGACAGGAAAGAAGGAAGTCATCAAAGCCGACCTCGTACTATTGGCCATGGGCTTTCTTCGCCCGCAACTACCTACATTGCCATCCAATGCAGTCGTTGCAGGCGATGCCGCTACCGGTCCAAGCCTTGTAGTAAAATGCATAGCTGCCGGACGACAGGCAGCACAAAGCATCGACCGAATTTTAAAAGGGAAATAGAGTTTCCCTCCCGGAATCGACATTACTGCAAATATAGTCATGTTTCATATTGTTTCATAAGCCCTGAAACATTGTTTCAGCAGCATTAAAACATTGTTTCAGTTGTTTTGAAACACTGTTTCAGTAGCTATGAAACATTATTATTCAAATTATCCACTTATTAAAAAATCAGATATTATGTGTGGAATAGCCTGCATCTTTAACATCAAGCAACAAACGCCTGAACTGAGACAGAAAGCTCTCACCATGGCGAAACGCATACGCCACCGCGGACCCGATTGGAGTGGCATCTACTGTGGCGGTTCAGCCATTCTGGCCCATGAACGACTGTCTATTGTTGACCCACAAAGTGGCGGACAGCCTCTTTTCTCGCCCGACCGTCGACAAATACTGGCTGTAAACGGTGAAATCTATAATCATCGTGACATTCGCGCCGACTTTGCCGATGAATATAATTTCCAGACAGGCAGTGACTGCGAGGTTATACTTGCTTTATATCGCCGTTATGGCACGGACTTTATTGAACGGTTAAGCGGCATCTTCGCTTTTGCTCTTTACGATGAGGAGCGTGACGAATTTCTCATAGCCCGCGATGCTATTGGCGTTATACCATTATATATAGGCTACGATGCCGATGGAACGGTTTACTGCGCCAGTGAACTGAAAGCACTTGAAGGACTATGCGACAAGTATGAACCTTTCCTGCCAGGCCATTATTATTGGAGCCGTGAGGGCAAGATGCACCGTTGGTATAAACGAGATTGGACGGAATATGACGCTGTGAAAGACCGTTATACCTCATTACCCGCCAACGATGCTTACCAAGCACAAGTGGCTGATGTGCGAAATGCTTTGGAAGCTGCCGTTCGCAGACAACTGATGAGTGACGTACCCTACGGTGTACTACTCTCCGGCGGATTGGACTCGTCGGTTATTTCCGCCGTTGCAAAACTCTATGCCGACCGTCGCATCGAAACCGACGGACAGCAGGCTGCCTGGTGGCCACAGCTCCATTCCTTTGCCGTAGGACTGAAAGGTGCACCCGACTTGGAGAAGGCACGACTGGTAGCCGAGCATATCGGCACCGTACATCATGAAATCAACTACACTATACAAGAAGGACTGGACGCCATCCGCGATGTAATTTACTACATTGAGACCTATGATGTCACCACTGTACGAGCCTCCACACCGATGTATTTGTTGGCACGTGTCATCAAATCAATGGGTATCAAAATGGTACTCAGCGGCGAAGGAGCCGATGAGGTATTTGGTGGTTATCTGTACTTCCACAAAGCACCCGACGCACGTGCTTTTCATGAAGAAACTGTTCGCAAGCTGTCTAAGCTCCACCTCTACGATTGCCTACGAGCCAACAAAAGTCTATCGGCCTGGGGTGTGGAAGGACGAGTTCCCTTTCTTGACAAGGAGTTTCTCGATGTAGCCATGCGACTGAACCCTGCGGTAAAAATGTGTCCAGGTCATACGATTGAAAAAAAAATTGTCCGAGATGCTTTTGCTTCACTACTGCCCGAAGAGGTAGCTTGGCGTCAGAAAGAGCAATTCTCAGATGGCGTAGGCTATTCGTGGATTGATACGCTAAAAGCAATGACTACAGCAGCTGTCAGCGATGAACAAATGGCCCATGCAGTCGAACGTTTCCCCATCAATCCTCCACAGAACAAGGAAGAATATTATTATCGCAGTATATTCGAGGAACACTTCCCCAGCGACAGTGCCGCACGTTCCGTACCTAGTGTACCCAGCGTAGCATGTTCTACTGCCGAGGCTTTGGCTTGGGATGCTTCCTTCCGTAATCTGAACGACCCAAGCGGCCGGGCGGTAGCAGGTATACATGAACAAGCCTATTAAGCAGCCCATTCAACTCCTGCAGGCTATCATTAAAGAGAAATAGGTAATTCCAAAGTATATCACACCCTTTCACACTAAGACTGTGAAGCTGTCACAAACGGACTGTGAAGCCATCACATAGAAACTGTGAAACCTTCACATAGGGAGTGTGAAACTGTAACATCCTAACTGTGATAGATGTGAATCTGTACAACCTTATCTGCCTGGAATTACTTCACTAAAGTCAAATGCCAATAGCGACGTCGTATGGTTGGCAGATAAACTAATTGAATTCAGCAACAACCCAACAAGAGCTTGCTTGCTAAACTTGAACAAAGTGATAAAAAACATTCCTTAAAACGCGGTTGAGCAAAAAATAAGCGTGATATGTAGACACAAATATCCGCCAAATCCGCCTCAATCGCGTTTTATATATATCATTTCTCTGATAATTCCACTTTCCCTACAATCCTTTTCAGATGAAAGAACAATGACAATATAAGCTGTTACTCATAATAAAAGTTACAAATTAGCACTTTTGAGCATATTGAAGTTACAAACCGTAAGAATCACTATTATAATCTAAACAAAAGGCAGTAAAAACGCTATATATATTCCATTATTTCGTAATTTTGCAACAAACAAAAGCAAATAGAAAATATAATCTATCAAATACAAACAAAATGGCAAAAAAGATATCCTTTACAAAAATGCACGGAGCCGGCAATGACTATATATATGTAGACAATACACATGCCGTTCTTTCCACCCCGGAAAAATGGGCTGTAGACTGGAGTCGTGCACACACTGGTATCGGAGCCGACGGGTTAGTACTGATAGGCACATCGGTTATGGCCGACTTCAGCATGCGAATATTCAATGCTGACGGTTCTGAAGCTCGTATGTGTGGCAACGCCAGCCGTTGTATTGGCAAGTATGTTTATGACAAAGGACTGACAAATAAGACCACTGTTACACTCGAAACTTTATCGGGTATTAAAATTCTTTCCCTTCATGTAGGCAACAACAGACAAGTAGACCAAGTAACAGTAGACATGGATGAACCATGCGACATGCGAGTAGTAGACTTGGGCGATGGATACGATTTTGCTAGAGGACAGTTTGTCTCAATGGGGAATCCACACCTGGTGCTTTTTGTTCCCGACCCAGATGCACTCGACATAGCCCAAATAGGGTCACGGTTGGAACATCACCCACTGTTTCCTGACGGTATTAACGTAGAATTTGCCCATGTATTGGACGACGGGCGTATCCGAATGCGTGTTTGGGAACGTGGCTCAGGTATCACACAAGCCTGTGGAACAGGTGCTTGTGCTACTGCCGTGGCAGCATCGCTGGCTCATTTGACAGAACGAAAGTCTATAGTGTTGATGGACGGTGGTGAAGTAACCGTAGAATGGCAAACAACCGACAACCATGTGTACATGACGGGAGGAGCCGTGAAAGTTTTTGATGGAACAATAGAACTTAACAACTAAATATAAAGAACTGATTATGGCATTAGTAAACGAACATTTTCTGAAATTGCCCGGCAGCTATCTCTTTTCTGACATAGCCAAGAAGGTAAACACATTCAAGATAACCCATCCCAAGCAAGACCTTGTGCGACTGGGCATCGGCGACGTTACCCGTCCTTTGCCTCCAGCCTGCATCGAGGCTATGCACAAGGCAGTAGACGAAATGGCCAATGAAAAGACCTTTCGAGGCTACGGTCCCGAACAAGGTTATGACTTCCTTATCGATGCCATTCTCAAAAACGACTTTGCACCAAGAGGCGTTCACCTCTCACCCTCTGAGATTTTTATTAATGACGGTGCCAAGAGCGACACAGGCAACATTGGTGAACTACTGCGCTGGGACAACAGCATGGGTATTACCGACCCTGTCTATCCTGTTTACGTAGACAGCAACATTATGTGTGGCCGGGCTGGAACCTTGGAAGAAGGAGGACATTGGAGCAACGTCACCTACCTGCCTTGCACAGAAGAGAACGGCTTTGTACCCGAAATTCCCGACCGACGCATTGACCTCATTTACCTGTGCTATCCCAATAACCCCACAGGAACAACATTGACTAAGACCGAACTGAAAAAATGGGTAGACTATGCACTAGACAACGACACACTTATCGTCTTCGATGCTGCCTATGAGGCTTACATCCGCGAAGACGATGTACCCCACTCCATTTACGAAGTGAAAGGAGCCAAAAAGTGTGCCATCGAGATACGAAGTTTCTCAAAAACAGCCGGATTCACAGGCGTTCGTTGCGGCTATACTGTAGTACCCAAGGAACTGACTGCCGCCACACTGACTGGTGATCGTGTAGCCCTGAACAAACTGTGGAACCGCCGTCAGTGTACTAAATTTAATGGTACAAGCTACATCACTCAACGTGCAGCCGAAGCCATTTACACTCCCGAAGGCAAACAACAGGTAAAAGAAAATATAGACTATTATATGACAAACGCCAGTACCATGAAGACAGCTTTAAGTAAAGCAGGATTCAAAGTATATGGCGGAGTAAATGCCCCCTACATCTGGCTCAAAGCCCCCGACGGACTAACATCGTGGCGTTTCTTCGAGCAAATGCTCTACGAGGCTAATGTAGTAGGCACACCTGGTGTAGGATTTGGCCCGAGTGGCGAGGGATACTTACGCCTTACAGCCTTCGGCTCACATGCCGACTGCGAGGAAGCTATGAGACGCATCAGGAAATGGATGTCCTGAGCAAAATACCGAAATATGCAGCGCGCCATATAATAAAAAGTGGCCTGATCAACCACTTGCCATTAAATTAATAAACAATAAAATAGGTATTAAGTATGAAGCAAATGATCAATCTGAACAAGATGCTCATCGTCTGTATGATGACAGTGGGATACGTCATCCAAGGCAGAGCACAAGAGAAAGTGGAAGCATCGGCAGGAGCTGACTTGGTAAGCAGTTACATTTGGCGCGGTACAGACTGCGGCGGCATTAGTTTTCAGCCCAACATGTCAGTCTCTTATAAAGGACTTATGATAGGCGCATGGGGGTCGGTAAGCGTAAACAAGGAAGATACCAAAGAATTAGACCTTATCCTAAACTACAAGACAGGTGGCTTGAGCTTAGGAGTGACTGACTACTGGTTTTTCCCTAGCGACCAGACGGCACAAGTGGGCTATTTCAAATACGGAGCACACAATACACAACATGTTTTTGAAGTAAATGCTGCATACGATTTTGGCGTAATGGCCATCAGCTGGAATACCAACTTTGCCGGAGCCGACTACTACAATGCCGATGGTAAACGTTCCTACTCCACATATATAGCCTTAAGCGCACCATTTAAACTGGGTGGATTGGAGTGGAATGCCGAAGTAGGGTTAACACCTTGGGAAGGTTTATATGCGAACAAATTTAACGTGACCAATCTCTCGCTGAAGGCATCCAAAGAAATAGCCATTACCGACCGTTTTTCTCTGCCGTTATTTGCCCAACTCACCTTTAATCCCTATACACAAGGTGCTTACTTCGTTGTAGGATTGAGTTTGTAAGCATAGAGACAAATATACAAATACACTAACTATTTCAAAGGTAAAAAGGTATGAAAAAGATTGAAGCTATCATTCGCAAAACCAAATTCGAGGAAGTGAAAGAAGCACTGCTCGAAGCAGACATCGAATGGTTCTCTTATTACGATGTCAGAGGTGTCGGCAAGTCACGCCAAGCGCGCATCTACCGTGGAGTAATGTACGATACCAGCTCCATCGAACGTATACTTGTCTCCATCGTAGTACGCGACAGAAATGTGGAGAAAACAGTGAATGCCATACAAAAAGCAGCCTGGACAGGTGAGATAGGCGACGGACGTATCTTCATCATTCCCATAGAAGACGCCATCCGCATACGTACCGCCGAACGAGGAGATATTGCACTATTCAACGCTGAACAAGAAAAATAATAAAACCACAAATGTTATGAAAACTTATATATCACGTAGCTTTCCACGGCTATGTACAGCCATCGCTATATTCTTACTGTTAGGCACTACAACTGTATGGGCAGGAGAGGCGAATGCAGCCATCACCACTGATACACTGGCCGAAATGGCCTCAGGTATTGACACCGTTTGGATGTTGTTAGCAGCCATGCTCGTTTTCTTCATGCAACCGGGATTTGCACTGGTTGAAGCAGGATTTACACGTACTAAAAACACCGGCAACATCCTGATGAAGAACTTTGTAGACTTCATGCTGGGTTCATTGCTCTTCTGGTTCATCGGATTCGGACTGATGTTTGGAGCTGGAGGATTTGTTGGAATGCCACACTTCTTTGACTTGTCCTTTCTTGATACGAAACTGCCCAGCGAGGGTTTCTTAGTTTTCCAAACTGTATTCTGCGCCACTTCAGCCACAATTGTATCGGGCGCTATGGCCGAACGTACCAAGTTCTCCATGTACGTGGTCTACACCGTTGCTATCAGCGTATTGATTTATCCCATATCAGGCCACTGGACATGGGGTGGAGGCTGGCTGACAAATGGTGAAGAAGGGTCGTTCATGATGAACCTATTCGGCACCACTTTCCACGACTTTGCCGGATCTACAGTGGTTCACTCTGTAGGTGGCTGGATTGCTCTCGTTGGCGCTGCCATTTTGGGACCACGTATCGGTAAGTATGGCAAGGATGGCAGTTCCAAAGCCATTCCCGGACATAACCTCACAATTGCTGCCTTAGGCGTCTTCATCCTGTGGTTTGGCTGGTTTGGCTTCAATCCGGGTTCACAACTGGCAGCTTCAACTACAGCAGACCAGGTGGCCATATCACATGTCTTCCTTACCACCAACTTGGCGGCCTGCGCTGGAGGTTTTGCGGCACTTGTCACCAGCTGGATAAAGTATCGCAAGCCGTCTCTCTCACTTACCCTGAACGGTATCTTAGCTGGTCTTGTAGGAGTTACCGCAGGTTGCGACTGTGTTTCGGCAGGTGGAGCAGCCTTTATCGGACTTATCTGCGGCGTACTGATGATACTCGCCGTAGAGTTCATTGACAAGACGCTGAAAATTGACGACCCGGTAGGTGCAAGTTCCGTTCATGGTGTATGCGGATTTACAGGCACCATCCTGACCGGCTTGTTCTCTACCAGTGAAGGCTTATTCTACGGCGCCGGCTGGGGATTCCTGGGAGCACAGGTTTTTGGAGCCCTTGTCGTAGGAGGTTGGGCTGCTTTAATGGGCTACATCATCTTCAAATTGCTTGATAAGATACACGGACTTAGAGTCCCTGCCCGTGTTGAAGAAGAAGGACTTGATATTTATGAACACGGAGAGTCAGCCTATAACTGATAACCAAATAAAAAAAGAATGTAGTGATTTACATTTCTGCAAGTCACTACATTCCAAATACCACAAAACAAAAACAATAAACAAAATATATATAAGCCGATAAAACGGTAAATGACATGTAAGTGAATGACAAATAGCAAGACTAATTGATGTCTTATTCAGTCAGCTTACTTACACAATAATAAATTAACACTTTTAAACCAACCAATATAAAGTAACATGTCAAAGTTAAGATTCAGAGTAGTGGAAACGGCCTTCAAGAAAAAGCCGGTTTCCGTAGAGATTCCCAAAGAGCGTCCATCCGACTATTTTGCCAAGTATGTATTCAACAAGGAAAAGATGTTCAGATACCTGCCAAGCAAAGTATACGCCAAACTGGTAGACGTGATAGATAACGGTGCGCAGCTGGACCGCAGCATTGCCGACGAAGTAGCGGCTGGCATGAAGAAATGGGCCATCGAAATGGGTGCCACCCACTATACACACTGGTTTCATCCATTGACCGAGGGAACAGCTGAAAAGCATGATGCCTTTGTGGAACACGACGGAAAGGGTGGTATGATGGAAGAGTTTACCGGCAAGCTACTCGTACAGCAGGAGCCCGATGCTTCCAGCTTCCCTAACGGCGGTATCCGCAACACATTCGAAGCACGTGGCTACTCTGCTTGGGACCCATCGTCACCAGCTTTCATTGTCGATGATACACTGTGCATCCCTACTATCTTTATTGCCTATACCGGAGAATCGCTTGATTATAAGGCTCCGTTGCTCAAGGCGTTACGTGCTGTCGACAAAGCTGCTACAGATGTCTGCCACTACTTTGACCCCGAAGTGAAGAAAGTCAATGCCTACCTGGGATGGGAACAGGAATATTTCCTTGTAGATGAAGGTCTGTATGCAGCCCGCCCCGACCTGCTGATGACTGGTCGTACCCTCACCGGACACGACTCTGCCAAAAACCAGCAGCTTGAAGACCACTACTTCGGCGCCATCCCGCCCCGTGTGGCCGCCTTCATGAAGGAACTGGAAATTGAAGCTCTGAAACTGGGCATTCCTGTCAAGACACGTCACAACGAGGTAGCCCCCAACCAGTTTGAGTTGGCACCTATCTACGAAGAGTGCAACCTGGCTGTGGACCATAACATGCTTATCATGGCACTGATGCGCAAGATTGCACGCAACCACGGCTTCCGCGTCCTGCTTCACGAAAAGCCTTTCAAGGGTGTCAACGGTAGTGGCAAGCACAACAACTGGTCGCTGGGTACAGATACAGGTGTACTGCTGATGGCTCCGGGCAAGACTGCCGAAGAAAACTTGCGTTTCATTACCTTCATAGTCAATACCCTGATGGCTGTTTATCGCCACAACGGACTATTAAAAGCCAGCATTTCCAGCGCTACCAACGCACACCGTCTGGGAGCCAACGAAGCACCTCCAGCAATCATCTCTTCCTTCCTTGGCAAGCAGCTTTCACAAGTATTGGCCCACATAGAAGAAAGCGACAAGGACGAACTCATCAGCCTGAGCGGAAAACAAGGCATGAAGCTGGACATCCCACAAATTCCCGAACTGCTCATTGACAATACAGATCGCAACCGTACGTCGCCTTTTGCCTTCACCGGCAACCGTTTCGAATTCCGTGCGGTAGGTTCGGAAGCCAACTGCGCAAGTGCCATGATTGCCCTCAACACAGCATTGGCTGAACAGCTCACCGACTTCAAGCACGATGTAGACGCCCTTATTGAAAAAGGCGAAGACAAAGTATCGGCTATCCTCGATATTATCCGCCGTGACCTCAAAATATGTAAACCTATTCATTTTGACGGCAATGGTTATAGCGAAGAATGGAAAGCTGAAGCTGCCCGCCGTGGTTTGGATTGCGAAACCAGTGTGCCTGTAATTTTCGACAATTATTTGAAAGAAGACAGCATTGCCATGTTTGAAAAGACAGGCGTTATGACTCGTAAAGAACTAGAGGCCCGCAACGAAGTAAAATGGGAAATGTACACCAAGAAGATTCAGATTGAAGCACGCGTATTGGGCGACTTGGCCATGAACCACATCATCCCCGTCGCTACCCAATACCAGACCGAACTGATAGACAACGTGTATAAAATGAATGGACTATTTCCTGCAGAAAAAGCAGCCAAGCTGTCGGCCAAGAATTTGGAACTGATAGAAGAAATCGCTGACCGCACGGCTTTTATCAAAGAGCATGTAGACGCCATGATTGAATCGCGCAAGGTAGCCAACAAGATAGACAACGAACGTTCGAAGGCCATTGCCTATCACGACTACATTGTCCCGATGATGGAGGAAATCAGATACCACATTGACAAGCTTGAACTGATTGTCGATAACCAAATGTGGACACTGCCCAAATATAGAGAATTGTTATTTATCCGATAAAATCGGTTTTCTTTATTAGTTGTTTTAAGTCAGTAAAGAGGAAGATAGCTGTGACAGCCACCTTCCTCTTTCATTATATCTTATAACTTAGAAGCTATATGATAAATGCCTTCATCTAAAGCGGTATCAATGCAGAATGAAAAAGATGAGCTCGCGAAGCAACTCGCCATCGCTCAATGAAGAATTGCCAACACCTTTCGATTTGGCATCCGTCTGCCGTATTTCGCCAATGATTCGCATAGTCTTTACTCCCGTGTATTTCCGCATGGCAGTCTGATATTCGCGCGCCTGCCACGGAGACTTCAAGCCAAGGAAAGCAGCTATGCCCTGCTCCGATTTCTCTGGAGCATAATAGGCCAACATAAGGTTGGAGAAGAAACCGAAGAGTACGGCAAGGGTCATCTGAATAGGATTTGTCTTAGGATTATCCTCAAAATATCTGATTATCTTGTTTGCCTTCAACACATCTTTTTCCACCAGTGCATTGCGTAATTCAAAGTTATTGTAATCCTTGCTGATTCCGATATTTTGCTCCACCTGTTCAGGGGTCACACGCGTTTTACCGTGCGGTAATGTAATGACAAGTTTCTCCATTTCACCCGTCAAGCGGCTCAAGTCTGCCCCCACGAAGTCTGCCAGCATGGCAGCCGCCTTAGGCTCTATGTCCGTACCTTTACGCTTCATGTAAGCAGAGATAAAAGCTGGCAGTTGGCCCTCTTTCAGTTTCTTCGATTCAAAAAGAATCCCAACCTTCTCTATCTCGCCGGCAATCTTCTTCCTACGATCAAGCGCACCATGCTTATGACAAAAGACAAGAATGGTAGAAGGCTGCGGCTTTTGCAGATAGTAAGACAGTTCGTCAATATTAGACAGATTCTGTGCCTCCTTCACGATAATAACCTGATGCTCTGACATCATGGGATAACGTTTGGCCGCATTGATAACCGAAGCAATGTCCGTCTCATTTCCATAAATTACTGTAAGGTTAAACTCCTTCTCGGTTTCGGTCAGTACCTTGTCTTCAATATAATCCGCTATCAGGTCAATATAATAAGCTTCTTCGCCCATGAGGTAATAGACAGGACGATATTGTTTTGCTTTCAGTTCTTTCAGTATTTCGTCGCAGGTGATTTCGTTTTTCGCCATTTGCTATAAAATTTGTAATGCAGGAGCCAGAGAGGTATAGCAACTGACTCCCAATATTAAATCAGAATTATAATCATCTGAAGATTTTATCCTACCAATCAAATCTCAAATGTTTCACGGTTTGGTTATTGTCTATTATCATTCTCAAGGCCTCAATGCCTATATCAACATGCGTAGCCACATAGTTTTGCGTCACCATATTGTCACTTTTATCTGTCTTAATACCCTCAGGTATCATAGGTTGGTCAGATACAAGCAGCAACGCACCGGTAGGTATTTTATTGGCAAACCCACAACTGAAAAGAGTAGCCGTTTCCATATCTACAGCCATTGCATGGGTCTTCTTTAGATAGGACTTAAACTGTTCATCATGTTCCCAAATACGTCGGTTGGTCGTATAAACAGTTCCTGTCCAATAGTCACGTCCATGATTTCGTATGGCTGAAGAAACAGCACGCTGGAGAGCAAAAGATGGCAGAGATGGGACTTCAGGCGGCAAATAATCGTTAGAAGTACCTTCACCTCTGATGGCTGCAATGGGCAATATAAGATCCCCCAGACGATTCTTCTCATCTATACCTCCGCACTTACCTAAGAAAAGACAAGCCCGGGGATGGATGGCACTAAGCAAATCCATAATGATAGCTGCATTGGGGCTGCCCATACCAAAATTTATCATCGTAATGCCATGAGCGCTGACCGAGGTCATATTAGCATCGTGCCCGAGGATAGGCGCATCAAATTTAGCCGCAAAGATTTCTATATATTTATTGAAATTGGTAAGTAGAATGCAGCTTTCAAAGTCATCAAGTGCCCGTTTGGTATAGCGCGGAAGCCAGTTTGCTACTATTTCTTCTTTTGTTTTCATGGGATTTTTCTAATTTTGTAGTCATGAAACACGTGAACATTCGGCCATTCTTTCCTATAAATCCTGTTGAAAGGATAGACAGACTCAGAAAGACATGAAGCCACACTTTTGTTTCAATGCTATCTTTTTACCAATTACAAATGTAGTAAATGTTATCGTTAAACTTACCAAGCTTTGATACGAAAATAGCCATCAAGGAAGGGAAAAATGTCATTTTTGACCCCTTACGACGAAAATACGTTGCCCTCACCCCAGAAGAATGGGTACGACAACATTTCATCAACTTTCTGATAACTTACAAGGGATACCCAACGGCACTGATGGCCAATGAAGTGCAAGTGATATTAAACGGTACGCGTAAACGTTGTGACTCCGTGCTATATCGGAAAGACTTATCTGCCCGCATGATAATGGAATATAAAGCACCGGATATATCAATCAATCAAATGGTCTTCGACCAAATTGTGCGCTACAATATTGTTCTGAAAGTTGATTATCTGGTAGTCAGCAACGGGCTGGAGCATTATTGTTGCCGTATAGATTATAAAAAGAACACGTATACGTTCTTGCCAGACATTCCCTGCTATGAAGAATTAATTTGAAAGACAAGGTCTTAAAAAAATCAGATTTCAGAGTCATAACCATTCAGTTCTCTGGCTGAAAACTCTGAAATCTGAAATAAAAAAATGAATATTATTCAGCGCTTGCTGCTTTTCTGCGTCCTCTTGTCGGTTTTTCCTTTACAGCTTCTTCTTTGTGGTCTGTAGTTACACCTGCCAATTCGGGGTCAATCATGATACGGCCACAGTACTCGCATACAATGATTTTCTTGCGTGAACGAATGTCAAGCTGTCTCTGAGGCGGAATTTTGTTGAAACATCCACCACAAGCATCACGCTGTACGTAAACGATACCCAAACCATTGTGTGAATTCTTGCGGATACGCTTGAAAGACTGAAGCAAACGAGGCTCAATCTTTGTCTCAAGATCTTTGGCCTTGTCTCTCAGTTTTTCTTCTTCCTGCTTTGTTTCCGAGATGATTTCATCAAGTTCACTCTTCTTGATTTCCAGGTCCTTCTGTCTTTCGGTCAATGCAATCTCGCTATTTGAACACTCTGTAGACTTATCCTGCTCCTGTGCAGTGAATTCCTTGATTTTCTTCTCGCAAAGTTCAATTTCCAGAGTCTGGAATTCAATCTCCTTGGTAAGGAAATCGTATTCGCGGTTGTTACGCACATTGTTTTGCTGGTCCTTGTATTTAGCAACAGAAGCTTTGGCGGTTTCTATTTCTACTTTCTTCCCGGCAATAGCAGATTTCAGTTCACTAATCTCGGATTTGATTCTTTCAATACGAGTTTTTAAACCGGCAATTTCGTCTTCAAGGTCCTGAACTTCCAAGGGAAGCTCACCTCTCAACGTCTTAATCTCATCAATTTTAGACAACATGGTCTGTAATTGAAACAATGTTTTCAGTTTCTGCTCAACGGTCAGTTCCTGAGGATCTTTTTTTGCTTCTTTAGCCATTTTACTTACATGTATTTTATAGGATTCGTATTAATTTTTGTTATTCGGGTCTCAAGGTCAGGAAAATGTTTCTCCAAAAGTTCAGCAAACAGTTCCTGCGTATATTGCTCACTCTCATAGTGACCTATTTCAGCTATCAGGAGATCTGACTCATGCCCAAAATAATCATGATATTTCACCTCTCCCGTCAGGAAAGCATCCGCATGGCAACACATAGCCTGTGGCATCAGGAATGCACCAGCCCCACCACAAAGAGCCACTTTCTGAATTTCACGCCCAGTCAGCTTATTGTGCCTCAGGCAAGCCACTTCGAAAGTTTTCTTTACGCTCCGCAAGAATTCCAATTCCGTCATCGGCTGTTCAAACTCTCCTACAATACCTGCCCCGGCTTGCTCATACGCATTCTGCAACTGATAAAAATCAAATGCAGGTTCTTCGTATGGATGACTTTTCAGCAAAGCTCTCAGTGCCTCTGCTTTCTTGTAAACCGGCAAAACAGTCTCAATCCTTACCTCCTGTTCGGTATGAAGTTCACCCACCTGTCCGCAATACGGATGTGTTCCCTCTTGCGCTCGGAAAGTTCCTTGTCCAGACACGTTATAGCTGCATGAATCATAGTTACCTATACATCCACACCCTGCTCCGAAAAGGCTTTTCCTCACTTCTTCAGCATGCGACACCGGTACATAAGTCACCATCTTCAGCAACACACCATCCTTTGGTTCCAACATCTGTATATTCCGAAGCCCCAGTTTCTCGGCTATCTTAAAGTTTACGCCTCCCCAGGCATTGTCCAGATTCGTGTGTGCAGCATATATCACAAGGTCATTCTTTATAGCCTTTAAGATACAGCGCTCCACATAATCTTTTCCTGTGATAGACTTATATCCTTTAAACAGCAAGGGATGATGGGCTATGACAAGATTGTAACCGCAAGCGATAGCTTCGTCAAGCACAGCTTCGGTTACGTCAAGACACAACAAAGCCCCTGTAGCTTCCGCATCTGTCAACCCGATTTGCAAGCCGGCATTATCAAATCCATCTTGCAATGGCAGAGGCGCAAAACGTTCAAGGGCGCTTACAATTTCTCTAATTTTCATTTATATGATAGAAAATTTGCGCAAAAATACATTTTTTCTACGAGATACGAAATCAAATAATGAATAAAATTGCAACTTTACCAAGGCTCTTTTATATTTAATGCATGGTCACAACCATTTGCTATCAAGCCTAAAATAACAAACAACAAGCACACTCCCGCAGGCAAACTCAGTCAGTCGCATTTAGTTTCATGCCTTGAAACTAATGGTTTCATACGTTGAAACTAACGGTTTCATCCTTTGAAACTGATGGTTTCATGCCTTGAAACGAATCTGAAACTTTACTCTTTAATTTAATAAGAATAGCTCGTGGCATTTTCAAGACAAACTCGTTATAGATAATAGATGAACTATATCTATACCTAGCACAAAAAAAGCAAGCATGCAACAGGAAATTCCTTCATTACATGCTTGCCTTGAAAAAACTTATATGTTATTTCAATACACTCCGTGTATCATTCAACTTTATGTTCTTCCTCTACTTTCTTTTCAGCATTAACATTTACTGTCACATTGAACGAAGAAGGTTGCTGTTGATAAGGCATGCGGTTCTTGGGGTCAGGACCATATTGATTCGGCCCTACAGTACCATCAGCAAAGAGCATATAAAGTGCAAAAATCCAGCCTACAAAGGGAATATAGCAAATCAGAATCAACCAACCTGATTTGTCAAGGTCATGCAAACGTTTAATACCCTGAGCCAATGAGAACCAGATGGCAGCAATAATAGCTACAACGCCAATCAAAAGACCAAACGCTGAACCGGCAGCCGACCCACTTCCTGCTCCTAACAAGAAGGTGCCAACTCCTAACAACATAGCAATCCAAACAACAACGCCACAAACAAGGCCTGAAAGGAAATACTCAATACGACGAATGCGTCCGTCAAAAGAAAAAGGTGCTTTAAACATGGTACATCCAATTTTTAAGTGAATAAAAAAGATTTGTTAATTATATACCTACAAATATATAAAAATAGGTTTAAATAAAACAAGAAACGCCAAATATATTTTTGGCTATTTATTTCAAACAGCAGAAGTAAAGACCATTATAGTTACAAGTACCAAGCAAAGACTATTCAATTATACGAGAATAATAACTTTTTTCTTCATAATCCAGATAAAGAGAACTACAATTGGAGGCATTTACAACACAACAACCTGATTATCCTGCTACATATTGACGCAAATTCGATAGTGCAAAATCATGCTATACTTGGCACGATATTTGTTGATACAATAAAAAGCCTGTACTTTCTGACGAGCACAATGCAGGCTCATGGCATTGTTATTTTTACTTTAATCGGCAGAAAGTGTGCAGAGATATATTTAAATATAGTGTATCTTTGCAGGCGCATATAATAAATAGGTTATAAGTTAGAGAAGAAAAGATAATGAACAATCAATTTTCACAACGAGTTTCAGATGTTATCACATACAGTAAAGAGGAAGCTTACCGTTTGGGCAACAGCTCTATAGCACCTGAGCATCTTCTGTTGGGCATCCTGCGCGACGGAAGTGGAAAGGCTGTGGAGATTCTGCTCAAGCTGAATGTGGATTTGAAACAGATAAAACAACAGATTGAAAGTTTCCTGAGGGTAGATGATGAAGAAGATACACTGAATGACAAGGAAATAGAGTTCTCTCCACTCAGCAACAAGATACTAAAAATGTGCATCTTGGAAGCACGGCTATTGCAAAGCGAAACGGTAGACACTGAGCATATCCTGTTGGCCATACTGAAAGACGGCGACAACCTGGCCAGCTCTGTTCTTGAAGAGCGGCATGTCACCTACCAATCGGTATACGAACTGCTGTCGCTGAAACACAATGCCAACTTCAGAATGGGATTTACAGAAGAAGATGATGAAGACGAAGAAAGCGGAATGCAGTCGTCCAACAAGTCATCGTCGCAATCTATGGGTCCCTACTCCACCCAAAAGAAAACGACTGCCAACGATACTCCCGTACTCGACAACTTCGGAGTCGACATGACAAAATTGGCAGAAGAAGGAAAGATGGACCCTGTAGTAGGTCGTGAGCGTGAAATAGAGCGTCTGGCACAGATACTGAGCCGACGCAAAAAGAACAACCCTATCCTGATAGGCGAGCCGGGCGTCGGCAAATCGGCCATTGTTGAAGGACTGTCACTGCGCATCACACAGAAAAAAGTGTCGCGAGTACTCTTCGACAAGCGGGTCATCATGCTCGACATGGCTTCGGTAGTAGCCGGTACCAAATACCGCGGTCAGTTCGAGGAACGCATCCGCTCCATCATCAAGGAGTTGCAGAAGAACCCAAACATCATCCTATTCATTGATGAGATACATACCATCGTAGGCGCAGGTGCAGCTGCCGGCTCCATGGATGCCGCCAACATGCTGAAGCCAGCCCTGGCACGTGGCGAGATACAGTGCATCGGTGCCACCACACTCGATGAATACCGCAAGAACATTGAAAAAGACGGTGCCTTGGAACGTCGTTTCCAGAAAGTAATAGTTGAACCAACTACAGCCGAAGAAACGCTGCAAATCTTGAACAACATCAAAGATAAATACGAAGAATACCACAACGTGAACTACACCGAAGACGCGTTGAAAGCCTGCGTAAACTTGACCGAGCGCTACATCAGCGACCGACACTTCCCCGACAAGGCCATCGATGCTCTCGATGAAGCCGGCTCGCGTGTACACCTTTCTTCTATCTCCGTACCCAAAGAAATCGAAGAGCAGGAGAAGCTGATAGAAAATGCACGCACCCAGAAGACGGAAGCCGTAAAGTCGCAAAACTATGAATTGGCCGCCAGCTTCCGCGACCAGGAGAAGGAACTGTCCAAACGCCTGGAGCAGATGAAAGAAGACTGGGAAAAGAAACTCAGAGACGATCGCCGTACGGTAGACGAAGAAGATATTGCCAACGTAGTATCTCTCATGTCAGGCATTCCCGTACAACGCATGGCGCAGGCCGAAGGTGCCAAACTGGCCGGTATGAAAGGTGTGCTCCAGTCCAAAGTCATTGCACAGGATGCAGCCATCGAGAAACTGACCAAAGCCATCCTTCGCAGCCGCGTAGGTCTGAAAGACCCCAACCGGCCCATTGGAACTTTCCTGTTTCTGGGCCCTACTGGCGTAGGCAAAACCTACTTGGCCAAAGAATTGGCAGAATTCATGTTTGGCAGCACCGATGCCTTGATACGTATCGACATGAGCGAATACATGGAGAAGTTCACCGTGTCGCGTCTTGTTGGTGCCCCTCCGGGCTATGTAGGTTACGAAGAAGGCGGACAGCTGACCGAACGCGTGCGTCGCAAGCCCTACTCCATTGTGCTGCTCGACGAGATTGAGAAAGCTCATGGCGACGTCTTCAATCTTCTGCTGCAAGTCATGGATGAAGGCCGCCTGACCGACAGCAACGGACGTACCGTTGACTTTAAGAATACCGTCATCATCATGACATCCAATGTAGGTACACGCCAGCTGAAGGATTTTGGTGCAGGTATAGGCTTTGCCGCCAGACAACGTATTGACAACAAGGAATATGCCCGCGACGTCATCCAGAAGGCACTGAACAAGACCTTCTCGCCCGAGTTCCTGAATCGTATCGACGAGATTATCACCTTCGACCAGCTCTCTCAAGAGGCTATCCGAAGCATTATCGACATCGAGCTGAAAGGACTCTACCGCCGCATCGAAGCTTTGGGCTACCGTCTGGAGTTGACCGATGATGCCAAGAACTTCCTGGCGACCAAAGGCTATGATGTACAATATGGTGCCCGTCCATTGAAACGAGCACTTCAAAACTATTTGGAAGACGAACTGTCCGAGTTGCTCATCACGACCGAAATGAAGCCAGGCAACGTGATAAGCGTATCGGCCAATACGGAAAAGGATAAACTGGTTGTGACCGTTAAATAACTTCTTTTTCTCAGGAAACAAGCAAATACGACATATTTCTGTCGCTCCAACCGTCAAAATGTCAGTCTTTCCCAGACTGGCATTTTTTTTGCCTGTCACTTTTCCGTTAAATCAATTCATCGAACAAATTTAAAACTATAAACGATATGCAAAAAGGTAACATTGGGGTAACTACTGAAAACATCTTCCCCGTCATCAAAAAGTTTTTGTACAGCGACCACGAAATATTCTTGCGCGAATTGGTATCAAACGCAGTCGACGCAACCCAGAAACTGAAGACATTCGCCTCCATGGGCGAGTTCAAGGGTGAATTGGGCGACCTCACCGTACATGTATCGGTTGACAACGACCGCATCATCGTATCCGACCGCGGTATCGGTCTCACCGCCGAAGAGATTGACAAGTACATCAACCAGATAGCCTTCTCGGGTGCCAACGACTTCCTCGAGAAATACAAGAACGATGCCAACGCCATCATTGGCCACTTTGGTCTCGGTTTCTACTCTGCTTTCATGGTAGCCAAGAAAGTAGAAATTATAACCAAGTCCTACAAAGACGACGCCAAGGCCGTGAAATGGACTTGCGACGGCAGCCCCGAGTTCACCATCGAAGATGCTGACAAGGCCGACCGCGGTTCTGACATCATCCTCTACATTGACGATGACTGCAAGGAATTCCTCGACCACAACCGCATCCAGTCACTGCTGAAGAAGTACTGTCGCTTCCTCCCCGTGCCCATCGCATTCGGAAAGAAAAAAGAATGGAAAGACGGCAAAGAAGTGGAGACAGCAGAAGACAACGTCATCAACGACACCTGCCCTCTGTGGACACGCAAGCCCAGCGAACTGAAGGATGAAGACTACAAGAAGTTCTACAGCGAGCTCTACCCCATGGCCGACGAGCCTCTCTTCTGGATTCATCTGAACGTAGACTATCCCTTCCACTTGACCGGTGTGCTCTATTTCCCGAAGGTGAAGAGCAACATCGAGCTCAACAAGAACAAGATACAGCTCTACTGCAACCAGGTTTATGTCACCGACTCCGTCGAAGGTATCGTACCTGACTTCCTCACCCTGCTCCACGGAGTGCTCGATTCGCCCGACATCCCGCTGAACGTATCGCGTTCATACCTGCAGAGCGACTCAAACGTAAAGAAGATTTCTACTTACATCACCAAGAAGGTAGCCGACCGTCTGCAGTCCATCTTCAAGAACGACCGCAAGCAATACGAGGAAAAGTGGAACGACCTGAAGATATTCATCGACTACGGCATGCTGACGCAGGAAGACTTCTACGAACGCGCCAAAGACTTTGCCCTGCTGACCGACACCGACGGCAAGTGCTACACTTACGAGGAGTACAAGACCCTGATTAAGGACAACCAGACCGACAAGGACGACAACCTCATCTACCTCTACGCCAATAACAAAGAGGAGCAATACGCTTACATTGAGGCAGCCAAAAACAAAGGCTATAACGTGCTGCTAATGGACGGACAGCTCGACATCGCCGTCGTAGGCATGCTGGAGCAAAAACTGGAGAAATCGCGTTTCATGCGTGTGGACAGCGACACCGTGGACAACCTCATCGTGAAGAAAGACCAAGCCAAAGACGCCATCGTCGAAGGCGACAAGCAGGAAGCTCTGTCGGCCATCTTCAAGAGCCAGTTGCCAAAAGTAGAGAAAGCCGAATTCAACATCATGGCACAATACATGGGCGAAAACAGCGCTCCCGTCATGATTACTCAGAGCGAGTACATGCGTCGTATGAAGGAAATGGCCAACATACAGGCTGGTATGAGCTTCTACGGTGAAATGCCCGATATGTTCAACCTCGTGCTCAACGCCGACCACGCCCTCATCAAGCGTATCCTCGACGACGAGAACCAAACCTGCGCCGCCCAAGTAGCTCCCGTTCAGCAGCAGATGGACGAAACCAACGCCCGTCGCAACGAACTGAAGAAGAAACAGGAAGGCAAGAAAGACGAGGAAATTCCTACTGCCGAAAAGGACGAAGTGAACGAATTGGACAAGAAATGGCAGGAACTGAAGCAGCAGAAAGAAAACATCTTTGCCAACTATGCTGCCGGCAACAAAGTAGTGCGCCAGCTCATCGACCTTGCTCTGCTGCAAAACGGCATGCTCAAAGGCGAAGCACTGAACAACTTCGTAAAGCGCAGCATCGAGCTTATCTAAAAGAAATCCCTCTATAGGAAAAAATCAAGCGGGAGCAGTGTACAAAGCATTGCTCCCGCTTTTTTATAATAAAAAACAACTAATCAGCCTTCCTTAATCACTTTCTGTCACTCTTATATTCTTTATGATAAAGTACTCAGATAATTCATCATGTTATCAAGTGCCTTTTGCGACAAACGTTCTACACTCTGAATAGATTTACCTGAAATATAAGGTGTATAAAGCACGTTAGAGAAATCCTTCAACTCATCGGCCAAAGCTCCCATTCCCGTAGCATCGCACAGATAGTAACTGGATGGACATCGACGAAGCCAATCCTTTAAGGCGTCTACCTGAAAAGTAGGACCTACCGAGGTATTTACCAATATTTTCCCATCTCCCAACAGTCCGAATTCATGCTCTCCCAGTAAATAGTTATTACGTGGCAAACAGGTACATACAATCTCTGCATCGGCCAATAATTCATCTAATACCTGAAACTTGACACCACGAGCTTCAGCCTCAGGCTTGCGCGTACGGCTGTAATAGCGCAAATCTGCCCCAAAGACACGAAGTGCGTCGGCTATCATTCCACCTGTTTTTCCCAAGCCGATAATAGCCACTTTCCTGCGAGTCAATTCCGTACTTTCCGCCAACCAGCGCCGTCCGCCAAAGCCATGAAGTAAACGAACGAGCTCGCTGATAACATATTCTACTACCCCTTCATCACCGTAATCTTTCACACCCAACACTGTTATCCCTCTTCTTCTGGCTTCCAAGACATCTACGTTGGAGCTTTCAGGATTATAAAGTGTACAACACATACCAATATAGCGCAAATTAGGACAGGCATCCAGCACAGACTGACGGATAGGTGTGCGAAAAGAGACCAACAGACAGTCAGCCTTCCCTATACGGCGTATCACTTCTGTTTCTTCTGTTGGAAAATCATGGTATACAACAACTTCTTCACCTAATGAGTGTAGGCGTTCAATAGCATTGTTATTAAGCAGCGTTTCATCAACGGCCACAATTTTTTTGAATATCATCTGTTTTTTCTTCTTTATTTTTTGCCAAAGTTAAGGGTTTTCTATAGTAAGAACCAATTTAAATTCTCACTTTTTGGCTCCTTTGGAGAAGATAAAGGGCGGCTCAATATGACCAAACGCTGAAAACTTCGTTTTCCGTTTGTCTCTGCGCTCGTCTTTTCGTATCTTTGCGTCCGCTTTCAATTTTTAATCATTACTATCCACAATGAAGAATATACGCAACTTTTGCATCATAGCCCACATTGACCACGGCAAATCGACGCTGGCCGACCGTTTATTGGAATACACCAACACCATCCAAGTGACCGAAGGACAAATGCTGGACGACATGGACTTGGAACGCGAACGGGGCATCACCATCAAGAGCCATGCCATACAAATGGAATATGAATACAAGGGCGAAAAATATATCCTGAACCTGATAGACACGCCGGGACACGTGGACTTCTCGTACGAAGTATCGCGCTCCATAGCCGCCTGCGAGGGAGCACTGCTCATTGTGGATGCGTCGCAAGGTGTGCAAGCACAAACCATCTCTAACCTCTACATGGCCATCGAGCACGACCTGGAGATTATACCGGTCATCAACAAGTGTGACATGGCCAGTGCCATGCCCGACGAGGTAGAAGATGAAATCATAGAATTGCTGGGCTGCAAACGCGAAGAAATCATACGTGCATCAGGCAAGACAGGAATGGGCGTGGAAGAAATCCTAGCCGCCGTCATCGAACGTATCCCCCATCCCGTAGGCGATGAGAACGCACCGCTGCAGGCACTGATATTCGACTCGGTATTCAACTCTTTCCGCGGCATCATTGCTTACTTCAAGATAGAAAACGGTGTCATCCGCAAGGGCGACAAGGTGAAGTTCTTCAACACGGGCAAGGAATACGATGCCGACGAAGTGGGCGTACTGAAGATGGACATGGTGCCGCGCGACGAACTACGCACGGGCGACGTGGGCTACATCATTTCGGGCATCAAGACATCGCGCGAGGTTAAGGTGGGTGATACGATTACACACATCGCCCGTCCGTGCGACAAGGCCATCGACGGATTCGAAGAGGTGAAGCCCATGGTCTTCGCGGGCGTCTACCCCATCGAGGCGGAAGACTTCGAGGACCTGCGCTCGTCGCTGGAAAAGTTGCAACTGAACGATGCATCACTGACCTTCCAGCCGGAATCGTCTCTGGCATTGGGCTTCGGCTTCCGCTGCGGCTTCCTGGGGCTGCTCCACATGGAGATTGTGCAGGAGCGACTGGACCGCGAGTTCGACATGAACGTCATCACCACCGTGCCCAACGTGTCCTACAACGTGTACGACAAACAAGGACACGTCATGGAAGTGCACAACCCCGGCAGCATGCCCGACATCACAATGATTGACCACATTGAGGAACCTTACATCCGTGCGTCGGTCATCACCACGACGGACTACATAGGTCCCATCATGACGCTCTGCCTGGGCAAGCGCGGCGAGCTGGTGAAGCAGGAGTACATCTCGGGCAACCGTGTAGAAATCTATTACGACATGCCGTTGGGCGAAATCGTCATCGACTTCTACGACAAGCTGAAGAGTATCTCGAAGGGCTATGCCTCGTTCGACTATCATCCCAACGGGTTCCGTCCCTCGAAACTGGTGAAGCTGGACATTCTGCTCAACGGTGAACCGGTAGACGCATTGTCAACATTGACACACTTCGACAATGCCTACGACCTGGGCCGCCGCATGTGTGAGAAGCTGAAGGAACTCATCCCGCGGCAGCAGTTCGAGATAGCCATCCAGGCTGCCATCGGCGCCAAGATTATAGCACGCGAAACCATCAAGGCGGTGCGCAAGGACGTGACGGCCAAGTGTTATGGCGGTGACGTGAGTCGTAAGCGCAAGCTGCTGGAGAAGCAGAAGCGAGGCAAGAAACGTATGAAGCAGATAGGCAACGTGGAAGTGCCACAAAAGGCATTCCTGGCAGTGCTGAAGCTGGATTGATATGTATTACAAGTTGACGAGTTGACTAGTTCGTATGAGATTTTATGCACTCTTTGCCTGCTCGTCCCATGCAGACTGTTAATCCGTCAACTTGTCCCCTATATAACGAATAACCTCGGGGAGGATGCTCTCTTTCCATAGGACTCTCTCTTTGGCGTCCTCCTCCTAACATAATAATATAAAAATGAGAAAAGTTCTATCGTTCTCGGCCTTCCTGATGGCCGGATTGCTGGTAAGCCAGTACCTCCCCCTGTGGGCGGGAGGAAGTTATGATACGGTGAAAACCGTGTCCAATGTGTTGCTTTATGTCTGCCTGGGTTTCATCATGATAAACGTAGGGCGCGAGTTTGAAGTGGACAAGTCGCGCTGGCGGACGTATGCCAAAGACTATTTCATCGCTATGGCCACCGCTGCCATGCCGTGGCTGCTGATTGCACTCTACTACATGTTCGTCCTGCTTCCGTCCACCTATTGGGGCAGTTGGGAGGCCTGGAAGGAAAATCTGCTGCTGAGCCGGTTTGCCGCGCCCACGTCGGCCGGTATCCTCTTTACCATGCTGGCAGCCATCGGGCTGAAGCAAAGCTGGATGTACAAGAAGATACAGGTGCTGGCCATCTTCGACGACCTGGACACCATCCTGCTGATGATTCCCCTGCAGATAATGATGATTGGGCTGAAATGGCAGTTGCTGGCCATTGTGGTCATCGTGATGCTGCTCTTGTCCTTCGGCTGGAAGCAGATGGGCCGCTACGACTGGCGGCAAGACTGGAAGGCCATCCTCTGCTATTCCGTGCTGGTGTTTGCCGGCACGCTGGGCATCTACCTGCTGAGCAAGCATTTCTATGGCGAGGAGGGCAGCGTGCACGTGGAAGTACTGTTGCCGGCCTTTGTGCTGGGCATGGTGATGAAGCACCGCGAGCACGACTCGCGTGCCGAACGACGGGCGGCCACGGGCATCTCATTCCTGTTCATGTTCCTGGTGGGCATGGGCATGCCCCGCTTCCTGGGCGTGGACTTTGCAGAAGCTGCGGCAGGCAGTCACTCCATAACCGGCAGTCAGGAAATGATGTCGTGGGGCATGATAGCCCTGCACGTGGTGGCGGTGTCGGTGTTGTCCAATGTGGGCAAGCTTTTCCCCGTATTCTTCTACCGCGACCGCCTGTTCAGCGAACGGCTTGCCCTGTCCATCGGCATGTTCACCCGTGGTGAAGTCGGCGCAGGTGTCATCTTCATTGCCTTGGGCTACAGCCTGGGAGGTCCGGCACTGCTCATCTCGGTACTCACCATCGTGCTCAACCTGATTCTGACCGGCTTCTTTGTAGTATGGGTGAAGAAACTGGCACTGCGTAGCTACCATCCCGGCCAGGCATAAGGATAAGCACTGATATCAACCTATACGCGTAAGTGCGGAAACAGTTGCAAAGAGAGGCTGTTTCCGCACTTTTTTATATTGCCGCACACCGGTCTCGGATTCAATGTCCTATATCCGCCTACCTTCGACCCCATCAAATAGGAAGAAAACATTCAGATTATCGAATATTCAGGTCTTCACAATAGCCGTGTTACATTGTCACAATAGTCGTGTTACATCGTCACAGTACGCATGTTACACCTTCACAGTAGTATGTGTGAAGCAGTATTATCAAACCTTTCCGTTTAAACAGTCGTATATAGAGGATTCATAATCGCAATCTAAAGCAGGAAGACCAGCAACATCTTCTCCTGTGCTGCTATGAGTTTCCTGCCCGGCAAAGGTGCATCATCTCAAATTAATTCCTATTTTTGCGGCTGACTTGAATGAAGTCTTTATTTTCACTTAACAAACTTCCCATTCATGGAAAATATCTTTCACAGGCAAATTGCCGGGATGCTTCCCATTGCCGAGAAACAAATAGCCGCAACCATAGAGTTACTGGACGAAGGTGCCACCATTCCTTTCATCAGCCGATACCGCAAGGAAAAGACAGGCGGACTGAACGAGGTAGAGATAGAGAATATACGCTCCTGCTACGACAAACTGAAAGAAACGGCCAAGCGTAAGGAAACCATCATTGCTACCATAGAGGAACAGGGACAACTGACGCCCGAACTGCGCAAGCGCATTGACGCCACTTGGGATGCCACCGAACTGGAGGACATCTACCTGCCCTATAAACCGAAGCGCAAGACCCGTGCCGAAGCCGCCCGCCAAAAAGGACTGGAACCACTGGCTACCCTGCTGATGCTTCAGCGCGAGACACAACCGGAGGCACAGGCTGCCCGCTACGTCAAGGGTGAGGTGAAGGACGCTGAAGATGCCCTGAAAGGTGCACGCGACATCATAGCCGAACACGTCAGTGAAGACGAGCGGGCACGCAATTCCATACGCTCTATCTTCACCCGCCAGGCCACTCTGACCGCCAAGGTGGCAAAGGGCAAGGAGCAGGAAGCTGCCAACTACCGCGACTACTTTGATTACAGTGAATCGCTAAGACGCTGTTCCTCACACCGATTGCTTGCCATCCGGCGTGCCGAGGCCGAAGGTCTGCTGAAGGTCAGCATCAGTCCCGACGATGATGAATGCCTGGACAGGCTGGACCGCCAGTTTGTGAAAGGACGGAATGCCAGCAGCCAACAAGTGTCCGAAGCCGTGAAGGATGCCTACAAACGCCTGCTCAAGCCCTCCATTGAAACGGAATTTGCCGCAATGAGCAAGGAAAAAGCCGACGATGAAGCTATTCAGGTGTTCACCGCCAATCTGCGCCAGCTGTTATTGGCGCCTCCGTTGGGACAGAAACGGATGATGGGCATTGACCCGGGCTTCCGCACAGGCTGCAAGGTAGTCTGCCTCGATGCGCAGGGCAACCTGCTTCATAACGAGAATATCTATCCCCACCCACCCGTCAGCAAGGGCAAGGAAGCCATGGCACGCCTGTCGAAGATGATAGAAGCCTATCAGATAGAAGCCATCGCCATTGGCAACGGTACAGCCAGCCGCGAAACGGAGGAGTTTCTGAAGAAGATGACTTTCCCACGCAACGTACAGATCTTTGTGGTCAGCGAGCAGGGAGCTTCCATCTATTCGGCTTCCAAGATTGCCCGCGAGGAGTTTCCCGACTACGACGTTACCGTACGTGGTGCCGTGTCCATAGCCCGCAGACTGATGGACCCATTAGCCGAACTGGTGAAGATTGACCCAAAATCCATTGGCGTAGGGCAATACCAGCACGATGTTGACCAGACCAAACTAAAGAAATCGCTAGACCAGACAGTGGAAAGCTGTGTAAATCTGGTTGGCGTCAACCTAAACACTGCCAGCAGCCACCTGCTGACCTACATATCAGGCCTTGGCCCGCAACTGGCTCAAAACATCGTAAACTACCGCCAGCAGAACGGTCCTTTTGCTTCGCGCAAGGAATTGCTCAAAGTGCCTCGCATGGGCGCCAAAGCCTTTGAGCAGTGCGCCGGTTTCCTTCGCATAGCAGGAGGCAAGAACCCGCTGGACAACACGGCCGTACATCCCGAAAGCTACCATATCGTGGAGCAGATGGCACGTGACTTAGGTTGCACCGTCGACACCCTGATTGCCGACAAAGAGTTAAGACGAAAAGTAGAACTGAAAAAATACGTAACTGCCGAAGTAGGCATGCCTACCCTGCAAGACATCATGCAGGAACTGGACAAGCCCGGCCGTGACCCGCGCGGAACCATCAAAGCCTTTGAATTCGACAGCAGCGTACATACTATCGACGACCTGAGGGAAGGCATGGAACTGCCCGGCATTGTAGGTAACATCACCAACTTCGGTGCCTTTGTCGACATAGGTATCAAGGAAAACGGCCTGATACACCTCTCGCAAATGGCAGACCGCTATGTGTCCAATCCGGCCGACATACTGTCCATACATCAACATATACGCGTCAAGGTGCTTGGCATTGACAAGGAAAGGAAACGCATACAACTGACACTCAAAGGTGTAAGGCAAGATTGACCGCTACATCCGTATAATTTACTCCTTGTCATGTACAGGCTCATGCGTTCTAAAATAAACTTAAATCTAGAGCGCAAAAAGAGTAAAACACTGAAAAGACGTTTCAACGCTTTCAGATTTATTCTATATTTGGACTTCGAAACAAAAAGCAATCGCAATGAGAAAGAAATTCATGCTACCCCTGCTGCTTGTGGCCTGTCTGACCACAAGTGTCTCTGCCCAGAAAAAACAAACGCTCTTTGTACCCAAAGCCGGTACATTGGTAGAAATGCTGACCGAGGACGAAGCCAACCAAATAACTCACCTTGTACTGCAAGGAAAAATAAACGCCATAGACTTCCGCCATCTGCGCGACGAATTTACCAGCCTGCAAATGCTCGACCTGTCGAATGCATCCATCAGCATGTATGCAGGACGTAACGGCACTTATCCCGAAAAGTTCTATGTCTACCCTGCCAACTGTATTCCTGCCTATGCATTCTGTATAGAACACAAGGACAGTGTGGGTAATGTAACCGTGAAAGGAAAGGAAACCTTGCGCCATGTCATTCTTTCTGAGAAAATCAAAAACATAGAAGATGCAGCCTTCAAGGGATGTACACATCTGGAGATATGTCAGGTGAGAAAGAAAAAAGCTCCTAACCTGCTGCCCGAAGCATTGGCTGACAGCATAACCGCCATCTTCATCCCCAAGGGAAGCGGTGATTCTTACCGCATGAAGGATCGCTGGCAGACATTCGCTTTTATCGAAGGTGAGCCTTGCTCCACTACTGTGCAAGTAAGCCAAGCCAGCAGCCTTGCCGCCGAACTGATGCGCAACGGAGTGCAGCCGACTGAGGTAAACTTCCTCCGTGTAGAAGGAAAGTTGGACGAGGCTGACTTCCTGACTATACGCGATTATATGCCCAACCTGGTATCTGTAGACTTATCGCAATGCAATGCCACAGCTATCCCTGAATATACCTTCACACAGAAGAAGTACCTGCTCAATATCAAGCTGCCGCCCAAACTGAAGACTATCGGACAACGTGCCTTTAGCGGATGTTCGCGTCTGTGTGGCACACTGGAGCTGCCCGAAAGCGTAACAGCCATTGAGTTCGGCGCCTTCATAGGATGCGACAACCTGCGCTACGTCCTTGCCCGAGGCAACAAAATCACCACACTGGGCGAACAGCTTTTCGGCGATGGTCCCAGCAAGCTGGTGTACAAGCACTGATATAGTCAAGCTTTAACTTCAATAATATAAGCCATGAAAAAACTGCACATAGGCTTGCTGCCCCGCATTCTCATTGCCATAGCATTGGGCATCCTCTTCGGCCACTGCCTTCCTCTATGGCTTGTCAGAATATTTGTCACCTTCAACACGCTCTTCAGCGAGTTTCTGGGCTTTGCCATTCCCCTCATCATTGTAGGACTTGTCACAGCTGCCATCAGTGACATTGGCAAGGAAGCCGGACGTATGTTAATACTTACTACCCTCATAGCCTATGCTGCCACCCTGTTGTCAGGCTTTCTCTCCTATGCCATGGGAGCCTCCTTTTTCCCCTCACTCATTCAAAAAGGAGTACCTCTCGAACAAATAAGTGAGGCACAAGGCGTCCTGCCCTATTTCAGTGTGGCCATACCGCCGGTAATGAACGTTATGACTGCTCTTATATTGGCGTTTACCCTGGGATTAGGACTGGCACATACGGAAGGCGATACCTTGCAAAAAGCGGCACATCAGTTTCGTGACATCATCGTACGCATGATATCTGCCGTCATCCTCCCCTTGTTGCCTCTCTACATTTTCGGCATCTTCCTCAACATGGCACATTCTGGATATGTGTTCTCCATTTTGGCTGTTTTTGTCAAGATTATAGGACTCATCTTCCTGCTCCATGTGTTTGTGTTGGTGCTGCAATACAGCATTGCAGGCCTTTTTGCACGGCGCAATCCCTTCAGATTGTTGGCCCGCATGATGCCTGCCTACTTCACGGCTCTGGGTACTCAATCGTCGGCAGCAACCATTCCCGTTACCTTGCGGCAGACTATCGCCAACGGTGTACGTCCCGGCATAGCCGGCTTTGTCATCCCCCTGTGTGCCACTATCCATCTTTCAGGAAGTACCCTTAAGATAGTGGCCTGCGCACTGGCGCTCATGATTATGCAAAGCATGCCCTATGATTTTCCGCTCTTTGCGGGCTTCATCTTCATGCTGGGCATCACTATGGTGGCCGCGCCTGGTGTACCAGGAGGAGCCATCATGGCTTCGCTGGGCATCCTGCAAAGCATGCTGGGCTTCGACGAATCTGCCCAAGCACTTATGATAGCCCTCTACATAGCCATGGACAGCTTTGGAACTGCCTGTAATGTGACTGGCGATGGTGCCATCGCTCTCATCATTGACCGCATCACCGGTAGCTCCATGCCATCCGCTTCACAGCCAACTGAAGCCGAACATAATAACGAAGAATAACTACAAGAACGTAATAAACTTTACCAATATGAAAGTTGCACTTATCTCCGGCATTACCGGGCAGGACGGCTCGTTCCTGGCAGAATTCCTTCTGCAAAAGGGCTATGAGGTACACGGCATCTTGCGCCGTTCCTCTTCCTTTAACACCCAACGCATCGAACACCTTTACTTTGATGAATGGGTACGCGACATGAAGCAAAAGCGACTGATAAACCTGCACTATGGCGACATGACGGACTCTAGCTCACTCATCCGTATCATCCAGCAAGTGCAACCCGATGAAATATACAACCTGGCAGCGCAGAGTCACGTTAAAGTATCCTTCGAAGTACCCGAGTATACAGCCGAGACTGATGCTGTAGGCACGCTGCGTATGCTCGAAGCCGTCCGTATCCTGGGGTTGGAAAAGAAAACTCGTATCTATCAGGCATCTACCTCCGAACTCTTTGGCAAAGTACAGGAAGTCCCCCAACGCGAAACAACCCCCTTCTATCCACGCAGTCCCTACGGTGTGGCCAAGCAATATGGTTTCTGGATAACCAAAAACTACCGCGAAAGCTACGGCATGTTTGCCGTGAACGGCATACTCTTCAACCACGAAAGTGAACGACGCGGCGAAACCTTTGTCACACGTAAGATAACTCTTGCTGCCGCACGCATCGTGCAGGGATTGCAAGACAAACTTTATCTGGGTAACCTGGATGCACGCCGCGACTGGGGCTATGCACGAGACTACGTAGAGTGTATGTGGCTCATATTGCAGCACCCGCAGCCCGAGGACTTCGTAATAGCCACCGGAGAAATGCACACCGTACGCGAATTCGCCACCCTCGCCTTCCAGGAAGTAGGTATTGAGCTCGAATGGCAAGGCAGTGGTGTGGATGAAAAAGGCATAGACCGTAAAACAGGCAAGGTACTGGTGGAAGTTGACCCGAAATACTTCCGTCCTGCCGAAGTAGAGCAACTGCTGGGCGACCCCACAAAGGCTCGCACGCTACTGGGATGGAACCCGCGACAGACAAGTTTCGAGCAACTAGTGAAGATTATGGCGGCACATGATATGAAATTTGTGCGCAAGCTCTACCTGCGCCAACAAATGAAAGACGCAGAAGAATAACATCAGGAAGATACCACTATACAAGATTCAAAGATGAGCCTTGAGAAATATTTCACCTTTCTCAAGGCTCTTTCATTTAGAGTATTGTAACCAGTCATTTACTATCAGGTAAAAAAACAGGCAGACCTATTTCTGCAGACGACTCTGTGCAAACATTTCAGTTTCATGCCTTGAAACTATTGGTTTCATCTGCTGAAACTAATGGTTTCAAGGTATGAAACTAACCTGGGCCTTTACCCTTAAATGAAAGTGCCGTGTATCTTCTTACCTATTCTCTACAACATAGATGTCGCAATATCCGACACAAAATACTATCTTTCTAGTAAAACAAACTCCACACAAGGATTCTAAACTGTGCATAAGATACACATTTTCATACCATACATTCTACAAGTATTTTTTAATAAAAAAACTATAAGCTGAAACTAAAACACTATATTTTCTTTATAGAATGAATTATATAGATATAATTTAACTATTATATTCAATTATTTCAGAAAAAGCACTATCTTTACGGTGAACTAAGCCCGATACGTGTTTGTTCTATGAAAAGACACTTAACAAACATTATGGAAAACTACGGTGTACTATTTACATCGCCCTTTCCCGGCCAAGTATTGAAAAACGCGATAAAAGTTATCCTTATTCTTTATACACATGCAAAGCAAATATAAGACACTACTTGTTCTGACTCTCCTGCTCATATTGGTAGGAATCGTTTGGCTGTTGGGACGTCCTTCGCCTTCAGAATCGCTACCTGTACTCAGCAACACACCATGGGAACGCTACGTAGGTTTCAATCTGGCAGACCGCTTAAGCTATGGTTTCTCTTCACTCATAGGACTACACAATGATTATTCTTGGGCAGTATTAACTTCTTATACTATTATCATGCTCTGTTGTGTGAGCGTGATAATGCTGCTGGCAGTAATGGCCTACGATGTCTATCGTCGTCGTAAGGACCAGGAACGCTACAATAGTATGGAACAACGCTATGCCGATGCCTTGCGTCGCATAGCCACCACCGACGACCATCGCCTCGTGGAGGCAGAAATAGAACAGATGTTGTCCCTGTCGGCCGACAGCCGATGGAACTATGCCGAAAAGCTGTGTTGGATAGACCTGCTCATTGCCATCAGACTAGAGACAGGTACTACAGCCTCGGGATTGAAGAACCTGCAGCTAGTCATCCGCAGGGCAAACTTGGTGGAGTTTATGGAGAACCGCCTGTTGAATGGGCGTGACCGTGACAAACTGCGCATCATACAAGCCGTCAGACTGCTTGAAATGGAGATGCCTGACAGTGTAATGTCCCGCTTGGTGAACCATCGCAACAGTGAGCTGCGCAAAGCCGCTCGTTTCTACTACATGCTGGTGAACCGCGACGACCCTTACCGTTTTTTCGAAAAAGACCAGGTAGGGGCCGATTTCCTGCACTGGGACCGTTTGGAACTTCACCAACTCTTTTCCGAATGTGCCGCATTAGACAAACGATTGCCTTCGTTCATCCCTCTGATGGAACGTAGCAGCAACTCACAACTCATAGCATTCCTAATAGAAGAAACAGCCTATTGGAGCAGCGATGAGGAAGTACACCACCTTATAAGTTACTTCCAACACCCCCAACCCGAGTGTCGTGAAGCTGCGTTCAAGGCCATGGGCATCCGCCGTTTTGCCGAAGCCGAGGAATCTCTTAAGGAAGCGTTCTATACACAGACTGAAGAACAACGACGCACCATTATGCACTCACTGCTACAGATAAATTCTGGTAACAGTCTGGACTTCTTTACCGATGTAGCCCGGCAGTCGGCTTCTGAATTAACACGCACTACGGCACTGTTCTGCCTTTGGCAATCGGGAACAGCCGGTCGCCAGCGCTTTACATTGCTACGCAACGAGTCATCGCCAACCGACTCCATACTGTTTGAACATGTCACATCTTCTGCCTTCCATATTGCCTAACCTTGAATGTATTTTACCATGAGCACTTATATTTTCGATTTCTATGGTCATGCCATCTTTATTTACTCTATGGCCATGATAGTATCCTACGTCATTCTCATGTGGCTTGCCGAATTGTCGGTACTGAAGAGTAAATCATCTTTCTCCGATAGCTATGCCAAACGTCTTGTCGAGAAAAGTCCTTTTACTCCGGGCGTTTCCATCGTAGCCCCGGCCTACAATGAAGAACGCACAATAGTAGACAATGTCAATTCCTTACTGGCACAGGACTATCCACTTTTCGAAGTAGTCATCGTCAACGATGGCAGTAAAGACAGCACATTGCAACGCTTGATAGACAGCTTCGGACTGGTAGAAGTGCCCTACGCTTACGTAGAACACATCAAAACCAAGCCTTTCAAACGATTGTTCCGTTCCACGTTACCTCAGTATGCCCGCCTCACGGTAGTCGACAAAATGAATGGCGGTACGAAAGCCGACGCTGTCAATGCCGGTCTAAACGTAGCGCGCTACGACTATTTTGTCAACACCGATGTCGACTGTATCCTCGCACCCGACGCTATCTACCGCTGCATTGTACCAATACTAAGCCGAGAAAACGTGATAGCCGTCAGCGGAGCAATGGCGCTTTCTAACGGCTGTGAGGTTGAGCAAGGCCGACTGATACAAGCTTTTCCGCCCCACAAGCCTCTACCTCTGTTTCAGACTTTGGAATACATGCGCTCGTTTCTGGTGGGTAAGATGGGCTGGTCTGCTATTAACTCCATGCCCAATGTGTCGGGTGGATACGGTCTGTTCGACCGCAACATAGTAGTGGCCGCCGGTGGCTACAGCCCCGACTCGTTTGCCGAAGACATGGACATGCTCATCCGTATGGTTGCCTATTGCCGCGAATTTAACCGCCCTTATAGGGTAGTCCAAATACCTGCTACCTGCTGTTGGACAGAAGGACCGCAGACCTTGCGTGTACTTTCACGACAACGCGTACGCTGGGGACGTGGCCTGCTACAGACCTTCTCACGCCATCGTCGGCTTATCTTCAATGCCAAGTACCGACAGATGGGATTACTCACCCTGCCCTACCTGCTTATCTTCGAGTTAGTGGCCCCCATTATTGAATTCCTAGGGTTCTTTACCCTTATATACCTGGCACTGACGGGAGGTGTCAATTGGCATACGGCACTCGTCATCTTCCTGGCAATCTATGTATTCTGCGTATCGCTTTCGCTCGTAGTGCTCTTTTATGACTATACACTCGGCGGTTCTTACCGCAAACTGCGCTCCTACCTTTGGATAGTGGGCGCCGCATTGCTGGAGCCCTTCTTTTACCATCCGTTCATCATCTTTTTCTCGTTGCGCGGATACTGGAACTACCTCATACAGACCAAAGCCATTTGGGGTGAAATGACCCGTAAAGGTTTTGCCAACCCAAAGAAAAACAAAAAATAAAATAAAACACCATGCTGAATATCCATTATAAGTTCCTATCAAGACCGCTTGCGCTGCTGCTACTGTTGGCCGCGCTGCTAACCATTGCCTCGCCACTTCGAGCCGATGATAATCGACAAACAGAAGAATACTACCATGCCAAAGTCGACGAACTATTCGATAGGAACCGTTGGGAAGAAGGTAAGAACCTGCTTAACGAAGCTTTGAAATACTATCCTGAGGCAAGCTCACTCAATGCACTGGCCGGACGTTACTACAATAATCGCCAAGAACCCGACCAAGCTCGCTATTTCTTAGTTAAAGCTGTGCAAGCCGACCCTACCAATGTGCGTGCTAAACAATTATTGATTGATGTAGAAGAAAACAGCGGGAACTATTCCAGTGCCATCTGCTATGTCAACGAATTACTTGAAATCACTCCTTATTGGAAAGGGTTGTGGCGGCGCAAAATAACACTCTACCGTAAACAGGGTAATGATGAGGAAGCCGATCGACTGTTGCAGCGATTGCATCGCATATATCCCGATGACCCTGAGGTAACACGCCACTACGAGGGACGGTTAGAGGAAAACTACCGTCTTTTCAACCGTCAGGGCGAGCAAAAGAAAGCCATTGCCACTCTGCAAACTTTGTTGGAACTAAATACAACCAACGAAGTGTACTATCTGGACCTGTGCAACCTGCTATTGAAACAAGGACGTTCCGATGATGCCCTGCGCATAGCCGAACAGGGCGTGGCCGAATTGCCCCAAAGCACGGAATTGGCAATAAAGAAAGCTTCCTTATTAGCTCTGCACAAACGTTATGCCGAAGCACTTTCTTTCATTTCCCAACGTCAAAAGGAACATCCGTCACCCGTACTTGCCAACCTGCATGCCAACCTATTACAAGAAGCTGCTTTATCGGCACGGCAACAGGACCCGTATGTACTCTATGGTCGTATCTATCAGGAACAGCACGACAGCAAAGCCCTTAATTTCTTGATAAACGAATCCATTGCACGTGGTCGTTATGAAGAAGCATTAGACTACATAGCTGAGGCCCGCAAGCAACGAGGTAACAGTATCGAATTACTTTATAAAGAATATCGCATACACCATGCACTGGGCAACAGGAACAAATCCTACACTCTGCTTGTCCGCCTGTATGAGCTGCAACCTGAAAGCTATGATGCGGCTCTTGAACTAAGCCAGGTACGAATGGAACGGGCTTTGGAAGCTATGGCCAGTGGCCAGTATGCAACAGCAATTCAAGAACTGGAATTCGTAACAGTCCATGCTCCCGAAGCCGAACTGCGACAAAGTGCCTGGAGTCAACTCCATGCCTGCTGGATGCAGAAGCATGACTACTCCAAAGCCATCCAAGTACTAGAAACCTGGCGCAACAGCCAAGATCTCACGGCAGACTATGCCGATAAATATGAAGAAGCCTCACTGCCTCTTATTAAGCAACTGACTGACGAGGGCGCTCTTCCCAAAGCACTTGCCGAGAGCCAGCGGTTACTGGCCGTAAAACCGACTTCAATTGAAGGCCTTCGTCACTCCATCTCGTTGGCCGGCCGTATTGGAAATAATGCCACCGTGGAGACCTGTCTGTCAGAGGCCCGACGTCTCTACCCTGCCGATGTCGACTTTGCCCTGAAAGAAGCAGCATTCAACTATCAAAAGCAAGAATATGAAGCGGCAGTCCGATTACTTCGCCCTGCCCTCGACTCTCTACCAGGCAATAATCAACTGGTAGCAGCACATTCTGCCAACAGTGAAGCCTGGGGATATGAAGTACTCCGCCGCCGACATGCTGACAGTGTGCTGGCCATAGCCAATCAGGCACTGGTTTTTGATGCGAACAACCGTAACCTGCTATATCTCAAAGGACAAGCCTATGAACAGAAACGGACTTATGACTCAGCTTACTATTACCAAAAGCAATATCACCCTGCTAACGAAGAAGTAGCCTTACACCGCCAAAACCTACGCCGTCTGATGCACAAAACCTTGCGTAACGAGATAACGGCTGAATACATGCAAGGACGTTTTTCCGATGAGGACGCCTTGCGCTCCATTGCCACACTGTCCTATGTACGGCTAGACAAACGCAATCAATATCTGGCTCGGATTAATTATGCTGCACGTAGCGGTTCGAATGACTTAGAAGAACCCACAAATGACCTCCCTGGCGGAAAAGGTATACAACTGATGGGTGAATGGACACATAACCTGAACAGCCGTTGGAACATTGGTGCCGGACTGGCTTGGGCCAACCGATATTTCCCTGTATTCACCGCACAGTTATTCGCTACTTACTTTACGCCTCGCCAATGGGAACTGGAAGTACGAGCCGGATGGCGTAGACTGGAATCATATAACCGCACCCCCGTATGGGATGCCGACGGATTCAATGAAGAGACACAAACACCAGGCGTATGGGCCGGAGGCAGCTGGAAAGAAGAGTACAGCACGCTCGCCAATCTAACCCTCGGAGCATACAAAATGTTGGGCGATTTCAGGCTTGGTGGCAAAGCTGACGCTTACATGCTCTCAGGCAAGTTATATGCCAATCTGATGCTTCAGGCCAGATATTATCCATTAGCCGACGGGACCACTCAAGTGACTCTGACAGCAGCTGCTGGTTCGGCTCCAGAAGCCAGCATGATAGATTATGCCATGCCTGCCACTTTTGATAAACTGAACACAATGGTAAGCATGGGTGGACTTTATATGCTCTCACCACGCCTTACGCTGGGCCTTACCGGTGAGTTTCATACCTTCTATATACAGACGGCTACCCGAATCGGTACACAGGAGCAATATGTTGACCAAATAAACACTCGTTATAAAAACCTGCTGAACCTTTATGTACATCTTATCCTCAGTTTTTAATAATCTGACACTCCTGCTTTCCCTAATGGGAATACTCAAGCATGACTACGATTCCAGGATTGCCAAGACACCGCAAACTGCCTATCAAGTGATTGCGGCACAACCGGCCGATATTGATGATGTGCGTTGGGCTGAATACTTACAAGGTCAGCTACAGAGACGACTTAAAACGGAAGGGATGGACACTGTAACTACATTGACCAAAGAAACCATGCTCACCATACAGACTGATTTGGATAGCCAGATGCCTTCCGGCGACTATTCGATGGAAAAAAACAAATTTTCCGTCAAGCTTCGTGCTGCCGACGACGCTACCATGCTATGGCTTATTTATCAGTGTATTCCACTCCTTGCGCAGAACAATAACCGTCTGGATGCATCCGATTTGCCTCCGGCACAGATAGGTCTTAATGCAAATGGCAGTTTCTGTTTTGAATACCGTTCCATATATTCGCCGACTAACGCCAACGAGGAGATGCTGCCTATTCGGGGAACTCACCACGTAGACTATGATTGGGGATTATGGGGACATAACCTACCACAGGTATTTGAAAAAGAGGTGCCACAGGAAGCATGGGCACAAGTAAACGGAAAGAGAGAAAAAAGCCAGCTTTGTTTTTCGTCCGAAAAGCTTTATAACGCAACCGTAACCTACATATTTGACAATTATGGGAGTGGAAAGCCCAAACATGGAAACCGCTTCTCCATCATGCCACAGGATAACGAGTTGGTTTGTACCTGTACACAATGCCAGCAAATTGGTAATACCCCTCAATCTGCCACTCCGGCTGTGTCTGCTTTCATTAGACGACTGGCTAAGCGATTTCCTTACCATACTTTTTTCACTTCCTCCTATGCTACTACCCAAGAACTACCCTCCCAACCGCTACCTGACAATACCGGTGTCTGGATAACTGCCATGGAGCTGCCTTTTTCCGCACAGGCAGGACAAAACAAAGCTACGACAGAATTTGCTTTGAAGGTTAGGAAATGGACGAAAGTAGTAGGCAAAGTCTATGTATGGGACTATATGCGCAATTTTGACAACTACCTGATACCCTATCCTTGTCTGAACATAATACGCGAGCGTCTCCAGCTTTATAAGAAATTAGGCATAAAAGGAATCTTTTACAATGGAAGTGGTGACGATTATGCTACATTCGACGATGTGCAAACTTATGTATTGAGCGCACTGCTACGCAATCCCGATAGTGAAATAGACTCACTGGTCAGCCACTATTTCAAGCAAGCCTATCCTGTGGCTGGTGAACTGCTCAACAATTTCTATTTAAAGCTGGAAAAACAAGCTGTACATAGAGCCAAACTGCTGCCCTATTATGGCGGCATGGACGAAGTAGTCACAGCCTACCTCGACATAGATACATTCCACACATTTTACAGCCAACTTGACAGGCTATCGAAGAAGACTACAGGTAACGAGCGTGGACAATTAAACCGCCTGCTCACTGCACTGCAACTACCCCTGTTGGAAGTGATGCGCTGCGATACGGCAATGCTTGACTGCAAGCAAGCAAAAGAACACTTAACTCTGTTAAGCGGACATAAAGCGTTCAAAGATATGAATAACTATAGAGAAGCCGATGGCAGTATTGAATCCTATATTACAGAATGGCAAGAGACGCTGGCAAACGCTTACCCTACTGGAAATTTGTTACAAGGACACAAGCTAAGAATAAGTATAAATGAAAAGGCTATAAACAAGACTCCGACTGAACTCACTGACGGGCGACAAGGATTCGTCTCGGACTATCATAACGGCTGGACAATAATGGAAGGAGAACATATATCCATTGAAATACCTGCTTGCGGACAAAAAGCAAGTCAAATAGTGCTTTCATTACTCTACAAACCTAAATGGCGTATGATGCTACCCCAATCGGTGGAGGTCTGGCAAGACGGAGCATTATTGACTCAGGTACCTCTCCCAAAAGAAGATGAAAAATGGGAGGAAGGAAAACACGTACGTATCATCGGACAATTACCACGACTTGCTTCAAATGCACCTGTTATCGTAAAACTTCTTCCACATAAGGAAATAAATAGGAAAGCCGTTTTAGCTCTGGACGAAATAGAATGGTATGAGCAAAAGTAGGTTCAATGGGAAAAAGCAGAATTAAATGATAAACATTAAGAACTGGAATAAAATGAAAAGGAATAATATCAAAAGATGTATAAGCCTATTAATAGGAGTATGCTTAACAATAGTTTATGGATGCAAGACTGAAATCCGCCCCACAGAGGTGGACATAGAAGATCCCATACGCCACTATTATCCTATACCTCAGGGAGAAGAACTGACGCTCGACTATGAAGTCCGCAACGTAGGTAAAAGTCCCCTTGTTATCAGCGACATTCAAACTTCGTGCTGTTGTATCACCACCTCTTCCACCCGACATGTTGTACCACCCGAACAAGAAATGACACTCAGATTTAAATACAATAGTACTAAAAATGTAGGCTTGGTGGAAAACACTATTTGCCTTTATGGCAATTTCCAAGACAACAGTCTAGTAAAATTACAGTTTGATGTTCATGTAGTCCCTCCTTCAGACTACACACCAGACTATGAAGAAATCTACTTCAAGCACCGAAAATTGCCAATCCATTCGAATGAAGCCAATAGCCACCGCCCCTACCCGTTTCTATACTATGTCGGTGACAGAGATTCAATAGATCTTCCCTATTAGAGTAATAGCATCAACTGCACATGCTGGCTAGCAACATTCTATACCAACAAGCTTTAAATTAGCGAAAACACATAACCCATCAGATATGAAAAGAAAAACACTTGTCCGCATCATAATATGCAGCGTGGTAATACTTGCCATTGCCTACGCTTCGCTGCCTTACTACGCACGCCAGGCACTCATACACTGGATGCCTGTTATCGATGACCTTGAGACCTTCCATCGACATACTGTACACCACAATCCGGATAATGTTTGGTACTGGCCTCTGGCTGACAAATATAACCACTATCGACTTACCTCGGATGACGCCCACTATCTGGACAGTCTGCACACAGTATCTTTCCTTGTCATTCGCCACGACAGTATCCTCTTCGAAAGCTATCACGACGGATGGAACGATACACAGACCTCCAACATTTATTCTGCCACAAAAACTATTGTAGGCCTTCTTGCGGGTATTGCGCTGGATGAAGGGAAAATCCGTAGTCTGGACGACCCTGTGTCTGATTACATACCTTCCTATAACAAAGGTATGCAAGCCCATGTTACACTGCGCCATTTGCTCACTATGAGCGGCGGCATGGCTTGGGACGAAGCCTACGCTTCGCTCTTCTCGGTTACCACACACGGATATTACGGTAATGACCTGTACGAACTGGTGACCGGCCTGGAAGTTGTTGATAAGCCAGGCGTACAATATTCTTACCGCAGTGGAGAGACACAGCTACTGGCTTTTGTCATCGAAGCCGCCACCGGACAGACACTAAGTGAATATGCGGAAGAGAAACTTTGGAAACCCATGCAGGCCGAACGGGATGCCTATTGGCTCCTGGACAAAGAGAATGGCGACGAGAAAGCCTTCTGTTGTTTCCACACCACTGCACGCGATGTAGCCCGCTTTGCCCGTCTCCTGATGCATCGTGGCAACTGGCAAGGTCGGCAACTGGTATCGGAAGCCTATATGGACGAACTGATGCGCCCGGCCTCCTACCTGAAAGACCAATGGGGAAAGGATTCGCTGAGTTACTACGGCTTTCAGACATGGATAATGAATTATCACGGCATGCGCTGTCCCTACATGCGCGGTATGCTGGGACAATACATCATCGCCATACCTGACATGGATGCTATCGTAGTGCGCCTGGGACGTAAACGCTGTGATGTGTATAATCGTGAAATAACCACAGATATTACACGATACATGGATATAGCCATGAAAATATTAGGCAAAGACTGATACTCACCGTCATGCTACTGACAACTGACGCACATATTCCATCAGTCTTTCCTCAATCTTAACCTCTCCCTGAATGTAATAACTACGACACACTTTCTGAAACTGCTGGTAAATCTTTTCGGCTTTGTGCTTGTCCGATTCATGCAAACGAGCCAACGCATACTGTACGCGCAAAGCCGATGGACGGAAGGCGGACTGTTGTTTGAGGTATTTCAACAAAGGCTTGTCAAGCAGACGCTCAACATCTTCCTTCGCGTGAGGAGCTGTCAGTGTAAGGAATATCTTCTCAAGAGTCATCTCATTGCGATAAATGGGAATTATTTCCTCCCGCCAAGGTTCAACGCGTATTAATATAGCCCTCGCTTTTTCAAAATCCATTCTCGACATTGCCAGAGAAAGATCGGCAGACAAGGCCATCAAATGTATGGCATTAGTCGGGTCAATCTCTCGACCGTCACATTGGTAAGGCATGGTATTCAGCTTGTCTTCTTCATCTGACATCAAATACCCCATAATCTGCATGGTATGCAAAAAGATTTGCGTAGAAAAGGCATCCTTACGCAATTTCAAGATGTTCATTCCATCATTGGGAATCCCGGCCAGACAGTGAGGAACTCCATTCATCAAAATGAAGAAAACTCCCGTCAACACTATAACCACAGCAAAAGTAACTGTTACCCAAGAAAGGGAATCATGACACAGCAGCAGAAGGAGTAACGAAAGTACAGTCAATAACAAATTGACCAATACGCCTCCTGCATTATAAAAAGCAATCCCCCAATCCGTGTCACCACCCTTGGGAGGCATCATCAGACATTGTCCGCCAGCACCAGCCAAGCTGAAACGTGACAAATGGAAATGCCCTCCCCGTTTGCTCAAGACAACACCCATAACCATAAAAGAAAGGAACTTCCAACCACGTATAAAAGCCGCTACCATGTGCCCAGCCTCATGGGCAACAATGTGAATAAACACGGATAACAGAAAGAATAGATAAAACACCCCCAACCTTATCAGAAATGCAGAAAAAGGCATCCCTTTCAATCCGTCTAGCATACCCGATTTTCCAATTGCAAAACCTGCTAGCAGACATAATACAAAGAATATGATAAACAGTCCTATATTCTTCCTGTTGCTTTTCTTTTTTTGTCCCATATTTTTTACGTTAAGTCTGTTCTAAGCTACAAACAGAATTTTCCTTTGTGCTTTCAGATTACAAGAGTAAGAGTTATCGGACAAAGTGACAACTTACAATTCTTTCTCTTTACCTAAAGTTACCAATCGATATCACAACTCAAAGAACCAGAAAATCATAGAAAGGAGTATAAAGCCGGTTGTTCACCTCCAAATAAAGATAATTGTTCTTGAAGTCATAGAGTTGGTCGAAACGTTGCAAGAAGTTGTTGCCCTGCACGCCGTCCTTTTCCTCGATTCCCAGCACTTCACTATACCGGCCATGGTAATCATCTGCTTAACATCCTTATCTGATGCAGACTTCTGCCCTTCGCCCAATTCATACTCGAAAGGTTTCGTATCGAGTGGCACGACTTCTGCCTGAAGAGGCAGGCTCAGCAAACAGAAAAAACATATACTTAGCCAAATAATCTTTTTCATATTATTCCTTCATTTGAAATTCCGCCATCAATACTATTTTCTCACTTTTATCTTTTCCCCATTTCCTCCATACCTCGTAAAACAAACGATAACGAGTTGGACGATTAGGGAAGAGTTCGGGATACACACGGGCTGTAAAACGATATTCAGTTCCTGGCTTAATGACAATACCGATATCCTCGGCATACGTATTGATTGGCAAATAGCACCAGTCGTTTGGAGTCTTCTCGTAAGCAAGTAAATAATGTTTACCGCATAATATATCCGTATCGCCTTCGTTTCTGAACACACAAGCAAGAGTATCGGTAGACAAGGGACAAACTTCCGGCTCCGTCCACAGATGCAAACCGCACAAATGGTTCACACCTTCTTTCTCGCAAACGTCGTTCCCGGTATAGCCATGAAAACGAATCATTGGATGATCGCCTACTTCCTTTTTAAAATGTTCCTGCCATTCAGGTGTATTGGCTATCAAATAGACATTTTCATACTCTCCCATGCCGTAGCCGATGATATTACAACGAAGCAATGTATCTTTCAAGGATTGTATTTTAGAAGATAAGGCTGCATGAAGCTCAACGCCCTGTTTTTGAACAAACGATGTGTCAGAAATCTGTTGGACGATACTGTCGGTAACATCCGCTTGGGCTGTATGTTTTCTATTCCCAGAACAAGAAGCCCCTTCAAAAACGATAAACAACAGACTTAGCGGTATACTCCATTTCATAATCCAATGTTTTTTATATGCAAAGGTAAGATTTATTTCTTATTAATTATGACATTCTTTTTTTCTACTTGAACCGCGAGGTATCCACCTCTTCCCGCTTCTTTTCCTTGTATCCGCCGAACTTCCACGTAAAGGAGAGACCGACGCTACGGAAGCTGGAGTAATTGTTTGTCACCCACTGTCGCCCATAGCGTATCTGCGGACAGGGCATCGACGTCTGAAGAATGTCACGACACCAGGCTGTGAGTACGGCATTACCACCGAGAAAAGTGTAGCGTAGCGTGGCAGAAAGGTCACCGCAGGTGGGAATGTCGTAGATACCCTGAATGGCTCGTCCCTGCAGACGCCCGTCGATGGTCAGACGCAAGTCGGGCTTGCGGCTCAGTGTGAAAGTGTTGTTCAACACAGCTATGCCCAGCAGGCGAGTGCGGTCGAAGGGAAGGTCGTAGAAGTCGCTGTCCCTCTGACGCATCCACAATCCCAAAAGAGTTAAGCGCGAGTTGAGCCAACGCCCTGCTTTGAAGGGTACAGAGGCTTGCAGCCCAGCCTGTTGTTCGAAGTCGAAGTTCAGATATTTATACAATTCCAGCAATTCGTCGGGCGACTGATAGAGTGTCTGCACAGCACGGTCCTTGGTATGATTGAACCAAGCACGGAAAACGTACTTTGACTTCAGAATATAAGTCAACGACATAGAATAGTCGATGGCAGGCTTCAGCAGCGGGTTGCCGTGTATCTCGCTGTATCCGCCACCCAAGTAAGAGATGACATCCTGCACAGCCCAATAAGCGGGATAGCTTTTGTCGCTGCTGAAGTTGAGTTGGAGAATGTGTCCGTCGGCAGGCAAGTAGGTCAAGTTAAGGACAGGATAGACGTCCCACTCATCCCAAACGGGTGTCTTATAGCGCTCCACGGCCAACGAGAAGTCGGTCATCAGCTTCTGCCCGAAGGATTTGCTGAAACCAGCATACAGGTTGAGCGTCTGCTCACGGCGGCGCGACTTGACGTCAGCAGGCAAAGCTGATTCTTCATTCATCGTTCCTCGTTCTCCATTCTCATACGTCTGGTACGAGTTATCCACACTCGTAGTGTAAACCGCCCCATAATTCAGCCCCCAGCCGTTCTTCAGCTGATGTTCCTGAGCAAGATAGAACTTCCAGGCATTGATGCGCTGCCCGTCTTCGGTATAGAAATCGAGGGAATCATCACCCATACGGCTGTGCAACAGCTGATTGCCTGGCGCGTTGTACCACGTGAACTCGGCACCAGCTTTCAGGCCGATGGGTGTCTGATAATCCAGACGACCGTTGTGCAACCACGAGGTCTGCTCGCTCAGGCTTTCGGCAGTCTGTGTCCCTATAGAGCTCTGACTGGTATGACCGGTTGAATAACTACCGTTATAGACAAAGCTCAGCGAATGGTTCTCTGCCAGCGCATAGTCCGTACCCAGGCGGAAGTTGTGGGTATGGCTGCGGCCGCGCATCTCCTCGTAGTTGTCGATGAGATGCGTCGAGCCATCGGCCTGCTGCCAGTGGCGGGCTTCCTTGTCGGTGGTGTTGAAGCTGTCGCCATGGCTGTGAGAGTAAAGAAAGTCAGCAGAGAATTTATTTCCATTATATAGCAGGGATGCCCGTTCCTCGAACGAGGCTTCGTGCTCCTGATTGTACTTGCCATACAACTCGCCCTGCACCACACCGGGGTCGCCTATGCGACGACGCAGGCGGACATTAATCATGGCACCGCGTACCTGGTAGCGGGCCGGTGCATTGTACATCACTTCGACACGCTCAATGCGGTCGGCTGGCATAGACTTCAGCAGAGCATAGAGTTGGTCGGCACTCATATTGGTCACCTTGCCATCGAGCACCACGGTGACACCCTGCATGCCCAGCTTCAGCGCACCATCCTGCTCTACCACACCGGGCAATTCCTTCAGTGCCTCGTAAATGTTATCGACCGGTCGGTCCTGAATCATACGCGGCAAGTCATACTCCAACTTGCCGGCCGAAGCTCTGACCACAGGCCGTTCGCCCACCACCATTACCTCGGGCAGATGGCGATAAAGGCTATCCATGCGGGCATCGCCGGTGATGAGGCTATCGGCCGACAACGTCGGCACATCTTCCTGTTTGTTTTCCTGGGCTGGCAAAGGCAAGGGCATCAGCAGGCAAGCACCTGCCATACCTATCCATAATAAAATTTCCAATCGTTTCATCATTATCCGTAGTTATGTTTCAATCAAGGGCAAAGGTCGGCAGAAAGAAGCAGACGACGTGTTATCGCAGGCTTACGAAGTCTTACCAAGTGTTACCGGAAGTCTTATTTAGTCTTACCATGAAAGAGGAATAATGAAATAATACATTATTTTTGTAGCATAGATAAAAACAGCAATAATATGGAACAGGATATGACAGAAACCGGCTATAACTTTTGCGACAATGCTCCCGAGAACTTCAGCTTCTGCTTCAACAAAGAATGCACCACGGCAGACAAATGCCTGCGCGCATTGGCTGCACGCGACCTTACCCCAAAACGCAGAAACATCAGCATCATCAACCCCTTGCAGGTCAATCCCGAAGGCGGGGCTGCATGCCCGTTTTTCCGTATGGCAGAAAAGCAGCGGATAGCATACGGATTTCAGAAAGCCATGAACCAGGTGAAGCACGGGGAAATAAGAATGGTAAGGGCACGCCTCATAGGCCTGAACAGCCGGCGTACCTTCTACTACCAGTTAAGTGGCGAAAAGCCTATCTATCCAGCCACACAACGGAGAATAATCGCCATACTGGCCGCATGCGGAGTTCCTCAACCCATAGAGTTCGACCGCTACGACTATCAGTACGTATGGGAATCGTATAATATATAGTTTCATTTGTGCACAACTGCATGCACAGTTGTGCATACACATTTGCACAGTTATGCATGTGTTTCTGCACAAACGTGCATCAATAGGTGCACAAACACTGAACATACAAGAGCCACACCATATACTTAAACAGACATGAAGCTACCCTCCAAATACATCGTCCTGCTTGTAGTCCTATCGCTGGCAGGCATCTTTGCCTATCAGGCCTACTGGCTGACGGGACTCTACCGCACCATGCGCACCGACCTGGAGCGCAACATCATGGAGGCCATACGCATCAGCGACTACAACGAGATGCTGATACGCATCGAACGCTTGCAGGAAAGAAACAGAGAGCATGGCGAGATGTCTGTCTCCACCGGTTTTGATAGCGAGGGCAAGCAATTTGTGCGGAGCAGTACCGTACTGCATCAGGTATCTGACACTGTGATAGAGGGCTTCACCGCCCAAAACGATACCCTTCGAAGAGTAGAGACTGACACGGTGCGCCCTCGCGCCATGCTTCATGCTAACGAAGGTTTTGACATGATGCTGCGTAACCAAAGCACCATGACCGGGATGGCCATCTACCTGCAACGCGGACTACACTCGGGGCTCGACATTCTGACAAGTCCCGAATTCAGCGTCTACGACAGCCTGGTCAGTGCCCACCTGCGCGAACTGAACATCCCCATCAGCTACCGGCTACAGTACCTCTACTCGGGCTACGACGCCCAAGATCGCTGGCTCTATACCGATACCCTGGCCACAGGAGGCACGCCTGGATACACGCCCGGCCCCGATGCCGTCAGCTATCAGTATGCATTTTCCTCTTCCGAACATGATGTCTACCGCCTCACTACCGAACCCCTGGGCGGCATCGTGCTGAGGCAGATGGCAGGCATACTTGTCACCTCGTTGGTCATACTAATCATATTGGGCTTCTCCTTCTGGTATCTCATTCATACCATCCTGCGACAGAAAACGCTGGAGGAGATGAAGAGCGACTTCACCAATAACATTACCCATGAGCTGAAGACTCCCATTGCCGTGGCCTATGCCGCCACCGATGCCCTGCTCAACTTCCAACAGGCTGACAATCCAGCCAAGCGCGAACGATACCTGCGCATCTGCCAGGAACAACTGCAACGGCTGGGCGGGCTGGTGGAGCAGATTCTCTCCATGTCGATGGAACGTCGCAAGACCTTCCGCCTGAAACTGGAGGAAGTGAAACTGAGCGACCTCCTGCCTGCCCTGGCCGAGCAACACAAGCTGAAGGCCGACAAGCCCACGGACATCCGGCTGGACATCATACCCACCGACCTGACCGCCTACGCTGACCGCACGCACCTGTCCAACATCCTGAGCAACCTGCTGGACAATGCCGTGAAATATTCTGCCGGAAAGGCCGACATTGTCGTCAGCTGCCGCCTTGTGGAACATGACGGACAGAAGTATACGGTAATCAGCGTCCTGGACCATGGCATCGGCATCGCCCGCGACCGCCTGCCTCATGTGTTCGACAAGTTCTATCGGGTGCCCACAGGCAACCTCCACGAGGTAAAAGGCTATGGATTAGGTCTTTTCTACGTCAAGACAATGGTAGAGAAGCACAACGGCACGGTGGAGGTGAGAAGCGAGCCGGGTCGGGGAAGTGAGTTTATAATTAAATTAAGAATGAAAGATGAGGAATGAAAAATCTTCTGGCGGCACAACTCCCCCGCTGTCTCCCTAATTCTTCATTCTTAATTCTTCATTCATCATTAATACCGTTTTATGGAAAAGATAAAAGTACTTCTGGTAGAGGATGAACAGACCCTCGCCATGATTATCAAGGATACACTGGATGGTCAGGGCTTCGACATCCATACGGCTGTCGATGGTGAGGAAGGCCTGCGGCAGTTCTTCGACCTGCGCCCCGACGTACTGGTGGCCGACGTGATGATGCCCCGCATGGACGGGTTTGAGATGGTGCGCCGCATCCGCCAGACTGACCGACGCACGCCAGTACTGTTCCTCACCGCCCGCTCGGCCGTGAACGACGTGGTAGAAGGCTTCGAACTGGGTGCCAACGACTATCTGAAGAAACCCTTTGGCATGCAGGAGCTCATTGTGCGCATCAAGGCTCTGTTGGGCCGTGCCTGCATCTACACGCCCCCGGCTGAACAGGAAACAGACATGTATGACATCGGCATTTACCGCTTCGATGTCCGCCGCCAGTCGCTGTATCATGAAGGCATCAGTCAGGAACTATCCCACCGCGAATCGGAAATACTTCGTCGGTTGTGTCAAAACCGCGACTGCGTGGTCAACATGCAAGACATTCTGCTCGACCTCTGGGGCGATGACACGTTTTTCAACCAGCGCAGCCTGCATGTATTCATCACCAAGCTGCGCCGCAAACTGGCTAAGGACGACCGTATACGTATCATCAATGTGCGCGGTGTGGGCTATAAACTGATTGTAGGATGAATACGATAGAACAAACCTATATTGTTAAACCCAATTAATACTGACAGTACAATCATGAATGAACTTATCCTGACCAATAAGGAGGAATATCCCGATGACTCTGTTCTTGAACGTGTCCTGCAACAGTCCTATCCCATGTACCGGCAAATGCTGCAACAATTGCATGCCGGCGACATAGAAGTGGCTTGGAACTATTATAACGACGGTAAGGCCTGGCTGGGCAAACTTATGTGGAAGAAGAAAAACCTGGGATGGCTGCACGTCTATAGCGGCATGTTCCGCATCACCATCTATTTTACAGAGAAGTACAAGCCGGGAGTCATCGGACTGGATATACCACAAAACATCAAAGACGGTTTCCTGCAAGCCTCGTCGTCGGGCAAGCTGATTCCGCTGACACTGCCCATCGCACAGGAGCAGGACCTGGCAGTCTTGCTGTGCCTGACGGAGTATAAGAAGAAATGCCGCTGACAACCAGGTGACACCTAAAGCCCCAAAAACGGATAAATAGTCTTAATGCCTGCCCTAGTGTCGGCAGAAAGCCTTATCTTTGGAGCAATAAATTGTACAAAGAGTTTATGAAACGTTTCATTCTGATACTTACTTCCCTTGTCGTGTATGGCGCGTCGGCCTGGGCACAAAACGAGGTGGGCACTGATTCATTGAGCCGCCCGAACGGCGATGTCCCACCGGCAGGTACGGAATACCTGTCCGGCGAGGTGAAGAACTACGACGGCTTCCTGCTCGACATGAAGAGTCTGTTGAACACGCCTGTACCCGACCTCAGCCGGTTCAAGCTTACCGTACCCAATGTGAGCAAGGATTATAATGCCCTCTTCAGACCCGATACAGATGTTATCTACACCTCGGGTCTAAGCAATATGTTCAGCAGTGGCGGTTCGTTCTACCTCAACCCTTTCGGGCTGACAGGTTTCGGCAGTCCCATGGACAACTTGCAGATGGGCAGCTTCAAGCTAAAGAACGGATGGCGGCTGAACACATACGGTGAATACGACAAGGATGGCTGGCGTGTGCCCAATCCATCGGCCCTGCCGTGGGAAAAGAACAACTTCAAGGGAGCCTTTGAACTGAAGTCGCAAGACGGCTCGTTCGGCATCCGCATTGAAGTGCAGCAGGGTCGTCAACGTCCTTTCCCCTGACCTGTCGTGCCTCCATAAACCACAACTCCATCACTTAATCATACAAACAGGAAACATAGATAACATGTGTAAAAGAGTACTTGTCGTCGGTGCCAATGGATTTACCGGACGACGAATCATGAACATGCTGGCAGCCAACACAGATTATCAAGTGAGCGGTTGTTCACTCCATCCCGACCTCTGCCCGAATGCGGGTGATTACCGCTTCATAGAGGCTGATATATGCGATGAAAAGGCAGTAAACAGTCTTTTCGAGGAGTGCAATCCCGATGTGGTCATCAATACGGCAGCCCTATCTGCGCCCGATTATTGCGAAAGCCATCATAAGGAAGCCGATGCGCTCAACATTCACGCCGTAGCCCATTTGGCCAAAGCCTGCGAGGAACGGGACGGACGGTTCATTCAGCTGTCTACCGACTTTGTGTTCGGCGGAGAAACGCAACAGCCATACACGGAAGACGACCTGCCCTCGCCCGTCAATTACTATGGACTGACCAAACTGGAGAGCGAGAAACAGGTAGCCAACATCTGTACTGACTATGCCATTGCACGCATTGTCGTAGTCTATGGGGCTGCCCTTCCCGGCCAACACGGAAATATCGTACAACTGGTGGCCAACCGGCTCAGAAGCGGTGAAGCAATACGGGTGGTAAACGACCAATGGCGCACACCAACGTATATTGACGATGTGGTTCAGGGTGTGGAAAAACTAATAGACCACCCGGTCAACGGTATCTATCATATCTGTGGCAGCGAATGCCTGACAATAGCCGACATGGCTTTCCGTGTGGCCGATGTATTGGGACTAGACCGTTCGCTCATCATCCCGGTTAGCACGGAAGAGATGCAGGAAAAGACGCCCCGTCCTCGGTTCAGCGGTTTAAGTATCGGGAAGGCTCAATACGAACTCGGCTATCGCCCGTGCACCCTGGAGGAAGGCATCAGACGCATGTTTCAATAAATCCCTACCCAACACGGTAAGTGCCGACTGACAAAAAACGAGAAGTCTGAAATACCTGACAAACTCTTCCGTTAGAGTCGCAAGTATTTCAGACTTCTCGTTTTTATATTGTTATTCCCGTATATCGACTTTCCTCAATGACAGGCTAACAACACCAACGAATCATGAAACGACCTGTCCATACAAGTCATAATCATCCGAAGATGTAATCTCCACTTCATAGAATTCACCGATGGAAAGGGGCATTTCTGCTTTTGCTTCTATCAGGACTTCCGGGTCTACTTCCGGAGAGTCGAACTCGGTTCTGCCTACATAGTAATCACCTTCCATCCGGTCAATTATCACTTTAAACCGCTGTCCTATCTTATTGTGGTTCAATTCTGCCGAAATCTCCTGCTGAATTAGCATCAGGTCATTCAAGCGCTGCTGCTTGACTTCCTCGGGCACATTGTCCGTATAATGCTGGGCGGCATACGTTCCTTCCTCCTCCGAATAGGCAAAAGCCCCCATTCTATCGAAGCGTGCCTTGCGCACAAAGTCCTTCAGTTCTTCAAAGTCCTCCTCTGTCTCTCCCGGGAAACCAACCATCAGCGTTGTACGCAGATGTATGCCGGGCACCTCCTTGCGGAATTGTTCAATCAACCGGTAAGTATCAGCTTTCGTGACATGGCGACGCATAGCAGTCAACACATTATCGCTGATATGCTGAAGGGCAATGTCCATGTAACGGCATATATTGGGATACTGACGCATCACCCTGAACAAATCAGTGGGGAAATGTGCCGGATAGGCATAGTGCAAACGTATCCATTCCACACCGGGAATCTGAGCCATACGTTCAACAAGTTCAGGAAGCATTTGCTTCTTATAGAGATCTACGCCATAATATGTCAGTTCCTGTGCAATGACCTGAAATTCCTTTACACCTTGTGCTACCAGGTACTTCACCTCATCAAGAATCTCTTCCATCGGCCTCGATACATGGGCACCGGTAATAAGCGGTATAGCACAATAAGCACACTTACGGTCGCATCCTTCAGATATTTTCAGGTACGCATAATGGCCGGGAGTGGTAAGTACACGCTCGTTGTGCAATTCTTCGGCATACTCTTTATGCAAATCGCCCAACAGTTCTTTCCAACTGAACTTCCCATAATACTTGTCTACCTGCGGGATTTCTGCTTCCAGGTCTTTCATATACCGCTCCGAGAGACATCCCATGACATAGAGTTTATCCAAGCGACCTGCTTCTTTGGCCTGTGCAAACTCCAATATCATGTTGACTGACTCTTCCTTGGCGTCACCAATAAAACCACAAGTATTAATAACCGCTATTCTTCCCTTAGGCTTCTCAGCATCGTGCGTCACTTTAAATCCTGCATTCTCCAATTGCTTCATCAGATGCTCCGAATCAACCAGATTCTTGGAACATCCCAACGTCACGATGTCAATAGTCTTTTTATTATTCATTAATCTTCTCCAAACAATGAACGAACAAATTCTTTCTTGCGGAAGACTTGCAAATCTTCCATTCCTTCACCAAGGCCAATGTATTTGACAGGAATCTTAAACTGGTCAGAAATGCCGATAACCACACCACCCTTGGCTGTGCCGTCAAGCTTGGTGACTGCCAGTGCCGTAACTTCGGTAGCCAAGGTAAATTGCTTGGCCTGTTCAAAGGCATTCTGTCCTGTAGAACCATCCAATACGAGCAATACTTCATCGGGTGCATCGGGCACCACTTTCTTCATGACATTCTTTATCTTGGTCAGCTCGTTCATCAGGCCCACCTTGTTGTGCAATCTACCAGCCGTATCGATAATTACGACATCGGCATTATTGGCCACAGCAGAACTTAACGTATCGTATGCAACAGATGCCGGATCAGCTCCCATTTTCTGTTTAACAACAGGTACACCTACACGGTCTCCCCATATCATCAGCTGTTCCACAGCAGCGGCTCTGAAAGTATCAGCAGCACCCAAGTAAACCGACTTTCCGTTCTTCTTGAACTGATAGGCCAGCTTGCCAATCGTTGTAGTTTTCCCTACTCCATTCACTCCAACTACCATAATGACGTACGGTTTTCTGGTTATCGGAGCTTCAAAATCATCTACGTCATCCGAATGATTCTCGGTAAGCAAAGCCGCAATCTCATCGCGCAATATATGATTAAGCTCTTGCGTATTCATATATTTGTCAGCAGCCACTCTTTTCTCTATTCTGTCGATGATTTTCAGGGTTGTCTCCACACCCACATCTGAAGTAATCAATACTTCTTCCAGATTATCCAAAACCTCGTCGTCCACTTTCGATTTGCCAGCCACAGCACGTGCTATCTTTCCAAAAACACTTTCTTTGGTTTTCGACAAACCCTTATCCAAGGTTTCTTTCTTTTCTTTTGAGAAAAAACTAAAAAATCCCATACGTCACTTCTTTGTATAATACATTATGCTACAAAGATAAAAATAAAACCAATGAATATAAAAAATCCATTTATTTTTCTTTTCATCTTCATTTGAATCTTCACCATTTCTATCCTGATTTATTTCATTTACATGCCATGCTGGAAAGAATACGGACTTCCATATCCTATTCATCAGAACACAGACATCCATCCCCAAACAATGCAAAAAATATCTTATCTCCCCGGATAGAAAATAAAAAACTCTTGTCCCGCAACCAATGTCTGAGACAAGAGTTTTTCTATATACTTATATAACAACGTTTTTACAGTTGCTTATATTATACTTATTTCTTGAAAAAGTCATCCACTTTTTCGTTAGGAACCATTTGTTCATCAAAGATGTAAGCACCAGTCTTCGGAGACTTAACCATCTTGATAACCTTCGTATAAGCACGACCTTCTTTAGAACCTTCGTGCAAGCTTGCTACTGTTTTCTTTGCCATGGATTATACTTATTTGATTTCTTTGTGAACTGTTACTCTTTTCAGAATCGGGTTGTACTTCTTCAACTCCAATCTTTCAGGTGAATTTTTTCTATTCTTAGTAGTAATGTAACGGGAAGTGCCCGGCATACCACTATCTTTGTGCTCTGTGCACTCCAGAATCACCTGTACTCTGTTGCCTTTTGCTTTCTTTGCCATAATTCTGTTACTCCTCTCTTTCTATTAACCAATAACTCTAATGGTTTTCCAATCACAATAACCTTTAGCTACAGCTTCATTCAGCGCAGCGTCCAGGCCTTTTTTGTTAATAATGCGCAAACCTGCAGCACACAAGCTCAGGCTAATCCAGCAATCTTGCTCTACATAGTAGAACTTCTTTCTAAACAAGTTCAAATCAAAGGTTCTTTTTGTTCTTCTCTTTGAGTGTGAAACATTGTTGCCAATCATGGCTTTCTTTCCGGTAATTTGACAAATCTTCGACATTTCTATCTCTTTTTTATAGTTTCTATAACTATTTATTTCAAACAGAGCGCAAAGTAAGCACTTTTATTGTTATAAAACAAGTTTTTCAAGAAATAAATCATTGTATGATAGCCTTTTTTCCTTATTTCAGCCTTTCATACAGCATTTCAAGTGCTTTTTTAATAGCATTTTGCACGTTTTCCGCTCTTCCGTTGTCTCCTTCCTGTTTGAAGGTAGAAATTTCATTTTTATAGGCAACTGCAATCCAAACGGTACCTACCGGTTTCTCTTTCGTTCCGCCATCAGGACCTGCTATACCCGAGGTAGCGATAGCACAGTCAGTTTTCAGCGCTTTCATCGCGCCATGAGCCATTTCAATGACTGTTTCCCGGCTAACTGCTCCCCATTTTTCCAAAGTCTGCGGGCTCACATCCAGCAAAGACATCTTCACTTCATTGGAATAGGCCACTATCCCTCCATTAAAGTAGGCAGAACTTCCAGGTACCGAGGTAATGGCAGCAGCCACCCCTCCACCCGTACAACTTTCTGCGGTGGAAAGGGACATTTTTTTCTCTTTCAGCAATAAGCCTATTTCTTCTTCTATTCTATTCATGACAAAGTAACTCTTGAATAAGCCGGTGCTTCCATCGGACAGAAATCCTTATCCAGATACTTAAAGTAACCAGTGATAGCAATCATTGCCGCGTTATCCGTCGTATAGCTGAACTTAGGGATGAATATATCCCATCCAAAACGTTGGGCATGGTCTTTAAAGGCATTTCTCAAACCATTGTTGGCCGAAACGCCTCCTGCTACAGCCACTTGCTTGATATTATATTTCTTGGCAGCTTTTCTCAACTTATCCATCAGAATATCTACTATGGTAGCTTCCAACGAAGCGGCCAAATCTTCCTTATGATGCTCGATGAAATCGGGGTCTTCTTTCATCCAGTTGCGCAAAGAATAAAGGAAAGAGGTCTTCAATCCACTAAAACTGTAATCCAAATCCGGGATATGCGGCTTGCTGAAAGTAAATGCTTTCGGATTACCTTGGCGAGCCAGCCTATCTATAATAGGTCCTCCTGGATAACCAAGCCCCATCACTTTGGAGCATTTGTCAATAGCTTCACCCGCAGCATCATCAATCGTTTGCCCCAGAATCTCCATATCATTATAGGCCTTCACCAGTATGATTTGCGAATTTCCTCCTGAAACCAACAAACAAAGGAACGGGAATTCGGGCAAACGGTTTTCTTCACCTTCAGCTTTAATGAAATGAGCTAACACATGACCACTCAAGTGATTAACATCAATCATCGGAATTCCGAGCGAACGTGCGAAACCTTTTGCAAAAGAAACGCCAACCAACAACGAACCCATCAAACCGGGACCTCGTGTAAAGGCTACCGCACTAAGTTCCTCCTTCTTTACATTAGCACGTTTCAAGGCTTCACTCACCACAGGCACAATATTTTGCTGATGTGCTCTCGATGCCAATTCCGGCACTACTCCTCCATACGCTTCATGAACTGCCTGGCTTGCTACTACGTTAGACAACAAATAGCCATCACGTATTACCGCAGCCGAAGTATCATCACAAGAAGACTCAATACCTAAAATAATCGTACTCATATCATTTCACTATTTAAATAGCCAATTCTGTATGCGGACCGACCTATTCTTCACTCTATATCACTTAAAATGCAATATTGTTTTTTTAAATGATTATGGAGACAATAATCCTGTATAACCTACTCACAAAGGCAAGTGAAAAAAGTAACAGGTTATCACACAAGGTAATCGAACTTATACAGTTAAAAACACTGCAAAAGTAATGATAAAAGTAGTATTCATAATATATAATTCCCTATTTTTGTAGCAACAAAAACAATTTGCCCATTTTTTCGGCAAACAGACATGCTTTTAATTTAATAAAAACATCCGCCTATTAAAACTATAAAAAGAACAGTCCGTTGGATTATCGGTGTCATCATTGGTCTGTACATCGGTATCATTTTGCTGCTGAACATACCTTATGTACAACTGCAACTTTCTCATTATGCTTCATCCGAACTGACTAAACTATTAAAAAGCGAAGTCAGCATCGGACGAATAAACATGGGACTGCTGAATCGCATCATACTGACAGACGTCTCCCTTCAGGACCAGTCAAAAAAAGACTTACTGAAAATCACTCGCCTATCAGCTAAATTCGACATTATTTCCTTGCTCTCAGGCCGCATATCCATCAGTAGTGTCCAATTGTTCGGTTTCAATATCAACCTTGAGAAGGAAACTCCTGACTCACCTGCCAACTTCCAATTCATACTTGACGCTTTCGCTCCCAAAGAAGAAAAGAAAGAGAAAAGCGAATTGGACTTACGCATCAACTCCATTCTCATACGAAGAGGAAAAGTGGCCTACAACGTACATTCTGCCGCATATACACCCGGCAAATTCAATGCAAACCACATCCAACTGAATAATATTATTGCCAATATTTCGCTCAAAGCCTTGCAAAGCGATTCTATCAATGCCTCTATCAAACGCATGAGCATAGAAGAAGCCAATTCTGGATTTGAACTGAAAAAACTGAGTCTGAAACTGACAGCCAATGACCAACAAATGAATGTAGGCAATTTCCAAATAGAAATGCCCAACACATCATTAAGTATGGACACTATCGAAATGAAGTACGACAGTCTGGCCGACTTCAAGGACTTTGCCCGCAAGGTTCACTTTTCTTTCCAAATATTACCTTCTGCATTTACGCTCAAGGATATTTCAGCATTCATACCTGCATTTGCCAATTTCAAGGAAGCACTTTACATAGAAACAAAGGCCCACGGGACCATAGACCAACTATCCTGCCCGCTCCTTAAAATCTATGCAGGCAACAATTTCGAGCTTACCGGAGATGCCACCCTGCAAGACCTATCAAACCCGCAGGATGCATATATATTTGGTACACTCTCCAGACTATATTTATCGCCCAACGGCGTATCATTTCTTGTCAGAAATCTTAGCAAAGACAATAAAGGTACTCCCTCGCCCATTCTCCGCAATCTGGGTAGCATTTCTTTTGACGGTGAAATCTCCGGTTATTTCAATGACCTTGTTACCTATGGCCGCTTCAAGACAGACTTAGGCACCCTGCGAACAGACTTAAAAATAAGCTCGGATAAAGAGAAAAACAGCTTTTCTTATTCCGGCGGTATCAAAACTGCCAAGTTCAAACTGGGGAAAATGCTAAGCAACAACAAGCTTGGCGACATCACCCTGAACATGGAAGTAAAAGGCAGACACATACCAGACCGATACCCGTCCATCGTTCTGAAAGGCCTGGTTTCATCCATAGATTACAGCGAATACACCTACGAAAACATAACCCTCGATGGCGAATACGAAAAAGGTGGTTTTTACGGTAAAGCCATGCTTGACGATGAAAACGCTGCGGTAGTTATCAACGGAATTATCAATACCGAATCTGCCATCCCCACTTTCAACTTCCAGGCTGACATCAGCCGTTTCCGTCCCAACGACCTGAACCTGACAAAGAAGTATGAAGGCGCAGAAGTTTCACTGAAAATAAAAGCGAACTTTACTGGAGGTTCTATTGATGAAATGAACGGAGATATCAATATAGACAGTTTGCGATATACGTCCCCGGAAACAGACTACTTTATGGATAATCTGAATATTACGGCCGCTATCCAAGAGCACAACCGCAAGCAGATAATGATAAAGTCACCTTTCCTGCGGGGTAACATAGAAGGCGACTATTCTTACAAGACACTGCCCACCAGTGTCATCAATATCATGCGCAAGTACATACCAACCCTTTTACCGGCTCCGCAAAAAGAAACAAAGACTCAAAACAACTTCCAATTTGATTTATACATCGCCAATACGAATCCATTATCCGATATTTTCCAGATTCCATTGAAAATATACACGCCTTCTACCATCAAAGGATATTTTGACGACAATAACAAACGATTCCGCCTTGAAGGCTATTTCCCTCGACTGCGCTACAAAGACAAATTCTTTGAGTCGGGCATGATTTTCTGTGAAACCCCTAACGACCGTATCAACGCCCGAATCAGATTCAATAACCGGCAATCAAAAGGTGCGGTTAACGTCGCCATCGAAGCGCAAGCTCATAATGATACCATTGAGGCAACACTCAACTGGGGCAACAGCAGTGAAGTGACATACAGCGGCAAACTGTCTGCTGCAGCCCATTTCCTGCGCCATGAATCCGATGAAAAGAAGCCCAAATACCGGAAGAAAAAGGAAAAGAAAGACGCATTGCAAACCGTTATCGACATACGCCCCACACACGTCATACTCAATGACACACTATGGGAAGTACATCCGGCCAAGGTAGTGCTCGACTCAGGCAAGGTACATATCAACGACTTCTACTTCAGCCACCAAGACCGACATCTGCGCATCAACGGCACCGTTTCCAATCAGCCGACTGACACTATCCAAATCAATCTGAAGGATATCAATATCGGCTATGTATTTGATATCGCAGACTTAGGTGTAAACTTCAAGGGTGAGGCAACCGGGCCGGCCTATGCCTGCGGTGTCTTGGGCACCCCCGTCATGAATACGGATTTGAGAATCAAAGATTTTGGGCTGAACGACGGTCTGCTGGGCGATGCTGACATACATGGCGAGTGGCACCACGAGAACAAAGCCATTTATCTGGATGCCGACATACGTGAAAAAGATATTGCCCGAACGCGTGTCAAAGGCTTTATCTACCCTATCAAACCAACCAGTGCCCTCGACCTGCAAATTCATGCAGAAAATACGAACTTAAAATTCATACATTATTATATGAATTCCATCACGTCCGATTTTTCCGGACGGGTAAGTGGAAACGTACATTTTTATGGCAAGTTCAAAGGACTAACGATGGATGGAAAAGTGTTGGGAGATGCCAACATGAAAATAGATGTACTCAACACGACCTACAACATCAAAGACAGTATTTTAATAGAACCTGGTGGATTGACATTTACTAACAACCGTGTATTCGATACCTATGGACACCAAGGCCGGGCAAACGGCTATCTGCACTACCGTCACTTTAAGGATTTAAACTACCGGATATTGTTCGATGTTGACAATATGCTTGTAATGAACACAAAAGAGTCTCCCGAATTTCCATTCTATGGTACTGTCTATGCTACCGGAAATGCCACCATCTCAGGAAACGCACAGGACGGCGTAAATATCAACGTGGCCGTAACCACCAATCGCAACTCCAGTTTTACCTACATAAAAGACTATGTTTCATCGGCTACCAGCAACCAGTTCATCAAGTTTGTAGACAAAACACCACGACGTGCCATTCAGGACTCCGTGCAAATCATATCTGAGTATGAACGCGAGCAGCAGAAACAAGAGGAGGAAGGAAATGAAACTGATATCCGCCTGAACCTGCTGGTGGACGCTACCCCCGACGCCACCATGAAAATCATCATGGACCCCATTGCTGGCGACTACATCAGTGGCCGAGGAACAGGAAACATACGCACTGAGTTTTACAATAAAGGTGATGTCCGTATGTTTGGCAACTACCGCATCAGCCAGGGTGTCTACAAATTCAGTCTGCAGGAAGTCATACGCAAAGACTTTAATATACAAGAAGGAAGCACCATCGACTTCAACGGCGATCCGCTCAATGCCTCCATGAACATAAAAGCCAGCTATCTGGTGAACTCGGCGTCATTGAACGACCTGATGCCCAATGCCAGTGACTATGTAAACCAAACAAACGTAAGGGTAAATTGCATCATGGACCTGACCGGACAGCTCACCTCGCCTGATATTAAACTGGGATTGGAATTACCCAACGAGCGGGATGAAATACAGGCACTCGTCAGAAACTACATCCCCACAGACGAACAAATGAACATGCAGATTCTGTACTTGCTGAGTATTGGAAAGTTCTATACCCCCGAAAATGTAGATGGTACACAAAACTCCAATATGATGTCAAGTGTACTATCCTCTACTCTTTCAGGGCAGCTCAACAATGCACTTGAGCATATCATTGACAATAACAACTGGAATATTGGCACCAACTTCAGCACCGGAGAAAAAGGGTGGACAGACATGGAGTTTGAAGGAATGCTGTCCGGGCAACTGCTTAATAACCGCCTGCTGATAAACGGAAACTTCGGTTACCGTGACAATCCGATGGCCAACACCAATTTTGTGGGTGACTTTGAAGCTGAATGGCTTGTCACACGTTCGGGCGACATACGTCTGAAAGCCTACAATGAAACCAACGACCGCTATTACACCAAAACCAACCTCACTACCCAAGGTATAGGCATCATCTTCCGTAAGGAATTTGATAAGTGGAACGAACTGTTATTCTGGAATCGTTGGAAAATAAACAGGCTGAAACGAGAACAGGCCAAAAAGAAAGCGGCAGAGGAAGCCCAGAAAGAAAAAGCAGCTACCACATCGAAAGACAAATAAAGGCTGTTTTTCTCAACATACTGCCATTTAGCGTAAGCAAAGAATTTTCCACTACCAACCGGTGGAAAGAGATGCTTCACATACGTTCAGCATGGCAGAGCGACAAGTTCAAATTCAATAGAATTGAGAACTGAGTGAGGAAGTCAAACTTGAATAATCATTCATCAAACCGATAAACACCAACAACCATGAACAACGATGAAAAAAAATGGAAAATACTCCACTCAGAGTATCTGATACGACGCCCCTGGCTGACAGCCCGACGCGACCACATACGCATGCCCAATGGTGTTGAAAACCCAGAATACTATGTATTGGAATACCCTGACTGGGTAAACGTCATTGCCATCACAAGTGACGGCCACTTTCTGATGGAACGGCAATATCGTCATGGACTGCAATGGACAGGATATGAAATTTGTGCCGGGGTATGCGAAGCGGGCGAAACTCCCTTGGAGTCGGCACAACGCGAACTCTATGAAGAAACCGGCTACGGTGGCGGCACATGGACACCACACATGCTTCTTTCTGCCAACACCAGCACCATGACCAACCTTTGCCATTGCTTCATAGCCACCGGCGTAGAGCGTCTGTCAGAACAACATCTGGAAGAAACCGAGGACATCAGCATTCATCTGCTTAGTGTAGACGAGGTACGCAGCCTGCTTACCGGCAATGAAATACGCCAAGCACTGATGGCAGCTCCCTTATGGAAATATTTTGCAGAAAACCATCTGTTATAATCCTCCCGTTTTCTCCACTTTTGCATAAAAAAAGTGCTGATGATTTCCGCTATCAACATCATACGGCATTCATCAGCACTTTCTATAAAAATCTATTATCCCCAAAAAGAATTATTGCAGCTGCAAAGTATAGTTCAACTTCGACTCAATAGGCTTCAGCTCACGGTCAAGCATGGTCAGTTTATTGCCTTCATAAAGAAAGTTCATGGTATCTTCTTCTTTGTCAAAAGGCACAAACTGAAAGACGGTAGCATTTTTATCTACAGCATTTCCGCGCAAAGTATATTGACGTCCGCAAAACTCTATCCTCGAATCCTTTCCATTTTCAGCTTCCAGATAAGTCAAACTGGCTCTGAAAACACCGTCACCGCTATGCTCGTAATTATAGAGGGTAATATCATATACAATGCCCGGACAAGAAGCTGCCGGAAGCGTTCCCCGATAGACACGTGTCTGCAACTCTCCCGTCCCCTCAACTTTCTTCAGCGAATCCAGTAAATTAACGTTTTCCTTTGCTTGCGGAATTTCAGCGACTTTATAATAATCAATCCGATACATTCCCCCTTTTCCCAGTTTCATGCTATCAGCCGTCAGCTCCACAATTTCCAGTGTATCCGTAAAGTCGATTGTCTGTCCATTGCCAATACTTTTTCCCGTCAGCACTAACTTGCCATCTTTCTGGCTCCACGACTCATATTTCAACGTAGCCATACCTATGGAAGAAGCTGTTCCATCGGCATTCAGTGTCACTCCCTGCACAAACTGAGAGTTGGCAGGCATCACCTCCAACCAATTTCCCACAAACTCATTCTCTTGTCTCTGCGTAGCTGTGTGACACGATGCCAGTATACAGGATGCCACCGCCAGAATCATTGATTTTTTCATGTCTTCCCTTTTTTAAAGTTAATTATCTACGAAAGTTCCGGGCTTGCCGAAACTTGAATTGTCTATAAAGCGACCAGACATGCCATCGTGTCTGGACATAGCAAAAATAGAGAAAAAATCATTCTACACAAACAACAAAGTATTTCCATATATAAAGTAGTGCAAACAATGTACAAAATATTATCAGAACCACATGAAATATATTTTCAAGAACTACTTATCAATAAGATTCATCAGCTCATTTGAAGAGGAACTAGCTTCTGTACGAAGCATTTTTTCATGAGCAACCAGCGAAAAATATATAAGCCACTGTGTATTTTTTCATTTTATATATGCTACTTTTACCGGAAAAACAAGCATGCAAGCAAATGACATGAAAAAGACAGAAAAGCAAAAGGCAGCCGAAGGACTGCTCTATGATGCCAATAACGACCCTGAACTGCAACAGGAAATGCTGAAGACCCGCTGCCTGCTGCATGAATACAACCAGCTATCGCCCGACCGTACCCAGGAACGCGACAACCTGATACGCCGCATTGTCAACATGGACAAAGGTGGTTGCATCATTTCACCCTTCTACTGCGACTACGGCTACCACATTCACATTGGCAAAAACTTCTTTGCCAATACCAACCTGGTCATCCTCGACGGAGCCGATGTCTGCATAGGTGACAATGTATTCATTGCTCCCAACGTGGGTATCTATACAGCCGGACACCCGCTGGACATCAGCCAACGCAATGCCGGACTGGAATATGCCTACCCCATCCGCATTGGCAACAATGTGTGGATTGGCGGCAATGTGGTCATCCTGCCCGGAGTAACCATAGGCGACGGTGCCGTCATCGGTGCCGGAAGTGTCGTGACAAGAGATATTCCACCCCATACACTGGCCGTGGGCAATCCGTGCCGTCCGCTACGGAAGATTGCAGAAAATCCATTATTACATAACATTTAATCATTTCAAACTCCAGACAATGGAACCTATCGAACTCATTATGCTGGGTACAGGCAATGCAGCCGTGACCCGCTGTTATAATACATGTTTTGCGATAAAAAACGGCAAACAAATTTTTCTGACAGATGCCGGAGGTGGCAATGGTATCCTTAGCCAACTGGAAAAGGCGAACCTCCCCCTGCGCGATATCAAAGACCTTTTTGTCACCCATGCCCATACCGACCATATTTTAGGTGCCGTATGGGTACTCCGCATGGTTGTCCAACAGATGCAGAAAGGAGCCTTCGAAGGCGATTTCCAGGTTTACGGGCATGACAAGGTTATCCACGTATTACAATGGATATGCCAGATGACCTTACCGACCAAGATAGTAACCTGCATGCAGCAACGAGTCAAATTCCATGAAGTAAAATCGGGAGACAGTTTCGATGCTGCGGGATTGCATGTGCAATGCTTCGATATCCTGTCTACCAAAGAAAAACAATATGGATTTCGTGCAGAACTTCCCAACGGAAAGACATTGGTCTGTCTAGGCGATGAACCTTACAACGAAACGACCCGACCTTATGTAGAACATGCCGAGTGGCTGTTGTGCGAAGCTTTCTGCCTGTATGCCGACCGTGAAAAATTCAAGCCCTACGAGAAACATCACAGCACGGCACTGGACGCAGGAAAACTGGCTGCCCAGCTGGACGTAAAGAATCTGCTGCTCTACCACACCGAAGACCAGACTCTTTCTACCCGCAAACAGCGTTACGGTGAAGAGGCCGGACAGTTCTTCAGCGGACAGATATATGTCCCTGACGATTTGGAGAGAATCGTACTGTAAAGAGGCACATTAGAAACATAAAGTCCTACTTTAGCCAGCTAAAGTAGGACTTTATGAACGCCAGGAGGCACTTTTCAACTGCTATCAGCTCAGTCCCTCAATCTGTCCGTCTACAATATCAATGCGTTCGGCCTGCGGACTCTTGGGCAATCCCGGCATACGCAATATCTCTCCTGCAATGGCTACCAGCATCTCTGCACCATTGTTTATCACGATGTCCTTGATGTGGAACTCAAAATTATCCACCGCTCCGTATATCTTCGGGTCGGCCGAGAAAGAGTATTGCGTTTTGGCTATACAAACCGGATAATGCCCGATACCCATCTCCTCAATGAGTTTCATCATCTTCCGCGAAGCACTGCTGTAGGTCACCACACTGGCACCATACAGGTTGCAGGCAATCTTTTCTATCTTCTGCTGTACGCTGTCATTCTCTTCGTAAGTATATTGCAAAGGCTTTGAAGGCTGTTTCTCAATAGTGTCTACCACCAGATTGGCCAAGTCAACGGCTCCTTCGCCTCCCAAAGCAAAGGCATTGTTTATGGCAAAGCCTACGCCCAACTTCTCCTCGCAGTGCTGGCGAATGGCTTCCACCTCCTCATCCGTATCGCTGGCAAAACGGTTGAACGCCACCACCACTGTCTGCCCGAAGGAACGCAGGTTACGCACATGCTTGTCCAGATTACCGAATCCCTCGCGCAATCCCTCCATATTGGGTTCCTTAATACGGTCGAGGCTTACTCCTCCGTGCATCTTCAGTCCCTGAGCCGTAGCCACAATAATAGTCAGTTTCGGTTGCAGACCCGCCTTGCGGCACTTGATGTTATAGAACTTCTCTGCACCCAGGTCAGCGCCGAATCCGGCTTCCGTCACCACATAATCGCCAAAGGTCATGGCCATCTTGGTAGCCAGGATAGAGTTGCAACCATGAGCAATGTTGGCAAACGGACCGCCATGTACAAAGGCAGCCGTGCCTTCGGTAGTCTGTACCAGGTTTGGATGAATGGCATCCTTCAGCAATACGGTAATGGCACCTGCCACACCCAAATCTTTCACCGTAAAAGGCTTTCCATCGTAGGTGAATCCCAGTATAATGTTCTCTATACGGCGACGCAAATCGTCCGTATCACGTGCCAGACAGAGAATGGCCATAATCTCCGAAGCCGGCGTAATGTCGAAACCTGACTCCTGTGTCACACCGTTGGTACGAGGACCAAGTCCTGTCACTATGCTACGCAAAGCGCGGTCGTTCACGTCGAGTACACGCTTCCAGATGATTTCCTTCAAGCCGAAACCTTCGGCCTGATGCTGGTAGATATAATTGTCCAAAAGCGCCGAAATCATGTTGTGTGCCGAAGTAATGGCATGGAAGTCGCCCGTAAAATGCAGGTTAATCTTCTCCATGGGAAGCACCTGTGCATATCCACCACCGGCAGCACCACCCTTCATACCGAAACAGGGGCCTAACGACGGTTCACGCAGAGCCACAATAGCTTTCTTTCCTATCTTGTTCAGACCCAAAGCCAGACCAATGGACACGGTTGTCTTACCTATACCGGCCTTGGTGGCGGTAATAGCAGTCACCAGTATCAGGTTGCTCTGCTTTACCTTCTCCTCGTCAATCAGATGTTCGGGAATTTTAGCTATGTAACGGCCATAGTTCTCTACTTCCTCACGCGGAATGCCAACACTTTCGGCCACTTGCTTTATCTTCTTCAATTCAATACTGCGGGCTATCTCAATATCCGATTTCATAATATATATCTAAGTTTTTTGATGAGCATTTACATATCTGTCTAAAGTCGTCCTGCGGTCTACTACGCCTTTCCGACTTAAAAGACCGCAAAAGTACCAAAAAAACAGGTAGCCCGCAACCCCTGCCCCGCATTCCGCCCAAATGTTCCGAAGGAAACTGTATTAATTATCATTTGGTAACCTACACTGCTGTGATTTGTCGTACTTTTGCAGCCGCAAAACAACAGACAGAGAGACTAAACTTCCGGTTACTTCATACAGGCTCATCTGTCCTAACAAAGAAAAGAAAAAACTACAGACATGGAAAATAGCAAGGAAACTACACTGAAAGACAACATTGACTTTGGCAGCATGCACATTCCCACCCTATTCAGAAAACTATTGATACCCACCGTATTGGGAATGGTATTTTCAGCCATATTCATCATTACCGACGGCATCTTTGTCGGTAAAGGCATTGGTAGCGATGCGCTGGCAGCAGTCAACATCACGGCTCCCTTGTTCCTCATCAATACAGGAGTAGCAATGATGTTCGGCATCGGCGCCTCGGTAGTGGCATCCATCCACTTGTCGCATGGCAAACCAAAGGTAGCGCGCATCAACGTTACACAAGCCGTCATAGTCTCTTCTTTACTGCTTATCGCCTATGCGGTGGCCATTCTATGCAATGTAGAACAGGTGGCCTATCTACTGGGCAGCAGCAAGCGGTTGCTTCCGCTGGCAGTGGAGTACATGTACTGGTTTGTACCGTTTCTGGTATTCAGCGCACTGCTCACGTCAGGCATGTTCTTCGTGCGGCTCGATGCCTCGCCCAACTATGCCATGGTGTGCAACATCGTGGCTGCGCTTATCAATATCTTTCTGGATTACCTGTTCATCTACGTATTCCAGTGGGGCATGTTTGGAGCAGCATTGGCCACCAGCCTGGGCTACATCATAGGAGCATTGTTGATACTCATATACCTGATGCAGCGTCGACATGTCATTCATCTGGAACGTATCAAGATGAGTGTAAAAAGCCTGAGGCTGACAATCCGCAACGTAGGCTACATGATACGCCTGGGACTGTCAACCTTTCTGTGCGAAGCTGCCATCGCAACCATGATGTTTGTAGGCAACTATGTTTTCATACGCTATTTGGGCGAAGATGGCGTGGCAGCCTTCAGCATAGCCTGCTACTTCTTCCCTATCATCTTCATGGTCTACAACGCCATTGCCCAGTCTGCACAACCCATCTTGAGCTACAATTATGGAGCAGCCCAACCTGAACGCGTACGCTCAGCCTTCCGACTGGCTCTGTGGACTGCCATAATCTGCGGTATAGTCGTATTTCTGATTACGGAGTTCTTTACCGGCCCCATTGTCGGCATGTTTGTCGACACCAACTGCGCAGCCTATGACATAGCGCTCCACGGACTGCCGCTTTTTGCATCGGGTTTCGTATGCTTCGGCATAAACATCGTATCCATCGGTTACTTCCAAAGCGTGGAACGCGACCGTCCGGCCATGGCTGTCACCCTGTTGCGTGGCTTTATCCTGGTGTTGTTGTGCTTCTGGCTATTGCCCATAATCATGGGAGTACCCGGTATTTGGCTGGCTGTCCCCGCGGCCGAAACGCTGACCCTTCTTTTTGTACTGACCATCTATTGCAGAGGAAGAAAAAAGAAGGAAAGGAAATAAACAAGAAAGGAGGCAATGTGGCGTTTGCCATCATAACCTCCTCCATACAATCACCAAGCCATTTATCGTCATGGAAAAATTCGTTGACATCTTCAGCAAGAAATACAACCTGAATACCAAGGATGCCTCCAGCCTGCTGGCGCTGATGGAACCCGTGTCCTACCGTCGAGGTGAAATACTGGTACACGAAGGCGAACTGAACACATCTTTCCACCTCATAGGTCAAGGCATCTGGCGAGGCTACTACCTGCGCAACGGAGTAGACGTCAGCATATGGTTTGCCACCACAGGCGAATCGCTTTTCTCCACCCGTGGCTACATGGGCGGACGCCCGTCGGGCACTTCCATCGAAGCCATGAGCGACAGCCTGCTCTACCGCATCGGAAAGCAGGAACTGGAAACATTCTTCAACTCGTCGGCTGCGGCTGCCAACCTGGGTCGCAGAATGTTTGAGCGTGAGTTTTTGGTTTTCGAAGAACGCCTCATCAACGAAGGTGCCACACAGGCCAAGGAACGGTACTTGTCGCTACTCGAACGAATGCCCGAACTACTGCAACACGTACCGCTGAAGCATATTGCCTCCTACCTCTACATCACTCCCCAGTCGCTCAGCCGCATCCGTGCCGAACTGGCCAGAAACGACAAATAGGCCTACTTCCCCACACGGATGATTTCCTGTACCTCGACCACACCGTCGTACTCCGCTGCAAACCCTTCGTCAGAAGGCCCCATCAGCTTTACTTTCAGTTCTGCCGATACCGGTGTATAAGGTTCTGCACCTTCGGGCAAAGCTGCTTCGTAACGTTTCTTCAGTTCACCCGAACGGTCTACTACCCAGTAAGCCAACGTATCGCCATCAGGGGTAAACGAATAGGCTTCATGTCCCATGACAAGACGCCCGCTACAAGTTATCACGGAATCCACATCAGCCTCAACCACAGACGACTGCTGGACATTTGAATCAGATTTTGAAGAAGAAGGGCGGCAGGCAGACAGACAAATAACGGCCGACACACCCAGTAAGATGAATAGTTTTCTCATAATAGTATTTATTGACTTTTTCACTGTTTCTATTAGCACGAAGTTTGTACCAGGTTACTTATTCTTTTCTACAAAAGCAATGGACTTACCATCTCCCAGGAATGTCAATGTAAGTTCCTGTCCCTTTCCCCTGATGTCTACAAACGAATTCTTATACCCGTAACCGGATGCAGTGATGTACTGGCGAAGCATATAGTCAACACCATCGTACTGAATCTGTGCCACCCCAGCTTGGGTAAAGAATGTAGCAGAAAGTTTTTCTCCCTTATCTCCTACGAACTCGGCCTGCTGTATGTTTTCACATCCTGTAGAAGCATATAGCACCTTTCCCCTTCGTGATACAAGCCATTCGTCATAGCATTTTTCAAGCATATAGGTATCATCGTCTTCCACATTCCATACGGAAGTGCCGTCAGGACGAACGCGTTTTTCCAGTACAACAGTTTCTTCGGGCAGGAATAATTCCACCTTTGACGAATCGGAAGGGAATACGGCAAAAGCTGCCATCGTAGCCTGCGGGTCGACAGCAGACAGCAAGCGGGCTCCTTCCTCAAAGATTCTGATTTTCTTGTCGAGCACTTTGGAATAGGTATAGCCCATGGCAGCATCACTCCCGCCAATAGGGGCATTTTCATTATCTGAATTTTTCACCTGTTTGTTTCCACATGAAATCAGTAACAAAGAAGCTGCTAAAATAAGATAATTGTTCTTCATACAAATGATGATTATTTAGAATAATAGTTGTGGGCAAAAATATGGCTTTTCTACAGCATTGCACTATTTTTACCCACAAAGTATCTAAATAAATATCTATAATTGTCAATTGATTTATATGGAGCTTTCGGTCAGGATTACACCGTCCATCATGCGGATAATACGACGGGCCTCACGGGCATTGGCCTCGGAGTGTGTCACCATGACTACCGTGGCACCGTCGGCATTCAGTTCCTTCAGCAGGGCCATCACTTCGTTGCCGTTGGCCGAATCCAGATTACCCGTCGGCTCGTCGGCCAGAATGATTTTTGGATTGGTCACGATGGCACGGGCAATGGCTACACGCTGTTGCTGGCCACCGCTGAGCTGTTGCGGATAATGCTCCGAACGATGGGTAATCTGCATGCGGTCGAGAGCACGGTTCACCCTTTCTTCCCGCTCACGGGCTGAGACTCCTGCATACAGCAGAGGCAGTTCCACATTCTCAAACACCGTCAGCTCGTCTATCAGGTTGAAGCTCTGGAAGACGAAGCCCAGATTGCCGTTGCGCAGGTCGGTGCGGTCGTTTTCCTTCCACTTGGATACTTCCTGTCCCATAAACCATAGTTCGCCAGAGGTGGGATTGTCCAGCAGACCCATGACGTTGAGCAACGTAGACTTGCCACAGCCCGACGGCCCCATGATGGCTACAAACTCACCCGGATGTATCTCCAGATTCACTTCATTCAATGCGGTTGTCTGCACACTTTCGGTGCGGAATATCTTCGTAAGACCCACGGCCTTGATTATATTATTCATTTCCATATTTTTATTAATGATGAATGATAGATAATGATAAATGATTAATGGTGAATGATACAAGCGATACTTACCACTGACCGCTAACCACTGTATTACTCGTATCTCAGCGACTCCACCGGATTCTGCGATGCCTTGTGCCACGTCTGACCTACGACAGTCAGCAGCGTAATGGCTACAACCAGCAACCCCACCAACAGAAAGAGCCACCAGCTAATGGGCGTCTGATAGGCAAACTCGCTGAGCCAGTTGCGCATCAGCCAGTAGCCCATAGGGCAGGCCACGACGAAGGCAATGCCTACCCAAACCAGATACTCGCAGCAGAACATGCGCACAATGCGGTCGGAATGCGCCCCGTTCACCTTACGGATACCTATCTCCTTGGTGCGCTGCTCGGTGGAGAGTGCCACGAGGCCGAACACACCCATCACGGCAATGAGGATGGCCAGCACGGTGAAGAACAGTAGCATGCGGCTCTGTTGATGCTCGCGAACATAGTTCTGGTTCAGCTTGTCGGAGAAGAACTGGTAACTGAAATCCTTGATAAAAGCGTTGTCGCGTGTGGCAAACTCCTCGAACTTCTCCTTGATGAAAGCCAAGGTTTGCTGCCTCCGCTCGGGGGCTATCTTGATGTACAGATGGCTCAGAGCTTCAGGGTTGTACCAAATGTAGGCTGGTTTGATTTGCTCGCGCATGGACTGGAAGTTGAAGTCCTTCACCACGCCCACGATACGCATCGGATCGCCCCACTCCGGACGGATTTCCATCCCGATGGGGTCGGCCACCTTCATGGCGCGCCAGGCCGTTTCGTTGATGACGGCGGTCTTGGTCTTGCCGTGGTCCCAGTAGTTGTCGAAGTCGGCGTCCATCAGCTTACCCTTCACCAACTGCATGCCGAAGGTCTTCACAAAGTCGCCGTCTGCCCACAGCTGTATCATGCGCAGAGAGTCAGTGCGCCCGTCCACATCGGTCCACTCCACTCTGTTACCGTCCTTGGAGCTGGTATCTTCGCCGAAGTTCTCGATGGGCGACGACATGGTGACGCCTTTGATATCGGGATTGCGCAGGAGCTCCTGCTTGAAGTCGCCTACGTTATACCACAGGCTGGTATAAATGCAAACAATGTTCTCCTTGTCCAGCCCCATGTCCTTGTTCTGCAAGTAATGCAGCTGCTTGAAGACGATACCCGTCAGCAACATCAGCACCAGGGCAATGACAAACTGCACGCACACCAGTCCGCGTATCAGCCCGCCCTTACGCCCCGTCTTACGCCCGCCCTTGAAGGCCAGCAACGGGTTGACGGACGACAGGTAGAAAGCCGGATAGCTGCCAGCCAGGCAACCCACACCCACGATGCCGAAGAGCATGTAGAGCACCACGCTCCAACTGGCTTCTAATTGCAGGTCGGTCTCCATCAGCCGGTTGAACAGGGGCAGCGTCAGCTCGGTCAATGCCATGGCCAACACCAAGGCAATGCATGCCTGCACCATTCCCTCGGACAAGAACTGCCCGATGAGCACACGGCGCTTGGCTCCCGTCACCTTGCGCACGCCCACTTCCTTGTAGCGCAGCGAGGCACGGGCGGTGGACAGGGTAGTGAAGTTGAACGCCCCCATGAAGATGACAAGTACCGCCAAGGCAATAAACAGATAGACAGTGGAGAAGTTGCCGTGCTGTTTCACGTCGGGGTCGGCAAAACGGGTATGCAGATAGATGTCGTGCAAGGGCTGGAAGCCAAGGCGTACATCCTTCTCGCCACGGTCGGCAAGCAGGCGACTCATGGCCTGCGCCTCGCTGCGGAGCATGGTCGATTCTTTCTTCATCTTGACATAAACGTGCATGTTTTCCGTAAAGGTATCCCAATCGATGGTTGTACTTCCCCTGCCATAGGCCTCCATCGACATGGCCATTTCGAAGCGGATGTGGCTCTTGCGGGGAATGTCCACCACGGCTACCACCGTATAGACGTCGTTGGTGAAGCTACCGAACGAATAGGTCAGCTTCTGCCCTACGGCCGAAGACGAACCGAAGAACTTGCGGGCCAGTTCGGAGGAGATAACCACGTTGTTGGGGTTGTCGTTGATGCGTTGGGAAGTACCTTCCACCACGGGAAAGGTGAAGAAACGGAAGAAGGTGCTGTCCACGTAAACTTCGGTCACCGTCATCTTCTTTCCGCCCTCTGCCTCGTAGGAATACAGATCGCCGTACTTAATGGCCGTCGCATCCTCCACCTGCGGGAACTTTTGCCGAAAATCCATGGCCAGCGTGCGCGGCAGGCGGGGCGACTCCTTAATTTCTCCGCCCGCTTCGCGGCGAAGCTCTGTCACGCGGTAGATGCGGCTGCCGTCGCGAAAGCAGTCGTCGTGCGTCAGTTCGTCCACCACCCACAGGTAGATGAGAAAGGCCGCCGTCAAGCCCAGCACAAATCCCACCAAGTTGATGGAGGAGAACAGCAGGCTCCGGCGGATGAGCCGAAGCGCCACTTTGATGTAATGTCTTAACATAATTCTTTCATTATTCAGGTTCTACAAAAATACAATATTTACTTCAATACACTCATACTTATACTTTATGCCCATCTTCTCACTACTTTGCCCCTTCCTTTTCCCAACCTTGGCATATAATCATGTAACATGATTTATATAATCAAGTATCATGATTCATATTATCATGTAACATGATTTATATAATCAAGTATCATGATTCTATCCTATTCCAGCACTTTCACAGGGTCAAGGCAGTACATCGGGCAGGCCAATCCAATACTTTGACCTTACTCTATCAGCACCAGCACGATTTCCTCGTCCTTCCATTGTCTCGACAAAGCCAGGTCAGGCAGTTTCTCCTTTAGCCACTTTCCTTTGAAGTTGGCAGCAGCATGGTTGTCTATCGCCAGCGAAGGCAGGAAGGAAAAGTCCGTACCATCTACCCGGAAAGGCAGTCGGGCATAGGTGTAACGGTCTGACTTGCCGGTCTGATCGGGCAGGCTGAAGAAATCGCCCGTCAGTTTGTCGTACACCAGTGTGTGAAGCGTCACTTTCCCCTCACGGCGGGCATTGGGCGAATCATAGCTGCACGACAGTTGAATCAGCAGGTGTCTGTTTGTTTCTATCCAGCTGTTCACCAGATAATATCCGTCAAGGCTGTTCTTCAGACTGCCCACCACATATTTGCCCGTAGGACGCTTCAAGGCACCGAAGTCCAGCCGCCAGACGGCCTTGAGCGTGGAGGCGTCCGTCAGTTCGTAGACGGTATTATCGTAAGCCATGCGCAGGCGGAGCTTCCCTTCATATTCATACACATCACCGTATTCGCCGTTGCGGTAGGTGGAGGTGGGCACATAGTCCTCGGCATCGTTCACCGTGAAGCGGCACAGTGTGTCGCCCTTCTGCCCGAAGGTGCAGAGGCGCGAACTGAAAGGCTCGGTCATCAGCCAGCCGCCGGCCGTGACGCCAAAGGCATTGCCCTGCGTCTTGCCAATGGGCAGCTTGCTGGGCAAACTTTCGGGAGTCCACGGTTCGGCAGCTTCCACCAAAACATCCCACGGCAGAGTGGCCACGGCATATTCATAGCGAAGACGGTCGTCTACTTCAGTCTCCTGCCCTGCATAGAGTCCGCGAAGCTGGCGGGTGGAAGAATCGTAGCCCACCTGGCTGAGACGCCGGATGTTGCGTATGCCATATCCTGTCTGTCCGTCACCCATCTTCATCTCACTGATTTCCATGTCATTTTTGAAGAGCACCTTGCGCAGCTTCATCTCCTTGTCCAGCAGGCAGACAGTTTCGTAATCCGTCAGCAGCCAACCATCGTCTACGGGCAACAGATTCAGACCTAAGCCATGTCCTTCATAGCCTGTGGGACGGAAGGTAAGGGTACCAAATTCGTTGGGCTTCAGCACACGTACATTCTTCAAGGCGGCGGGCACGTTGAGCACCTTGGCACCCGTGCGAATAATAGTCGGCTGATACTTGATGCCTGCGGGCGGACGGTAGTCGGCAGCAAAGGTATCCAGGCTGGCAGCAGCCTGTTGGCGCAAGGCTTCCTGTTCGGCAGCCTGCGCCTCCAATTCGGTCGCTGCTTCCTCCCGGCTCATGCCCGGACGGCGTTGTCCGCACGAAGCTTGCACGACCAACAGTGAAAATGCCAATACATGTAAAAAGAGTTTGTTCATCATATTACCTATAAATCTATAAAACAGGCAGGGCAACATCTGTGCCAAATTCTCAAACAACTATTCATCAGACGATTAACTATAATAGAGGCGATGAAAAACGTACGATTCCGTACACCTATCGCACGCTGGCGTACACTGGATTATCAAAAAAGAATACGTATCTTTGAGGCACCACAGAGTACACAGGGTATCACAAAGTTTAAATAAAGAATTCTGTGTAACTCTGTGTCCTCTGTGGTGAAAAGACAACACTCCCATGAAACAAGGAAAAATACTCATCGTAGACGACAACGAAGACATACTCTTTACCCTGAAGATGCTGCTGCGCCCGCTGGCCGGGCAGGTCACCGCACTCTCCGACCCGCGCGAAATGCTGCCTCTGCTGTCGCGCGTCAGGCACGATGTCATCCTGTTGGACATGAACTTCCGCCACGATGCTGTCAGCGGACGGGAAGGTTTTGCCTGGCTGGAAGAGATTCTGAAGCTCGACCCGCAGGCGGTGGTTATTTTCATCACCGCCTATAGCGATACGGAGAAGGCGGTGCAGGCCATCAAGCAGGGAGCTACAGACTTTATCCCCAAGCCTTGGCAGAACGACAAGTTGCTAGCTACCGTTTCCTCGGCACTGCAACTCAGCTTCAGCCGACACGAAACGAAGACAATCAAAGAGTCACCCAAGCCCAATAAGCAGGAAGAAGCCGAAGCAGCTGCTACACCTGCCGAACCGACACATATCATCGGCGAGTCGGCGGCCATGCAGGCATTAATGCAGACAGTACGAAAATGTTCGGACACGGATGCCAACCTCTTGCTTCTAGGCGAAAACGGGACGGGCAAAGACCTGCTGGCGCGCTACATCTACGAACAGTCGCCCCGCCATACGAAACCCTATGTATCCATCGACCTGGGCAGCATCCCCGAACCGTTGTTCGAAAGTGAGCTGTTCGGCTACGAAAAAGGTGCTTTCACCGATGCCCGACGCCCCAAGCCGGGACGTATGGAAGCAGCCACAGGCGGCACGCTCTTCCTGAACGAAATAGGCAACCTCAGCCTGCCCATGCAGGCCAAGTTGCTCTCCGTCATCGAGCAGCGGCGTGCCTCGCGCCTCGGCTCCACTGCCACCTATCCTGTAGACGTACGTCTGATATGTGCCACCAACACCGACCTATACACAGCCATCGACCGCCGTAAGTTCCGACAAGACCTGCTTTACCGCATCAATACCATCGAACTGCGCCTGCCGCCCCTTCGCGAACGGGGTGACGACCTTTTCCTGCTGGCTGACTTCTTCCTGCAACGCTATGCCTGCAAGTATCGTAAAGAAATAAAGGGTATCGGACGCGAGGCACACCGCCAGCTGCAACAGTATCGCTGGCCGGGCAACGTGCGCGAGCTGGAACATGCCGTGGAGCGGGCAGTCATTCTGTCCACCGGCCCGATGCTTACCCCTCGCGACTTCCACCTGCAAGGCCGCCTGACACACGAACCGCAGGACGAAAGGGAACGCTACAACCTGGAACGCATCGAACGCGAAAGTATTGATGAAGTGTTGCGCCTGTGCAACGGCAACATCACACTGGCCGCCGAAATGCTGGGCATCACACGCACATCGCTGTACAGAAGAATTGAGAAGTATAAATTGTAGTTGACAACAATATGAAACCTCACTGGTCCCATACCCCCCTGTTGCTCACCACCGCCCTGCTGGCCTCCAGCCTGCTTACGGCCTGGATGGCTGTACAAGGTTTCTATATCAACATGTCTCTGGCAACTCTGCTGACACTAGGCATAGCCTGGGCCGTCTGCCGGTACATGAAGCGTACGTCGCGCCTCATGGAGCAGTTCGTGCAATCGGTACGCTACTCTGAATTTCCTGAAGCCTTCGGCAGTAACCGGACCACTCATCAGGGCCTGCCACCTGAACTATTGGACAGCATGCAGGAGGCACTGGAGCACTACCGCAACAATCTGCAACAGAAGGAAAGCCGCCTGCTCTACTTCCAAGCACTGGCCAATCACATTGACACGGCTATTCTGGTCTATACACCCGAAGGAAACATCGAATGGATGAACCATGCAGCCACCTATCTGCTGGCTACAGCCGTGAATGAACACCAAGCAGAGACCTGGGTACTAAAAGCCCCCAAAACAATTGACGACCTGCATCACTTCCATCCCGACCTGCCCAAACAGCTGCGTGCCCTCCACCCTGATTCACTCCAGGTCTTGCAGGTAAAACAACAGGAAGAACTGACACAACTGGCCTTATCGGGCATGGAGTTCATTCTGCAAGGCCGCCACCTGACCATTGCCAGCCTGAAGAACATACACTCGGCTCTCGACAATCAGGAAACACAAGCCTGGCAGAAACTGATACGGGTATTGACACACGAAATCATGAACTCCATCACCCCCATTGTCTCCTTGGCCGAACTGATGGAACGGCAAATAAACCAACTGCCCGTTGACGAGCAAGACAAAGAAGACATGCGACAGATGCTGGCTACCATTGCCCGCCGCGGACTCGCACTGACTCATTTTGTCGACAGTTACCGCGAAGTGTCGCATTTGCCACAGCCCCTACTTCAACCACTCGACGCTACCTCGCTGCTCGAAGACGTCCTCCGCTTCATGCAGACCACGGCAAATGACCTTCACCTCAACCTTCCGCCTGCTCCCCTCCGCTTGCTGGCCGACAAAGGCCAAATTGAACAGGTACTTATCAACCTGATAAAAAATGCCCGCGAGAACGACGCCCAGTACATCACCCTATCGGCAGGTATCACCCCTACCGGACGCACCTTCCTCCGTGTGACCGACAACGGCACCGGTATAGACCCCGAGGTACAGGAACGAATCTTTATACCTTTCTTCAGCACCAAGCCGGGTGGTTCGGGCATCGGCCTTACATTGGCCCGACAGATTATGCACCAGCACAGAGGCTGCATTGATGTACGTTCCTGCCCTGGGGAGGGAAGTACATTCACACTGCTGTTTCCTTACCACACATAAATCAAAGCCATTCTAACGGACCCTAATCTGCAACCAATAAGCTGTTATTGACATACTCTACATTAATAGCGGATATACTTAATCCCAAACACGCAGTCCATCGTTCATCCGACTGTTCTATTTCACCGATATATTATATTACTTATACCAACAACCTGTGAAGTCCAAGGAAAAACAGCCCTATCTTTGTCAGAAAACACTATCTTTGTCCCCGTCATTACATGAAACGATTATGCACAACATAGCTAAACGAATGGCAACAGGGATATTGGCTATACTGACACTTGGCAGTTGTGAACTGATAGACTATCATCCCTACGACGTTCGCGTCAGTGGCGAGACCGACGTCAATGCCCACAACATAGCCGAAATAGAGCGCAATTGCTTGGGCAAAGATACGTTGCGTTTCATCACGATGGGTGACTCACAGCGATGGTATGATGAAACCGAAGACTTTGTCAAAGATGTAAACCGGCGAAAAGACATTGATTTCGTGATTCACGGAGGCGACATGAGTGACTTTGGGCTGACCAATGAATTCATGTGGCAACGCGACATCATGAACAAACTGAATGTGCCCTACGTTACCCTGATAGGTAATCATGACTGCCTGGGTACCGGCGAAGAATCTTACAGGGCCATCTTTGGCGACCCTAATTTCTCGTTCATTGCCGGGCGCGTCAAGTTCGTATGTCTTAATACAAACGCCATCGAATATGACTATTCACGTCCTATTCCTGACTTTAACTTCATCGAACAAGAATTCACGGACCGGGCCGATGAATTCGACCGCACCGTTGTATCCATGCATATCCGCCCTTTCTGCATGGAATTCAACAACAACGTGGCCAACGTGTTTCAGCTCTATCTGAAACAGTATCCCGGCCTGCTTTTCTGCACGGCTGCCCACGAGCATCATTCATTTGAAGAAGACCTGTTTGACGACGGCATCATGTACTACATGAGTGATTGCATGAAAGGTCGTAGTTATTATCTCTTTACCATAACTCCCGAAGGATATGAGCGCGAAGTTGTTTATTTCTAAGCTGTCAACTGTAAACAGACTGCGCATCCTTGGCTGTCTGCTTGGCCTGACGTCTTTCTGTCCTTTGATATGGTCACAGGAACAACCCGACATCATCAGCAGCCAGCCTGCCGATACCCTGTCCTATATAGTTAAGACTGACACAATCATCGTCGTGGAGCATGACACCATCTGGCTATCGGACAAACAGACCGAACCACGTAGAGAGGAGACAGAAGGACGAAGCCGATACGACCGACGTGTACATCGCTACCGGAAGCGTTGGGACGCACTGATTCCTACTCACACCAAACTACAATTTGCCGGCAACATGGGACTGCTTTCTATTGGTACCGGTTGGGACTATGGCAAACGAAACCAATGGGAAACAGACATTCTCTTTGGCTTCCTGCCCAAATATGAATCGAAAAGAGCCAAAGTCACCTTCACGCTGAAACAGAACTATATACCCTGGAGTATTTCCATCAAGGATGGACCGTGGTCAATAGAACCGCTGGCCTGCGGAGTATACCTCAATACTGTGTTCGGCGATGAATTCTGGGTTGACGAACCAGACCGGTACCCTAAAGGCTATTACGGATTTTCATCGAAAGTACGCATCCATGCTTTTCTGGGACAACGGGTAACATGGGTCATCCCTCCCCATCTGAGAATCGGCGCCCGCGAAGTGACATGGTTCTATGAATTAAGCACCAGTGACCTTTACCTCATCAGTGCTTTTACCAATAAATACTTGAAACCCAGAGACTACCTGAGTCTGTCATTTGGCATAAAACTGAGAGTCTTCTAAAACGAATATTCAAATAGCTCACAACAGAACAAAACAAACATCATAAAAACCAATAAGACAATGAGAAAAATAAAAGTAGGTATCATTCAGCAAGCCAATACGGCCGACATGCGAATGAATTTAATGAACCTGGCCAAAAGCATTGAGGCCTGCGCCGCACATGGTGCACAACTGGTAGTGCTGCAAGAATTGCACAATAGCCTGTACTTCTGCCAAACAGAAAACACACAACTGTTTGACCTGGCCGAACCTATACCCGGCCCTTCTACAGGATTCTACTCGGAACTGGCTGCAGCCAACCATATCGTACTGGTCACCTCGCTCTTCGAAAAGCGTGCTCCCGGACTCTACCACAATACCGCCGTTGTGTTCGACCGCGACGGCAGCATAGCCGGGAAATATCGCAAGATGCACATTCCCGACGACCCTGCCTATTACGAGAAATTTTACTTCACCCCCGGCGATTTGGGATTCGAACCTATACAAACCTCACTGGGCAAACTGGGCGTATTGGTCTGCTGGGACCAATGGTATCCTGAAGCTGCCCGCCTGATGGCACTGAAGGGAGCCGAAATACTGATATATCCTACTGCCATTGGCTGGGAAAGTACAGATACCGACGAGGAGAAAGCACGCCAACTGGGTGCATGGATTATCTCGCAACGCGGACATGCCGTAGCCAACGGCCTGCCGGTAGTTTCTGTGAACCGTGTAGGACACGAGCCCGACCCATCAGGACAAACCAACGGCATCCTCTTCTGGGGCAACAGCTTCGTGGCAGGCCCACAAGGCGAACTGCTGGCTCAGGCAAGCAATGACCGCCCTGAAAATCTGGTAGTGGAAATTGATATGGAACGTTCGGAGAATGTACGCCGCTGGTGGCCATTCCTGCGCGATCGCCGGATTGACGCTTATGAGGGAATCGTAAAACGCTTCCTGGATTAAGAACAGTATCTGCCGCTATGCTGCCATAAATAAGGGAAAAGGCTAACTATGGAAGTTAGCGACGTAAACATGATAGTTAGCCGGCTAAATAGGGATATTCAGTAAATGTCTCTAAAAAATAATAATGGCATATGAAGTGATTACGGCCTATCCTCTTCATATGCCATATTATGTGGTAGAGACATTTACTGAATATCCCTACACAAAATTTTGGACAGTGTCTAGTTGCCTATAATTAGAGTTTCATTATTTTCTTCGCCAACTCCCTTAAAGGAGCTAAAGGCTGATTATCGTCCTTGTTAACATCTTTCCATATCATCTCACCAAGACTACTTATGATATGTCCAGCAATAGCTGCCACACCGCTTGAAATAGTTGTTGCTGCTGCGGTAACACCAAATATGTTGGACCAAATATTTGTCTTGATAAGAGGATTAGAACGGGTTCCTGTCTTTCCATCATAAGACATTAAAAACACAACCATTGATTTGAAGTATGGAAATGTCATTTGATAATCAACTATTCCAGTTTCTCTCAACAGGTCTATTTCTTTGTCATCAGTAATATCTATCAAGTATTTTATTTCCTGAGCATTGGTCAATAATATAATATCCGATTTATTCATTCTTAGAACCTTCTCTATATCATCCCCTCTACTCTTTAGGATAGAGGCCACCTTTAAGGCCGAGTCACATAATCTTGAATATGTTCTTAAATTTATCTCCATAAGATCAAAACATTTTTCAAGAGTCT
>ENA-UONS01000050-UONS01000050.1-human-gut-metagenome-genome-assembly--contig:-CS19-NODE-50-length-147625-cov-22.599146_pt1 | contig 147625 bp, 99 predicted proteins | sample MGYA00242458_ERZ724005 | MGnify/ENA metagenome assembly ERZ724005
TATCAGACAACGACCTGTGGGTACGTTCTTTCCACCGCTGGATGCTGGGCGTCACTGCTCAATGGATGAACAATAACGAACAGGGACAACGTGCCAACAGCGTCGCTCCCCTGTTGGTCAGCACCGTGCAGGGTATGGGCAAGTCTACCTTCTGCCGCATGTTGCTACCCAAGGAACTGCGACCATACTTCACCGAAAGCTTCGACCTGACCAACATCACGTCTGCTGAAAACAAACTGGCGTCTTATGGTCTCATCAATCTGGACGAATTTGACCGCCTGCCAGCCACCCGTATGCCGTTGCTGAAGAACCTGATGCAGATGGAGAGCCTGCATATCCGTCGGACCTATAAGCGCAGTACGGAGCCGTTGCCACGCATTGCTTCGTTCATCGGTACAGCGAACCGGAAAGACCTGTTGGTGGACGCCTCGGGTAGCCGACGTTTTATCTGCATTGAGGTAGAAAAGCAAATTGACTGCACCACACCCATTGACCATGCACAGCTGTATGCACAACTGAAAGAAGAATTGAACAGCGGTGAACGCTGCTGGTTCAACAAGCAGGAAGAAGCCGAGATACAGCAGCACAACCATGCTTTCTACCGTACCATCCCAGCCGAAGAAGTCTTGGAATCTTGTTTCCGCTTTGCCGAGCCTGATGAACAGGGTGCACGGCTGATGTCGGCTGCTGACATCTATGCTACTTTGAAGCAGAAGAATCGGGCAGCCATGGCAGGTTATTCGTGCATGGCGTTCAGCCGGTTGCTGGCACAGACGGGCAGAAGGGTGCATACTAGGTATGGGAATGGATACTGGGTATCAGCAGTTAACGGTGAGCGGTAAGTGATATAAGTGGGTGAGTGATTAAGGCAGAAACACCGCTCTACTCCCACCTTCCTTAAAGCAAAAATAGGAATTAAGTTTTTACGCTTAATTCCTATAACTTTCTGCTTTTTAGTTGATTATTGGCGGAAAGACAGGGATTCGAACCCTGGGAACAGTTGCCCGTTCACCGCATTTCGAGTGCGGCCCGATCGACCACTCCGGCATCTTTCCTTTTGTTTTTGACGGTGCAAAGGTAATATCTTTTTCTGCAATAACGAGGGTTTTCCTGTTTTTTTGCATGAAAGAGGGTACAAAAACTCAAAATCGTCCAGCTTTCTTCAGCGAAACAATATGTTTTGTTTTTTGTACCCCTTTCTATACAGCAGATATATTCTTTATCTACGCATCAAAAACTTAAAATCATGAGGTTGCTTCCACACAGGTAACCCTGTGGCAGCAGGAAGAGCAGTTGTTTTCGTCTGTCCTTCTTTAACACGCTCAAACCTAAATTCTTCGTAACCTTCTTCTGTATTGTAAGTTATCAACTCATCTTCTGTCAAGGATTTGATATGCGTATAACCTACTGCGTAACCGCCTTCGTAAGTCAAATACAAGATATTATTCCTTATTTCCCAGGCAATACCTCTATCCGTATAATTAGCGTCAGGCTCGAACGAATCTCTAAACGAAATGCTCCATTGTCCATTGGCTGCAAAGTTCAACACCATTGACATACTGGAGGGAACGTTCCCTTCATCGCCTTCGGCTTTATAGTATACCCAATTCCAAGTGCCTACCAACGTTGGTTCGCCCCACGACGGAGTGAAGACAGCTTTGGCACCATTCGATACAAGCGTAGCTGTCAACATAGCATCCTTTTCCGGTGTCCACACCACGCTAACATTGCCCCGAGCATCGGTTACAGCCGAGGTCGCCGACAATTGTCCGCCGCCCTGCTGACTGAAAGTAACATCTTCACCCGCAAGCGGTTCATCGCCCGGAGAAGCATAAGCCTGGAAAGTGACAGTGACCGGTTCGCCCTCAACCAGCTGCTGGCCATTGCCTGGAGATATCAATTTAATGTAGTTTTCCTTGATAACTGGAGTAAAAGTGGCTCCTGTCAGCGGCGAGCCATCCTGAGCCAACACCGTGGCCATCAACACATCGCCAACATGAGCCGGTGCCCAATTAACAGATACCTTACCGGCTGCATCAGATTCAGCGCTTCCCACAAGACCATCGCCACTGGTGAATGAAACACTGCGCTCGGCTTGTGGTTGAGTCTGCCCATTGGCAGTATATTGCACCATGAATGTAACTTCGGTTTCTTCGCCGATGCCCAAGGCATAACCGTCTTGTGGCGACAGCAAGGAAATGGTAGTCTGCATCAGGGTTGGAGTAAATGTACATTCAGCTATACGTACTTTCGCTGGATTACCCTCGGCATCGGTCACGGTAACTTCCGCGTACGCAGTCAGCGTGGACTCTTCGGCACTTGGATTCCAGCTTACCGTAACCAATCCCTGCTCATCGGATATAGACGAACCACCATTGGAAAAGGCCACATCTATGCCTTGAGCCGGACTGCCGGCATTGCCTTCAGCATCTTTATTCAATACCCGGAAAGCTACCTCAACCGGATGATTGCTTTCCAATAAATCGCCATCCTGGTGCGAGACTAACTGCAAATCATAGCCTTGGAGCATGGGTACAAACTCAGTTGAACTGATTTCCTCGCCTTCTTTATCAACAATGCGTGCCACCAGCTTGTCATTCACATCTTTAGGGGTCCAGGTGACACTGGCTATACCATCCTTGTCCGTCACCACAAATTCCTCGTTCAGTTCACCTCCCGAAGCCGATTCCAAACAAACAACAGCCAAAGGACAGTTATAGTCTTCCTCAGGAGTGAGAGGCGAATAACCCGCTACCCTAAATTGCACCTCTGCAGGCGAGCCTACTGGCAGTGGAGTACCATTCTGAGGCGAATGCAGCGAAACAGTGTAAGGGGCAGTGAACAAATTCTGATAGGCACCTTCTATGTCCTGAATGCCGTCAGCATACGACCAGGGTTCTTCATCTGCTTTCCTGAATGCCCAGTCGATACCCAAGTTATAGCCAAGCCCCACACCGAAATCTGCTTTCCAGCCCATATACTGGTCATTGCCTGAGCCTGTAAACTGCATACCGGCTTCCAAGTCGAGTTGAGAGAAAGGTACAAGAGACAACCAGGGCCCCATGAGCTTATAGAACATGACATAAATTCGTGGATAGAAACCACCTTTCATCTGAAACGAACCTTGCGCATTGAACATAGGGTCGTGGAGCCCGTAAGAAGGCTTGCCAAAATTGCGTATGGGTTGCGGAGGATTCACATAGTCGCGATGCCAGTTAAGCCCTACACGCCCCAGCATGTAGTCAAGGTAGAAACCTGCTTCGGCATTGATGGCAGCCTCGGCATTCATCCGAAGATTGGAACGCAGGTCTACACGGATGTCAACCACCACCGGCACATTGCCCACCGAAAATACTACTTCTATCGGTACAATATTGGCTGCTACCAGCCGGTCTACTTCACTCGAAGCACTGGATTCGAAGACATACTTCAGCAACATGTCTATGTTCAGGTTGCCTTCAACGTAGTATTGGAAACCCCAGATGTTGTCTATAGCCAGGTAATTATCGCCATACCAGAAATAAATGTAAGAATCCAGTCCCAAGTCAAACGAACAAGTCTCCCAGTACAGTTTCCCATAGGCTCCTTCATAAAGGGTTTTGCCATTAAAATCCTTATGAAAACCTACATGTCCGCTGGCATTACAGATGTTTCGTGTGTCCGCGTTGCGGTCGTAAATCATTTGGCGCGTACCATCGTCGAATCTGACAGATATACTTTGCGGAGTAATGACACGCATTGGCTTACCCGAACGAGTCACCGGTCCGGCCGTTTCATCAGCCGTCAGAGCAGGATTTGTAGTCAAGGCAAACTCCATGTTCTCAAACAGATTGGACATGGTACCACGGTCAGTCTGCAAGGTCAGCACATTGCCTTGGACAGAAGCCGACTTCACCAAACGTATCATGCTTTCGTACTCGTTGCTATAGGGCAATATCACCACATCGTCAGTTTTCACCTGAGGTAAAGACATACCGTCGGCATATCTTACGCGCACTTCACCCGTATTTTCATCATAATACTCGAGAGTAACGTGCTCCGTATCGTCAAACCCCACGTCGACGTAGTGCGTATTGACAGGTGCATACTGCACCACTTCCAGCGTAGTTTTGGCAGTACCACAGCTGAAGGTCAGCAGACAGCTACGGTCATTATCTGCGGTGTTGGCCTTGACGACTATCGTTACGGTCGTTTCGCCTTCGCCTCCGTGCTCAGGTTGCACACCACACCAGTCGTCCGCACCGCTCACTATCCAGTCACCACTAGCAGTGACTACCACCGACTGTTGGTTTTCTTCAGCTTCAAAGGTCAATCGGGATTGGTCAAGCTCCACTACGGAAAGCTGCGTTCCACCTTCGTCATTATCTTTGCTGCATCCATACAAGAACAGCAATGCCATCAGCATAGCACAAAAGAAGCCCAATTTTGTTTTCATAATAAACAGACTTTAAGTTACAGAAATCATTTATATCGTCAGAAGTTACGTAAACAAGCAACTCTCCTTTTATCACACAACAATCATGTAAAAGCGACATACAAAAATAATAAGATTAATCTGAAAATAAAATATTTATTGATTTAGTTTATACATGTTCATCCCAAAGAACTTCTCACCAAAGTTTACGAGTATATATAAGTTGTTCAGCAATATACTGACTGAGAAATGACCATACGTAATCAGAATAAACATCCGTACAACCATTTTCCTATCCTCTACCCCTGCAATCTTATCTGTCCACAGCCTCTAAGCAGGATTTCAACAAGCCTCAACTGAGAAGTCCACTTCCGTCGCACCATGAGTCCACACCATTTTCAAAGGCAACCAAAAGGCTTTCGTCAATCCCTTCCTTGTTTTTATCTGCCAGACACACAATTTTTCACGTCTTCATCAGTTTTTATTAATGATGAAGCCGCTGTACTACATACGACACCTGCTGACCGCCCTCCTGATATGGATGGCTGCGGGCACGCTACATGCCCAGTTCGACGCACGATTCAGCCAATACTGGGACGTGCAGGGCTACTACCACCCCGCCGCAGTGGGGAGAACTGAGCGGCTAAACCTATATGGTGCCTACGGCATGCAGCTCATGGGCTTCACCCGTGCACCACGCAGCATGACCTTCGGCGCCGAACTGCCCTTCAGCCTGCTGGGCATGCGCCACGGGGCAGGTTTAGGGTTCTTCAACGAGGGCATCGGCCTGTTCCGCAACCAGCGCTTCTACCTGCAATATGCCTTCCGGCTGAAGCTGGCAGGCGGACAAGCGGGCATCGGCGTACAGGCCGGCATGGCCAGTGTATCGTTCGACCCTACGGACATCAACCTGGGCGATGAAGCCGAAGACGAGGCATTTCCCAGTACCGAGGAGAACGGCAAGGCCTTCGACTTGGGCGTGGGACTCTACTACCAGAAGCCCCGGTTCTTCCTCGCCCTCTCGGGCCATCACCTCACGGCTCCGCGCATCCAACTGGGCGAAAAGAGCCATCTCAACATAAAACCAATGGTATATTTCACCGGCGGATACAATATTCAGACACGCAATCCGTTAATTTCCATACAACCCTCTTGCCACGTGCAGAGCGATTTCCAGTCCACACGGGTGAACCTGACGGGGCGTCTGCTCTACAGTTACCGCTCCAAGGTGTTCAGCGGCGGAGTGACCTATTCACCCCAGACGTCGGCCACCTTCAGTCTGGGTCTGAAAATACGCAACCTGCAAGTGGGCTATGCCTACGAGCTGTTCACGTCCAAGATTGGGGCGGCCAGCGGCAGCCACGACATTGCCGTGAGCTACGCACTCGACCTCAGTTCGTTCAAGAAAAAGCGCAACCTGCATAAAAGCGTGCGCATCTTGTAGACAGTGGTTAGTAGCTAACGGTTAGTGGTAAGTGATAAGTGGTAAGTAGTAAGTGGTTAATGAAAAAGTGGTACACAAGTTTGTCATACATCATATCATATAATATGAAAAAGAAAAAAGGAATGAGAATGATTCATGCGTGGTGCGGAGCCACCCTGTTGGTGGCTGGTTCGCTTCTGTCGTGCATCAGCACCAAAGGCTCCATGTCCAACGGCGGCGAACTGACGGGAGTCAGCACGGGCATAGCCTGGAACGAACCCGCGCCCTACGGCATGGTACTGGTGAAGCGCGGCTCGGTGAAGATGGGTCCCGACAAGCAAGACTCCCTGTGGGGCAGCCCGGTACCGACGCGTGAGATTTCGGTAGAATCGTTCTGGATGGACGAAACGGAAGTCACCGTGGCCGAGTACAGGCAGTTCCTCTACTGGGTGCGCGACTCCATCATACGCGAACGGCTGGCCGACCCGGCCTATGGCGGCAACGAACTCTATAAGATTGAAGAAGACCGTGAGGGAAACCCCATCAAGCCCTACCTGAACTGGTCGAAACCCATTCCTTGGAAACGAGCTACCGAAGACGAGGAAATGGCCATACAAAGCGTCTACAAACGTCACCCCATAGACGGTACACTGATGTTGGATGCCTCGCAAATGAACTACTACTACGAAGTATACGACTATGCCGAAGCCGCCAAGCGACGCAACCGTCTGAATCCCTCGGAGCGGATAAAGAATACCGACATTAAGGTAGACCCGGAGGAGGTGGTTATGATAACCAAAGATACGGCCTACATTGACGACGAAGGACGCATCGTCAATACAACCATCACCCGCCCGCTGAGCAGTGAATGGGATTTTCTAAACAGCTACATCGTCAACGTCTACCCCGACACCACCTGTTGGGTGAACGACTTTCCAAAGGCCAACAACGAACAGTACATGCGCATGTACTTCAATCACCCGGCTTACAACAACCACCCCATTGTGGGCGTCAGCTGGGAGCAGGCCAACGCATTCTGTGCCTGGCGCACCAACTACCTGCTGGCCGGACTGCACGGACAGGCACGCTACATACAGCGCTACCGCCTGCCGACCGAAGCCGAGTGGGAGTTTGCCGCCCGCGGACGCGAAGACAACCACTTCCCCTGGAAGAGCGACGACACCAAGGACGACCGTGGCTGCTACAACGCCAACTACAAGCCGGGCAAGGGCGACTATACGAAGGACGGCAACCTGATTACAACCCGCGCAGGCAACTACAAGCCCAACTCCAACGGACTGTATGACATGGCGGGCAACGTGTCGGAGTGGACCTCGGAAGCCTATACCGAGTCGGGCGTGCTTCAGGCCAGCGACATCAACCCCGACGTGCAGTACAACGCCGCACAAGACGACCCTTATAAACTGAAGAAAAAAGTGGTGCGCGGCGGTTCATGGAAAGACGTCAACGCTTTTATCCGTTCCGACGCCCGCACCTGGGAATACCAGAACGAACAGCGCTCCTACATCGGCTTCCGCTGCGTGCGTACCCAGGTAGGCACCGGCAAGAGCAAATAACGAATCTCTATCAACAAGCAGACCAACAACCAATAGAAAGCATACAATCATGACAAAAGATAAAAAGAACTTAGTCCTACGCATTCAAGACTTCATATCGAGCTACAAAGGCAAGGTCTTCATGAACTACGTCTACAACTGGGGAGCGGCAGTGGTCATAGCCGGTACGCTCTTCAAACTGACCCACTTGCCGGGCGCCAACCTCATGATATGGATAGGTATGGGCACGGAGGTGCTGGTATTCTTCATCTCAGCGTTCGAACTACCCAGACGCGACATCGCTACCCCTGTCACGACAGGTGGTATCATTGCCTCAGGCGGAGCGCCCCTGCAACCCGGTGAGGAAGAAGCTCTGCTCAAGGCTGCCACACAAGCAGGTAATGCTGGCGGTGGACAAGCGGTCGGCGGTGGTGGCGTCATCATCGTGGGCGGCGGTGCACCGATGTCAGGAGTAACAAGTACAGCCCCACAGGCATCACCAATACAAGATACAACCAACCCGCAAGCCGGCACATCCGCAGGATTTGAACCGACCATACAGGCTGGCACACCTGCTGGGTTCACTCCGACTGGCGGTGCAGGCATACCGCAGGCCGGAAGTATTCCGTCGGCCGGACTTACCGCCGAAATGGAGACCAGCACGCAGGCATACATTGACCAGCTGAAGGAACTGACCGAAACCATGGCACGCTTCACGGCCAAGGCCGAGAACATGGCACAGGAAGCCGAGCAGATGAGCAACCTGGGCCGTAACCTGGCTGGCATCAACGCCATCTACGAAATGCAGCTGCGCAGCGCCAGCGCACAGATTGGCACCATAGACCAGGTACACGAAGAAACCCGCAAGATGGCACGGCAGATAGAAGAGCTCAATGCCGTCTATGCCCGCATGATTCAGGCACTGCAAGTGAAATGAGCCGCGCGAACAAGGCCCAAACCCGTGACCCTCAGCTTGGGAAGCTGATGTTCAGGCGTAGCAAGCCGCACAGCATCCTTGCAGGCAGACAACAATGACAATAACCTTTCATAAAAAAGACAACGACTTATGTATATAAACCCGGATTCACCACGCCAGAAGATGATAAACCTGATGTACATCGTGTTGATGGCCTTGCTGGCCCTCAACGTGTCGTCCGATGTGCTCAACGGATTCTCGCTGGTGGATGAAAGTCTGTCGCGCACCACCGCCAACTCTACGGTGCAGAACAATGCACTTTTCCAGGAACTGGCGGGCGCCAACCGGCAAAACCCCGAGAAGGTGGGGCCGTGGTATGAAAAGGCCGCCCACGTAAAGGCAATGGCCGACTCGCTCTACCGCTATGTGGACGAGTTGAAACTGCGTATCGTGCAGGAAGCCGACGGTGACGATGGCGACGTGGCCCACATAGAGAACCGCGAAGACCTGGAGGCTGCCTCCTACGTCATGCTGGCACCTGCCCGCGGCGAAGGCAAGGAGCTGTACAACCGCATCAACCGCTTCCGCGAAACCATGCTGTCCTACGTAGGCGACCCCGTACAACAGCAAATCATCCGTGAGAACCTCAGCACCACAGTACCCAACAGCTTTCAGGCTGCCGGAAAGAACTGGCAAGAATACATCTTCGAAAACACGCCGGTGGCAGCTGCCGTCACCCTGCTGACCAAATTGCAGAGCGACGTGCGCTATGCCGAGGGCGAAGTGCTGCACCTGCTGACCCAGAACACCGACGTGCAGGACGTACGCGTCAACCAGTTGCAGGCCTACGTCATTCCCACCTCGCAGAACGTGGTACGCGGCGGCACCTACAGCGCGCGCATCATCCTGGCTGCTGTCGACTCTACCCAACGCCCGGCCATCTACATTGGGGGACAACGCCAACCCGACAACAAGGAAGGCTGGTACGAAACCGTGTGCAACCGTACCGGCGAGTTCAGCCTCAACGGTTACCTGGAACTGACCCAGGGCAACGGCGACACCCTGCGCCGGCCTTTTGAACAGAAATATACAGTAGTAGAGCCGTCGGCCACCGTCTCGGCTACGCTGATGAACGTGCTCTACGCCGGTTATGACAACCCCATCAGCATCTCCGTGCCTGGCATACCTGCCTCGCAGGTACAGGCCACACTGGCCAACGGCAACGGAACCCTGCGCCGGCAAGGCAACGGCTACATTGCACGACCAGCCAACATTGGCAAAGACGCCGTGATACGCGTCACGGCTCAGGTCAATGGCCGCACACAGTCCATGGGCGACTACACCTACCGCGTACGCCAGCTGCCCGACCCGTCGCCTTTCATCGAATACTCTGACAAAGGCACGCCCAAGCGCTATCGTGGCGGCACAGGACTGCCCAAAGCCGTGCTGATGAACACACCGGGTATCGTGGCCGCCATAGACGACGGACTACTCAACATCAACTTCCGTGTATTGGGTTTCGAGACTGTCTTCTTCGACAACATGGGCAACGCCGTGCCCGAAGTATCGGCAGGAGCCTCCTTCTCGGCACGCCAAAAGGAAATGTTCCGTCGCCTGTCGAGGGGCAAACGGTTCTACATCTCGCGCGTCAGGGCAGTAGGACCTGACGGTGTGGAACGAACGCTGCCCACCACGCTGGAAGTCATTGTGAATTAAATGAAGAATATGCTTTACTGACCACTAACCGCTTACCACTAATCACTATATAAGTAACATGAAACCGAATTGGAAACTGACCATAATCCTGACCCTCGGCCTGCTGGCCATCCTGCCCGCCAGCGCGCAACGTGAATATCCCAGCGCAGGCTCAGTGCCCGAGGAAGCCGTGTGGACGCGCGAGATATACCGCACGCTCGACCTGACACGTGACGAGAACGGTGCCCTCTACTACCCCGTGGAACCACAGGGCGACCGCATGAACCTCTTCACCACCCTCTTCCGCCTGCTGGCGCAGAAGAAGATAAACGCCTACGAATATCAGCTGGACGGAACCGAACATTTCACCGAATCGGCCCGCATAGGCCTGCGCGAGGTGCTCGACCGCTTCCAGATTTACTACGAGATGAAAAAGGTGAAGAATCGCCGCGACAGCGTCATGTCCATACACAACAGCGACATTCCCTCGGCCGACGTGCTGAGCTACTTCATCAAGGAAGTGTGGTATTTCGACCAGCGCACCTCTACCTTCGGCTCACGCGTGACGGCCCTCTGCCCGGTGCTTCACCGCAGCGAGGATTTCAGCAGCGAGAAGGTGAAGCTGCCCATGTTCTGGATAGACTACCGCGAAGTGGCTCCCTTGCTGGCACAGACACGCGTCATGACCAGCAACTACAACAACTCGGCCAACAGCAGCTGGGACGACTTCTTCACCACCAGACTCTACCGTGGCGACATCTACAAAGTGACTAACCTGCAAAACCGCACCCTGGCACAGTATTGCACCACTGACAGCGCCATGATAAAGGAGCAGCAACGCATCGAGAAGGAGATAGCCGACTTTGAACTCACTCTTTACGGCAACGACCTGGCCAATCCTGACTCCGTTCAGGCCAATCCGGCAACAGCCAAGAAAGACAGCAAGAAAGTAAGCAAGCGCAGTGCCGCCCGTCGCGAAAGCGCCAGCGGAACGAGCCAGTCGTCCGTGTCCAAGCGCGAAGCCGCCGCACCCCGCGCCACCGTACGCAGGCAGCGTCACTAAACCTTACCGCAGCCAGCAGCAACTTTCCGCCGCCTTATGCAGAAGCCCTCTGTCCCGGTAACCGAAAAGTCCGCTACACCTCCAAGAACAAAGAAACAGACGAAGAATGTACATCCAAACGAACAAAATAGGAGACGAAGTTGTTCTATTTCGGAATATTATACATATATTTGTCGCGTAAACAAAAAACATTAAAGTATGAAAAAGTTTTTTAGTACACTCTTAGTGGCTGTGTTCGCACTGTTCATGGCCGTACCCGCACAGGCGCAGCTTATCAAGTTTGGTGTCAAGGGTGGTGTTAACATGACGAAGGTTGACTTCGATAATTACAAAGACAAGATGGCCGGTTTCTTCATCGGTCCTATGGCCGAAGTCACCATTCCGGTGGCAGGTCTGGGTGTTGACGCATCTCTGCTCTTCTCTCAGAAAGGTATCAAGGCTGACGACGACGCAACCAAGCAGCTCGGTCTCGACATCCCCGTTAATTTGAAGTATACCATCGGTCTGGGTAGCACACTTGGTATTTTTGTAGCAGCCGGTCCCGACTTCTTCTTTGACTTCAAGGGCGAAGAAGACGGCATTGAGAAAAAGAAAGCACAGGTTGGCATCAACGTTGGTGCCGGTGTGAAGTTGCTCAAACACCTGCAAATCGGTATCAACTACAACATTCCGCTGGGCGACCACTTCTCAATAGTAGAAGCAGGTGAAGCTGCCATCAAAGGAAAAGACAAGACTTGGCAGATTTCCGCCGCTTACATATTCTAAGCCGGATTCATAAATCCGCTTACCTCATTAATCATCGGCTGAATCGGGCGGCAGGAACAAGGCCTGCTGGAGGATTCGGCCGATTTTTTATATCCACTTGCCAACACCTGCTCCACCCATGAAGTTTCTCATTCCGCTACTGCTGGCCACTGTCCTGCTGGCAACCTCCTGCCGCCACAACAGCCGGAAAAGCTCCACGTCAACAGCCACCGACACCCTGACCGGCACATGCACCGCCGACACTGCTACACCACCCCAGCCCGCCAAGAGCCGCACCGCTCGCCAGCTGGACTCGCTGGGCTACCTCAACATTGCCGAGGCCGACAGCACCATAGCCGTAGACCTGATGTACAGCCGCGCCGACAACTTCACCGGACAGGTGCTCTACACCGACCTGCGCGAAGCCTATCTCCACCCCGACGCCCTGAAGTGCCTGCTACAGGCACAGCAACTGCTCCGCCAGGAACATCCCGCCTACCGCCTCATCGTCTACGACGCCGCCCGCCCTCTGTCCGTACAGCAAAAAATGTGGGACACCGTGAAAGGCACGCCACAGCAGAACTATGTATCGAACCCCGCCCACGGCGGAGGTCTGCACAACTATGGGCTGGCTGTAGACGTCAGCATACTCGACGCCGACGGCCAACCACTGGATATGGGCACGCCGGTAGACCATCTGGGACCAGAGGCAAACATCGGACAGGAAACGCAACTCGTATCCCAAGGCAAACTGACCGAAGACGCCCGACAGAACCGCCTGCTGCTGCGCCGCGTCATGAGGCAGGCCGGCTTCCGTGCCCTCCCCAGCGAGTGGTGGCATTTCAACCTGGTCAGTCGTCAGACAGCGCGCAACCACTACCCCGTTATCCCCTAAGCCAGCCCGTGCTACCATCCGACAACCCCGCATTCATCCTCCAGGCAGTCGGCATTGGTCGGGAAATAGCCTGCAACCATCGGGAAAACATTGCAGATGACAGCCATACATCCTACCTTTGTCCTACGAAACCAATAAACAACATGCACACCATGAACGAATCCCGCAAACCCCTCCTGCGCCCCGGCCACGGCAGGCAGTTCATAGCCTTTGCCTTCATAGCTTCGGGCCTGCTGCTCCTGGCCCACAACCTGGGCTGGATAAGCCGTTACACCCTCGACCTGTTCCTGGCCTGGCACAGTCTCTTCCTGCTGGGTGGCATCTACAACCTGCTACGACGCCGTTTCGTCATAGGCTCCCTGCTGCTGATTATAGGCGGTTGCGGACTGGCCAACCACCTGCACCTGTTCGACACCGACGCACAGACACTGCAAGGCCCGCTGCTGCTGATGCTGATAGGTGCCATCCTGCTGACACGGCAGACCGGCAGGCGGAAATCGCGCAGCGAACGCTATCAGGAAAGCCTGCAACAGCGGCTGGACGAACGTCATCAAGGACAAGCTTATGAAAACACGAAGCAATATCGCTCGACAGACGGATTTCTCTACTCGGACAACTCACTGGGCGCGGCACGCCACGTGGTGCTGGACGAGCTGTTCAAGGGCGGACGCATACGCACCAGCCTGGGCGGAACCGTGGTCGACCTGCGTCGTACGAAGATAGCCGAGGGTGAGACCTACATAGACCTGGAGTGCCGCTGCGGCAGCATCGAACTGTACATTCCCTCCGACTGGCACCTGCGGCTGGAGTGCAACTGCCTGTGTGCCGGATGCGAGGACCTGCGATGGAACGCTCCCGACGTGAAACCCGGACAGGGCACCCTGGTGCTACGAGGCAACATCAGATTTGGCAGTCTGGAAGTTAAAGACTGACGCGCATGGACACGCATCCCATCACCGACAACCGCATCAGCCTACTATGCGCCACCGCGTTGCTGACCCTGCTGACAGCCGTCCATACCCTGCTACTGGTCTGCTATGCCCACACCGGTTGGCAAACAGCTGCGGTCGACGCCGTGGCTACCACCGCCTGCAGTGCCACATTGGCCTACCTGACCTGGTTCATGGCCGGACTACTGGCCATGCCCGCCACACGTTGCATGACGATAGCCGCCACCACTGTGCTTTGGCTGGGTGTCAGCATGGCCTTAAGCCTCATGCTGAGCGACATGCTGGGGCTGCCCGACGCCCCACAGCTGACGACACAGCCCTTCAAACTGCTGTTCGGCCTGCCCGCCTGGACGGCGTTGCTGCTATGGTACAGGATGCTGAAACTAACAAGCACTCAAGCACCTGTCGCCACGCCTCTATCTCCGGCAACCGTACCCGACACCCAACCCACTACACCACCGGCAGAATATCTGGACCGCATCAGCGTGAAGGACGGAACACGCATCCACCTCATCAGCCCCGACGAACTGCTCTACATCCAGGCCTGCGGCGATTATGCCACGCTGGTCACTCCCCGTGGCGAGTACGTCATGGAGCAGACCATGAAATACTTCGAAGCACACCTGCCACCCGAAAGCTTTGTGCGCATTCACCGCTCCACCATCGTCAGCGTATCGCAAATTTCGCGTCTCGAACAGTTTGGCAAGGAGACCTACCAGGTACTGCTGAAGAACGGCACCCGACTGCGCGTCAGCCTCAGCGGCTACCGCCTGCTACGCCAACGGCTGGGCATCTGACTCCCCGCGCAGAAGCTTCAAAAGCCATCAGAACAGGCATGATGATAGCAGTTAACTCCTCTCATGTTAGCAGTCCACCGCTATCACGTTAGCAGTTAACTGCTATCGCGTGGGGAGTTAACTACTATCGTGACGCGAGTACACTACTTTCACACTGGGCATACCCAGCTTCCCTACACCTTTCTCATTCCCCTGTTTTTCAGCCAGAAGCAAAAAAATAGCCGGCCACTACACCTGCTTGCCACACGAATGTGCAGCAAGGGGCGCAATGGCCGGCTTTTGTTCTAAACCAGCGGGCAGCATCGAAGCTGCGCCGCGGCGTATTAGTGAGCCATCAGGCCGCGCGGACCGCAGCTAGATACAGAGAACGGCAGGTCCATAGGGCCGTCAGAAACAGCTTTCGTGCTCAAGTAAGCGCGTGTCTGCTTCGGACCAGGAATCATAGGACTGTAATCCAACACGTGGCGTACGCGCAGACGCTGGTCGGCAGTAAACTCGTCAAGATAGCTGTAGGCGTAGTCCATGATGTTGTGTGAGATATACTTCTCACCGGTACGGCAGTTCGTACGGTCGAACAGAGTAGCCCAGTCGAAGCTGGCTGCAAAGCCTTCTTCCTCTTCCAGTTTCTGGTAGATTTGCTGAACAGCCATCTGATATTCTACATAGTTGTAGCTCGGCGTATCTTCGCAGTAGTCAGTATCCAGAACTCCTACATTTGACTCCGAGAAAGCATGGCGCAAACCGAAGTAGTGTCCCAGCTCGTGAGCCAGAGTTACACCATCATCCACTTGCTTGGTAATGATTTCCTTATAGCTTTCGGGAGCATACGGAGTAAGCGCATCATCAACATCGCCAATGAACGAGCTGTTGATAGACACACAGCGCACGTAGTTCAGGTTGGCCAGCGTGATGTTCATATCAGGCAAAACATCTGTGCCGTCCATGGGGTGAGACGCTGTAGTATAAGGGAAGGTAGAGATACCAAGAATGTTGTTGGCAGAGAAGCGATATACCAGGATGTTGACATAGTCATTGGGTTCCCACAAGAAGTGAACATATTTGCGCGTATTGTCATTCATCACTTCTTCGGCATCGAGTTCGGCAGTCAACCACTTCACACGGTCAATTCCCGGTTCTTCCAGCAAGTTACCTTGCGGGTCGGTTTCAGCCAATACAAACTCCATGTTCAGGTCTACGGTATTGTCACCTCCTGCATTGCGGTACATCTGATTTACGTCATCAAGCATGGCGTAGATGTCTTCAGCCGGAATGTTTTGTGTAGGGTCATTCTCATCGGCATAGATAACGTGGAAGATGATAGGAAGTTTATATTTCAGTTCCTGTCCCTCGCCCAAGCCTTGCTGGCTGATAGTAATAACATAGTTAGTACCCAGCGAGCTGACAGTCACCTTACCTGTACGTGCTTCGCCAAGGTTGCCTTCCACTTCTACTATCAGCGTATTGCTCATTACGCCTTCTTCTTTCGATACCTTGCACCATTCGCTATCGCTGGTGGCAGTCCATTCATTGTTGGTAGTAATCTCTATCTTGCAGATTCCTCCTTCATTGGAAACTTCCTTGAACTCAGTCTGCGAAAGCACCAATGCCGGGTCGTCATCATTACATCCAGCCACAAGCAGGCAGAAGAACGACAACAGATATATCAGTTTAAGTTTCATGTTTATTTCTATAATATGGTTTGAATATGTTTATTACTTCACAGGGTTAGCTATTGGCAGGTAGAATCCGTAACCAAACTTCATTGTCTGGTCAGCAGCCTGCGGCTGTACTTCTGCCGGACGATAAGGCACCTGTACACTGCCCTTTACCTTGTTTTCGGCTTTGACATCCAGCTTCTTGTTAGAGAAGTTGAGCATTCTTGTACCGGCATTGGCCTCTTCCATGATTTTCTTCAGTTCGTCAATGCTACCGGCTTTAGCTTGAATAAGCTGACCTACTGACAAACGCTCTATTTTACTGTCAATACCTTTGTCGTCTTTAACAGACATGAAACAAGAATAGTTCGTATTCCAGTCACTCAAGATATAAGCATAATAATGCTGTTCGGCAGAAATGTTAGTCCAATTGAAAGAAGTATACAACTCAACATCATTCATTTGTTCATAAACTTTGTCTACCAAAATATATCTGGGATCAGTGGTACCTTCTGACGGTGTAAATCGCATAACAACAATAGCACGTCCTGCTGTTGCGTTAGCATCTCCAAAGATTTCACCAGCCTCTTCATCACCATCAAAGTAACCCATGCATTCTCCGCTTATAGTAGCATCCGAGAAATCAGGTGCAGTAATAAACGACTTGTCAGCCTGCACTTTTGCAACTTTTCCCTCATTATTCAAGGCGAAGTAGCTCAGAGTGTATGACTTGCCCGGCACAAGATTTTTATATACATTATAGTAGCGAGCTCCCGGACGGTAGTAGCTTTCATACAAGAAGGTACTCATAGGCTTCTCGGGGTCGAAACGCAAGCTTTCTTCATATGAAAGCTTCACTTCTTCTTCAATGGCAGCTTTGGCCTCGGCCTCGTTGAATTCTTCGTCGGGCATCAGAAGACTTGTATAAGGCAACGTTTCGTCAGAAGGCATGATGTCGAAGTTTACCTGATAGGGCGAAAGTGAATTAATATAATAATTGAATGTCATTTGCGAGGGGTCACCATTAGAAGGCAACGCATTGAACTCGTAAATCTGCGGTTCACTGACAATACCCACACCGATATTGTATGCAAAAGCCAGCACATAATGCTTTACACCGGGAGTCAGTGTAGCCGGATCGGCAATCTGCTCGCCACTCTTAACAACAAAGCCGACAAACGGACCTTGCGACTTTACAAACTGCTCGGCAAGCTCCATGGGTGTCATGTCTTGGTTTTTCTCATCGTATGGGTCGTAGCACCAAATGTAGGTCTGTTCCATATCTTCGGGCACAACCTTAATTTTAGCCGACGTAGCTGTTACATCAGTTACCTGAATATCAAATGACATGTCAATCATGCTGTCATCAGCCGGTTCCGTTTTATAGAAGTCTTTTTGGGGCTCAGAAACGATGACAAATGTTAGTGAACCATCATCTACTTGCACGGTTTTGAAGGCAGCTGTCATCCACACATATTCAGTGTCTCCTTGCATACCCGATGCAGCAAGTGTCATATCGCCTTGATGGAAAAGAGCCTCAAGAAGTTGTTCAATCACTTCAGGAGTAATGTTTCCATCGGGAGCCAATTCAGCTACTCGGCTGTTCATTTCCTGTCCAAAGTAAGTATTGAGAATCTGCAAATCATCCCAACCCATGTTTGCGGCTTCCATATAAGTAGCCTTAGGGAAAGTGCAGAAATAATAGTCTACTTCTTTATTGGAAGGCTGTACTGTAAACTCCGCAGTCTTTGATGTAGCATGAACATCTACTTGGAATGTACAATCTACAACTTCTGCCAATTCAGTCTGGAAGAACAAGTATTCAGCCTTGTCAGCCGCGCGTGTTCCATCAACGGCAAACGCAACCAACTCATAGATACGACCCGGTAACAGGTTCTCAATTTTCAAGTTCTGGTCACCTTTTACGGCCAGCGAAGCAACGTATTGCTCAAAAGGAGTTCCTTTAGCTTCTGCCTGCTTCTTCAGGTCGTCCATCAGGTAGGCAGGCAATTCGCCCTTTGACACATTGTCTACAGTTTGTTTGTCTACGTAAAGACACAGATAGGGGATGTTGGCATCAGATGCCTTAACGCTGAAGCTGAAAGTAGAAGTCGTGGCTTCTCCTTCGGTCAGTGTCAGCTCTTGCTTGCTCAGGTCCAAATAAGAACCTGTGTTTTCATCATCATCGTTACAAGCCGTAAAGGCAAACAACGCCAGCTAGCTGAACAGTGGTAACAGTTTTTTAACGCTCATGTAATGTTTTTAATTAATTATTTTTTATTAATGTAGGGAAATGGGATTGCGCGCTTAAGTCCATACATTTCCCGTGCAGCGTGCAAACGTAAGGACAAATAGGAAAGAAACAAAGAATTATACTAAAAATATGCAATTTTCCACTAAAAAGGGGAGAATAGTTCCTTTGCTTATTTAATAATGTGTAAAAGAAGAAACATTGATGAACAAATTACCAAACTGAATAAAACGGATGAATCAGAAATTTTATCACCACAGAACTCCAAACAGAACAAACTGTCAAGTATTTTGTGCAAATAATAAATTAAGAGTATAGTATTCTGTGCACAAGCTGAAACTTTGCCAGGCAAAGAAGCACGAACATGAACAATCAGTCTGTTTATAGTGCTATTTGTTCCCTGAAAAAGGGGGAAATGATGGTTTCTGCCAAATTTCTGAGCTTCTATGTGCACTATAAATGAGGAAGATGTAGGTTTTTTAATGAATACTTATTACCTTTGCAGTCTCATTATCAAACTGGATATTGCGGATGAGTCCTATAAACTTTACTCACATCTTGACACAGGCAGTCGATGAGCTATCGGAAAGCGAATCTTATAAAGGACTGTTTCACCAGCACACAGACGGCAATCCCTTGCCCTCGGCACATGCTCTTTGCAACATTGTGGAGCTGGCACGCGCTATCATTTTCCCCGGTTATTTTGGAAACTCTACAGTAAACAGCCGCACGGTGACTTACCACATCGGCGTCAATGTAGAACGTCTGTTCGACTTGCTGGCCGACCAGATATGGGCCGGACTATGTTTTGGCGGAGATGGTGAGTGTAATGCTTGCAACGAATACCAGCGTGAGGAAGCCGCACAGCTTGCGGCCAACTTCATCAGCCGCCTGCCTCAACTGCGCAGGGTGCTGGCAACCGATGTGGAAGCGGCGTATAACGGTGACCCGGCCGCACATTCCTTTGGCGAGGTCATCAGCTGCTATCCGGCCATCCGCGCCATCAGCAACTACCGCATTGCCCACGAACTGTTGTTACTGGGCGTGCCCCTCATACCGCGCATCATTACGGAGATGGCACACAGCGAGACAGGTATCGACATTCACCCGGGAGCTCAAATCGGCAGTTACTTTACGATAGACCATGGTACGGGCGTGGTGATTGGCGAGACCTGCATCATCGGCAATAACGTGAAGCTCTACCAGGGCGTTACGTTGGGAGCCAAAAGTTTCCCGCTTGATGCCGACGGTAAACCCATCAAAGGCATCCCGCGGCACCCAATTCTGGAAGACGACGTCATTGTCTATTCCAACGCCACCATTCTGGGACGCATCACCGTTGGTCGTGGAGCCACGGTGGGTGGCAATATCTGGGTAACGGAGAATGTGCCGGCCGGTGCAAGAGTGGTACAAAGGAGATGATGACTGACGATGACAAGTAAGCGACAAGAAAAGGATTTCATTTATTCAGCCATAAAACAGCATATTAATATAAGTAACATACATGATGGAAACATTCCCAATGATAGCCAAGACCTTCCAGGGGTTGGAAGAAGTGCTAGCACAAGAACTGACAGCCTTAGGGGCAAACGACATTGAAATAGGACGTCGCATGGTGTCTTTCAGCGGCGACAAAGAAATGATGTACAGGGCTAACTTCAGCCTGCGTACTGCCATCCGCATTCTCAAGCCTATCAAAAGCTTTGAGGCCAAGGATGCCGATGAGGTCTATGAGGCCGTACATGCCATTGAGTGGGAAGATATTCTGGACATCAACAAGACGTTTGCCGTAGATGCGGTAGTCTTCAGCGAAGAATTCCGCCACAGCAAGTTTGTTTCCTACCGTGTAAAAGATGCCATCGTGGACTACTTCCGCGAGAAGACCGGTAAGCGTCCCAGCGTACGCATCAGCAAGCCCGACGTATTGCTCAACATCCACATTGCGCAGACGCAGTGCACCCTGTCGCTCGACTCCAGCGGTGAGTCGCTCCACCGCCGCGGCTATCGCCAGGAAGCCGTCGAGGCTCCGCTCAACGAGGTGCTGGCTGCCGGCATGATTCTGATGACGGGCTGGCACGGCGAGTGCGACCTGATTGACCCCATGTGCGGTTCGGGTACCATTCCCATCGAGGCTGCCCTCATTGCCCGCAACATTGCACCGGGAGTTTTCCGCCAAGGCTATGCCTTCGAAAAGTGGAACGACTTTGACGCCGACCTGTTCGAGAGCATCTACAACGACGACAGCCAGGAGCGCGAGTTCGAGCATAAAATCTACGGCTACGACAACAACCCCAAAGCCAACGAAATAGCCACACACAACGTAAAGGCAGCCGGACTGAGCAAGGACATCATCCTCAAAATACAACCTTTCCAACAGTTTGAACAACCCAAGGAAAAGAGCATCATCATCACCAACCCGCCCTACGGCGAACGCATCTCGACCAACGACTTGCTGGGACTGTACGAGATGATTGGTGAACGCCTGAAACATGCCTTCATCGGCAATTCGGCCTGGATACTGTCTTACCGCGACGAATGTTTCGACAAAATCGGTCTGAAAGCCAGCAAGCGCATCCCGCTGTTCAACGGCGCACTTGACTGCGAGTTCCGCCAGTACGAGATATTCGACGGCAAATACCGTGAGTTCCTTGAGTCGGGCGAAACGCTGGACAAGGAGCAAAAGGAACAGAAAGAGCGCAAGGCACCGGCTGGCGAACGACGTGAATACAAACCGCGTGAGAAACGTGAACACGGCAGCGGCGAACGACGCGACTTCAAGCCACGCGACCGCAAAGACCGTGAGAGCGGCGAAAAGAAGAACTTCTCTGCCGAACGCCGTCCCCGCTCAGGCGAATCTTATCCTGAAAGAAAGAAGCGCGAGCAACAGAAGAAAGAAGAACAGTGATACTAAACCATATATCAGGCTATCATGAAAACAATCTGTAAAAGCATCCTGGCCGCACTGCTGCTGGCAATGCCTGCAATGCCGGGAACAACAGTTATGGCACAAGAAACAACCATGAACAGCAACAAGCTGAAATATCCCACGCTGGAAGACCTCATCCCCGGCGGCGAAACCTACCGCTTTGCCGAAACACTCTACGGCGTGCAGTGGTGGGGCGACCAATGCATAAAGCCCACCCTCGACTCACTCTTTGCCATCAACCCCAAGAACGGCAAGGAGACCCTGCTCACCACACGCGAGCACATCAACCAGGCACTCCAGGCACAGAAGCTGGGCAAGCTGTCGCACCTCTACAGCGTGCAACTGCCTTGGGCCGACAAGACCCAACTGCTGTTGGCCATGAAAGGCAAGTACGTGGTCTACGACTGGAAGGCCAACCAGATTGTCAGCAGCCTCGTGTTTGACAAGCAGGCGGCCAACACCGACTACTCCACAGAGAGCGGCCACGTGGCCTACACCATAGCCAACAACCTCTACGTGGACGACAAGCAAGTAACCGACGAACCCGAAGGCATCGTCTGCGGACAGACCGTACACCGCAACGAGTTCGGCATCTCGAAAGGTACCTTCTGGAGCCCCAGCGGCCAGCTGCTGGCCTTCTACCGCATGGACGAGAGCATGGTGAGCCAGTATCCGCTGGTCGACATCACCGCCCGCGTGGGCAAGGTCGACCCCGTGCGCTACCCCATGGCAGGCATGACCAGCCACAAGGTACAGGTAGGCATCTACAACCCCGCCACCGAGAAGGCCCTCTACCTGAACACCGGCGACCCCACCGACCGCTACTTCACCAACATCTCGTGGGCACCCGACGAGAAGTCACTCTTCCTCATCGAGCTGAACCGCGACCAGAACCACTCCAAGCTGTGCCAGTACAACGCCGAGACCGGCGAACTGATGCAGGTACTCATCGAGGAAATGCACCCCAAATACGTGGAGCCGCAGAACCCCATCCTCTTCCTGCCCTGGGACAGCAACAAGTTCATCTACCAGAGCCAACGCGACGGATACAACCACCTGTACCTCTACGACCTGGGCAAAAAGCTGGACACACCCCAAAGCGCACGCCCTGAAACCGGAGAAGGCAACTGCCTGACGCACTACGCCTGCACACCCCTCACCTCCGGCCCCTGGCTCGTGCAGAGCATCCTCGGCTTCAACGCCAAGAAGAAGGAAATCTTCATCACAGCCACCAAGGAGTCGCCCCTACAAAGCAACCTATATAAAGTAAACGTGGCCAACGGCAAGCTGACCCCGATGGACAACGGCCAGGGCGTACACAACGCACAGCTCTCCGCATCGGGCACCTACCTGCTTGACAACTGGTCGGCCCCCGACGTGCCGCGCGTCATCGACCTGCGCTCCACCGCCAACGGCCGCCAGACAGCCTGCCTGCTCACCGCCGCCAACCCCTTTGAAGGCTTCAAGATGCCCAGCGTAGAAGTGGGCACACTGAAGGCTGCCGACGGGAAGACCGACCTCTACTACCGCATCATCAAGCCCGCCGACTTCGACCCGGCGAAGAAATATCCCGCCATCGTCTACGTCTACGGCGGACCGCACGCACAGATGATAGCCAGCAACTGGAACAGCTCAGCCCGCGGCTGGGACCTCTACATGGCCAACAAGGGCTACATCCTCTTCACCCTCGACAACCGCGGCAGCTCCAACCGCGGACTGGAGTTCGAGAACTGCACCTTCCGCCACCTGGGCATTGAGGAAGGCAAAGACCAGGTGAAGGGCGTGGAATTCCTCCAGAGCCTGCCCTACGTGGATGCCAACCGCATCGGCGTGCACGGCTGGAGCTTCGGCGGACACATGACCACCGCCCTGATGCTGCGCTATCCCGACACATTCAAGGTAGGCGTGGCCGGCGGACCGGTCATCGACTGGAGCTACTACGAGGTAATGTACGGCGAACGCTACATGGACACCCCGCAGACCAACCCCGACGGCTACAAGCAGACCAACCTGAAGAACCTGGCCCCGCAGCTGAAGGGACACCTGCTCATCATCCACGACGACCACGACGACACCTGCGTGCCACAGCACACCCTGTCGTTCATCAAGGCCTGCGTAGACGCCCGCACCTATCCCGACATGTTCATCTACCCCTGCCACAAGCACAACGTGCTGGGGCGCGACCGCGTGCATCTGCACGAGAAGATAACCCGCTACTTCGAGGATTATCTGTAAAGATACAGCAAGGGCCTCCCCGACGAACGCACGTCCATGGGGAGGCCCTTTTACTTTATACCTACGGGGTTCCACCCGTTAGCCCATTCCACCGCCCGGCTCTTCGCCGCCTCCCGGTTCCTCGCCGTTGGCTGCATAGTAGTCCATACGGGTGGCATAGTTCACGTCGCCCGCCTTCACGCCGCCATCCTCAAATTCCACACCCTGCTTCACCCGGTTACGGAACGTACTGTCGGGCACAAACACCGGACGCACGTCGTAAATCATCTCCTGCGGATTGAACGCCTTCACCGTGTCCGCCCCCTTGCTCTTGAAGGAGAGTCGGAAGTATCCCAGTCCGGGAATGGTGACGGTGTGTCCCTGCAACAGCTGCTGGGGGATGAAGTCAGCCAGCAAATCGAGTGCGGCCTCCAGCTCGATGGGAGCCAACGTGGTGTTCTTTGCGGCGGCCTTGGTCATGGCCTTTCCGCTCATGGCAGTGGAGCTTTGCGGAGTTGCATACCACTTCTTCGGGGCCTGCTTGTCCCGAGGATTACTGCTTTTCTCTACAAGTTTGTACCTAAATCCCATGGTAGTTAGTTTTTAAAAGGTTAATAAAAAAGGAAAGATAGTTTATCAGTATATATTCATCTGATATACAATACATTATCATTTATTCCTTATTAAGGCAAAATCGTGACCATGGTGAAGGTCGTTTCGTGACCATGGTGAAGGGCACGTCGAGACCATGGTGAAGGACATGTCGTGACCATGGTGAAGGAAGCGTCGTGACCATGGTCACGTTTTGCAGACCTACATAGTGAAGAACAAGCCTACGCTGAAGAGGCGTTTACAAGTCCTCACCATTGGCTTCGTTGTACTTATTATCATAATACATGGTAATATAATACCGACCATTTAAACTGCTTATCATGAACCAAACTACTCTTTTCTCCATAATTTCAAACAATTGCATATAACCCGCAGCAAGTGCTTCCTTTTGCATCTCCTCCGTAGGATTAGCAAGTTGCTCAGTCGTGTACTTCTCTAGCATTATAGATTTTATCTTCTTCATTAAAGCTACAGAATCTAATTGATTAGGATACTGATGATAAGCTGCTTCATAATGTTTATCATTGACTGCAATCTCATAAGAAATATCTTCATCATCTGGAATAGTAGGATTACCTCCAAACAATAGTGAGGAATATCTCTTATTATTATCAAACTGCTGGCATAATTTATTAAATCTTATTCGTATATCCGTTTCATTCATCGTATGAGCATCACAAACCATAATGCGCCAAACCTTATCTTTATTTGTTACAACAAATACGTTAACATCCATCCCATTGAACTCACCAATCAATGCTTCTGTATTCTCAGGGTCAGGCTTGAAGCCTTTTTCCTTCAACTTCTGTATCATTTCAGATTTGCTTCCATCCACAGGTATGCCGAGAAATGTAGTCACTTCCTGCTGTCCATACACAACAACAGACATCAGAAATAACGTCAAGACTGATAATAAAACTCTTTTCATAGCATTAACTTTTAAATGAAACAACGTGAGCGGCTTTCCTGCACCCGCCATGCACAAAGATAATGAATAAAGACATTACCATGCCAAACATACGGGGAAATATTTGTAACTTTGCACCGTCATACAATATATACTCATTATGAAGATATTACTCTTAGGTTCGGGCGGCCGCGAGCACGCCCTGGCATGGAAGATTGCCCAAAGTCCGAAAGTTGAGAAACTGTACATTGCACCCGGTAATGCCGGCACCGCACAAGTAGGTGAGAACGTCGACATCAAGGCCACAGACTTTGCCGCACTGAAAGTATTTGCACTCGAACGTGCCATCGACATGATTGTCGTTGGCCCCGAAGACCCCTTGGTGAAGGGCATCTTCGACTACTTCAAGAATGACATCACTACCCAGAACATAGCCATCATCGGTCCCTCGGCCCGTGGCGCCATGTTGGAAGGCAGCAAGGAGTTCGCCAAGGAATTCATGCACCGCCACAACATCCCCACTGCCCGCCACAAGACCGTAACTACCGAAACCATAGCCGAAGGCTTCGCCTTCCTGGAGACCCTGCAGGCTCCCTACGTGCTGAAGGCCGACGGCCTGTGTGCCGGCAAGGGCGTGCTCATCGTGCCCACCCTGGAGGAGGCCAAGAAGGAACTGCAAAGCATGCTCGAAGGTATGTTTGGCGACGCCAGCGCCACGGTAGTCATCGAGGAGTTCCTCAGCGGCATTGAGTGCTCCGTCTTCGTGCTGACCGACAGCGAGCACTACAAGGTATTGCCCGTGGCCAAAGACTACAAGCGCGTAGGCGAAGGCGACACCGGCCTGAACACCGGCGGCATGGGCAGCGTATCGCCCGTACCCTTTGCCAACGACGAGTTCATGGAGAAGGTGCGCGAGCGCATCATCGAGCCTACCATCAACGGTCTGCGCGAGGAAGGCATCCTCTACAAAGGCTTCATCTTCCTGGGCCTCATCAACGTACAGGGCGAGCCGATGGTCATTGAATACAACGTACGCATGGGCGACCCCGAGACCGAAAGCGTCATGCTGCGCCTGCAGAGCGACATCGTCGACCTCTTCGAGGGTGTCTACAAGGTGAACCTCAACACCAAGTCCATGATTATCGACCCGCGTGCGGCAGCCTGCGTCATGCTGGTCAGCGGCGGCTATCCCGGCGACTACAAGAAGGGACTGCCCATCACCGGTTTCAACTTGGCCGAAACGACCGACAGCATCCTGTTCCATGCCGGAACAGCCCTGAAGGACGGACGCGTCGTGACCAATGGCGGACGTGTCATCGCCGTATGCTCGTATGGCGAGACCAAGCAGGAAGCCTTGGAAAAGAGCTACAAGGTGGCCGACCTGCTGAGCTTCGACGGCAAGTACTTCCGTCGCGACATCGGTTTCGACCTGTAAATAGTGGTCAACGGTAAGTGATGAGTGGCAAGTGGCGAGAATCCATCCGGGATACTTGCACTGCCACTCACCGCTCACCACTGACCACTCACCATTGACCACTGACCACTGACAAATGTCCCTCAAGAATTTCCAGCTACGTGTCACCTCGGGCCACTTCACCCTGCCTGCCGCCATCCTCATCTCGCTGTGTTGCTGGCTGCTGGCTGCCCTGTTGCAGCCCAACGTGTCGACTGATGCCACTCCGCTGTTCCACTCCTCAACCGATGCAAGCCTTGCCTTGACCGACCGCCTGGGCAGTTTCCTGCTCTACGCCGTCATTGGCTATTTCCTCATCGAGATAAACAACCGCTTTGCCATCATACGCATGCGCGCCTCGGTGCAGACCTCCATCTACTTCCTGCTGGCCTCTGTCTGCCCCGGCATGCACCTGCTCTATGCCGGCGACGTAGCCTCGGCCGCCCTGCTGGTGGCCCTGTTCTTCCTGTTCGACAGCTACCAGCATCCCTATCCTGCCGGACGCCTGTTCCACTCCTTCGTCTTTCTGGGTGTGGCCAGCCTGTTCCTGCCCCAGTTCGTGTGGCTGGTGCCCTTCTGCTGGATAGGTGCCTACAACTTCCGCTCACTGACGCCGCGCAGCTTCCTGGCTTCGCTACTGGGCTTTGCCCTGCCCTACTGGTTTCTGCTGTGCTATGCCTACTGGACCGGGCAGATGGACATCTTCTACAGCCCGCTGAGCCAGATGCTCGACTTCCGCACCCCTGCCTTCAGCTTCCTGCCCTGGGAGCTGGCCATGCTGCTCTACCTGCTGCTGCTCTACGTGGTCAGTGCGGCCCACTGTCTGGCCACCGGCTTCTCCGACAAGCTGCGCACCCGCAGCTACCTGCACTTCCTGCTGCTGGTCAACGGACTGCTCTTCCTGCTGGCCTTTCTGCAGGCATGGCTCTGCATACAGATACTGCCCCTGCTGCTCATAGGCGTCAGCCTGCTTAGCGGACACCTGTTTGCCCTTTCAGGCGGCAAGGCAGCCAACATCTTCTTCGTCGTGTCGCTGCTCCTGCTGCTGCTGTTATTTGTTTTCAACCTATGGATATTTTTGTAGACCAACTCATACAGCTCCTCATCGACTGGGGCTACCTGGGCCTCTTCCTTTCGGCCCTCATTGCCGGCAGCATCCTGCCTTTCAGCTCCGAACTGGTGCTGGTGGCGCTTGTCAAGCTGGGCCTCAGCCCCGCACTCTGCGTTCTCTCAGCAGCCTTGGGCAACACCGTAGGCGGCATGACCTGCTACTACATTGGCCGGCTGGGGCGCACCGACTGGATAGAGAAATACCTGCGCGTGAAGCCCGAAAAGGTGGAGCGCATGCAGCGTTTCCTGCAAGGCAAGGGCGCACTGATGGCCTTCTTCGTCTTCCTGCCCATCGTGGGCGAGGTCATAGCCATTGCCCTGGGACTGATGCGCAGCAACGTATGGATTACCACCCTGTCCATGTTCACCGGCAAGTTGCTGCGCTACGTACTGATGTTGCTGGCGCTGGAGGGTGTCGTGTCGCTGGTAGTATAGAGGCCGAAAGAGGAGATGCACAAATTGAAAGCAAACTCATAATCAATGATAGCCATGCCAATCATGAACCATAAATTCGATAGCCGGCGCCTGCTGCTCTACCTGATAGGTATGAACATCATGTCGGTGGGCATTGTGCTGAGCACACGCACGCACCTCGGAGTGGCAGCCATCAGTTCCGTGGCCTACTCCTACTCCATTTTTCTGCATATCTCCTTTGGAATGTCCAATGTCATTCTCTACGCCATCTTCATTGCTGCCCAAGCCGCATTGCTCAAGTCATTCTCATATAAACTGCTGCTCCAAATACCCATGGCTATGCTGGTGGGCATCTTCATAGACATCTACGACTACTTGCTGCCCCCGTCCGACCAACCCTTTACGGTCAACTTCCTGCTCTTGTTGCTATCCAACACGCTGACCGGCATCGGGGTCTATGGCATGACCAAGGCCCATCTGGTGCTCGACCCAGGCAATGCTATTGTAGACACACTCTGTACCGTGCTCCATAAGCCCTTTTCCTACCTGCGCATCCGCTTCGACGTTTCCCTGGTTCTGTTCACTATCGTCTCCGGGCTACTCATCACACACAGCATTGTGGGCGTGGGACTGGGTACCGTCGTCTCGGCCTACCTGATAGGCAAGATGGTGGGCGTCACGGGCAAGATAGCTGAACCCTACATTGACAACCACTTGCTGAAGCCTTGAGGAGAACATCTTCGCCAAACATAGCCAACCGCACAAATTCTAAACAGACCCTATAAATATCCATGCAACGCATCATCGAACAAACCCAAGACGGCAGCGCCACCCTCTACGTGCCCCAGCTGGACGAACACTACCACTCCGTGAAAGGTGCCCGCACCGAATCGCAGCACATCTTCATCGAGATGGGTCTGCACGCCTCGCCCGTTCCCCATCCACAGGTGCTCGAAGTGGGATTGGGCACAGGCCTCAACGCCCTGCTTACGCTGGAAGACGCCGACCGCTGCCAACGCCCCGTCAGCTACACCGCCCTCGAACTCTATCCTCTCAGTTGGGACGAAGTCCATCCACTGGGCTACAGCGACAATCCCCTCTTCGAACAGCTGCACCTTGTCCCCTGGCAGCAACTGGTGCAACTGACCCCTTACTTCAGCCTCCGCAAGCTGCAAGGCGACGCCTACAGCCTGCTGTCCGAGGTCTCCGAGCCCGATACTTCATCCCCGGAAAATTCTTCATTCCTCATTCCCAATTCTTCATTGTTCGACGTTGTCTACTTCGACGCCTTTGCCCCCGAAAAGCAGCCCGAAATGTGGACACCCGAACTCTTCCAGGCCATCTACCGCCACATGGCACCCGACGGCATACTGACCACCTACTGCGCCAAGGGCGTTGTACGCCGTTTGCTGCAAGCCACTGGTTTCCACGTGGAACGTTTGCCCGGTCCTCCGGGAGGCAAGCGCGAAATCCTGCGTGCCACAAAGGTTTCCGGTTGAGCCTCACACCGGCCTCAACCCACTTTTCCCGCCACTTCATTCTCCACTTTCACCCCTCGCCAGAACCCCTTCTGAGAGGGGTGTGATAGCAGTTAACTGCTATCGTGTGAGGAGTTAACTACTATCGCGTTGGGAGTGCACTGCTATCACGTGAGGAGTACACTGCTATCAAACGAGAAGTTAACTACTAACAAAAGGAGGGAGTACAACTCATGCAGAAGCTATCGGTGGCTACCGCAAAAAGCGCAGACTAGCATCAGGAAAGCATTAATTGCCAAGGATATAAGGATAAGAAAGGCACAACAGGGATGTGCGTGTCGGCTCGAAGTTTAGGGACAGAAAATGTCGTGCAATCTTTTGCCCAGCAGCGGATGGAGGACGTCGGGAGCAATCTCAGCCAGCGGGCGCATCACAAAATCGCGCAGGTGCATCAGCGGATGAGGCAGTTTCAGGTCGGGTTCGTCTATCAGTACGGGAGTACCGTCGGGAGCCAGGCAGAGGAGCAGGTCGATGTCGATGAGCCGGTCGTGATAGACGCCGTCCTTCGACTTGAGCATGCGGCCCATGTCGCGCTCCACTTCCTGCGTCAATCCGAGTACCTGACGCGGAGGTAAGGAGGTCAGCAGACAGCAGGCAGCATTCAGAAAGCTGTTTTCGGAGTGGAAACCCCATGGTTCTGTAGCATAAAAAGCGGACAGGGAAACGACCTTCCCTATCCGCTCTTCTATCTTGGACACGGCAGCCCTCAGGTTGCCGGCCTTGTCGCCCAGGTTGGTACCGAGGCCCAGATAATAAGTGAATGAAGAATGGGGAATGCAGCATGAAGAATCCTCTCCTACGCCGGTTTGTTTTCCCTGCCTTGGGGTTAATCCTTCATGCTCCATTCTTTGTTCTTCATTAAAAACGGTTTTACTTGTCTGTTATCAGCATGGCGTCGCCGTAGGTTCCGAAGCTGTAGCCTTCCTTCAAAGCCACGTCGTAGGCGTTCATCACCTGCTCATAGCCGCCGAAGGCTGCCACAATCATAAGGAGCGTAGAGAGCGGCATGTGGAAGTTGGACACCATAGAGGTAGCTACCGTGAAGTCATAGGGCGGGAAGATGAACTTGTTGGTCCAGCCTTCATACTCCTTCAGGTGACCGTCGGTGCTGACAGCGGTCTCGATGGCACGCATCACGGTGGTACCTACGGCACACACTTGCTTGCGCTCGTCCTTAGCCTGGTTGACACGACGAACAGTCTCCTTGGTGACAAACATCTGCTCGGAGTCGGTCTTGTGCTTGGTCAGGTCTTCCACGTCAATCTCACGGAAGTTTCCAAGTCCGGCATGCAAGGTGATGTAGGCAAAGTCAATACCCTTAATCTCCATGCGCTTCATCAGTTCGCGGCTGAAGTGGAGGTTGGCCGTGGGAGCGGTGACAGCTCCTTCGTGGCGGGCAAAGATGGACTGGAAGCGCTCTTCGTCTTCCGGCTCTACAGGGCGGTTGATGATGCTGTGGGGCAGCGGTGTCTCGCCCAGGGCATAGAGTGCCTTCTTGAACTCATCGTGAGGGCCGTCGTAGAGGAAGCGCAGTGTACGTCCGCGTGAGGTTGTATTGTCAATCACTTCGGCCACCATCGAATCGTCTTCGCCGAAGTAGAGTTTATTGCCGATACGTATCTTGCGGGCAGGGTCTACCAGCACGTCCCAGAGGCGCAGTTCTTCGTTGAGCTCGCGCAGGAGGAATACTTCGATGCGGGCACCGGTCTTTTCCTTGTTGCCGTAGAGGCGGGCAGGGAAAACCTTAGTGTCGTTGAAGATAAACACGTCCTTGTCGTCAAAATACTCGAGTATGTCCTTGAATACTTTGTGTTCTATCTCTCCAGTCTTGCGGTGAAGCACCATCAGGCGGCATTCGTCGCGAAACTTCGTGGGGTGCATGGCTATCCTGTCTTCGGGAAGCTTGAATTTGAATTGTGAGAGTTTCATGTTATTCTTTTTTTGAGTTCTCTGTGTTAATTCTATCTGTGAAAACGTCGAAGGGAGGACGGTGTCAGTCCGCTTCTTCGTCGCCGGTCTCTACCGGCTGCTTATCAATCCAGTCACGGAAGTCGAGGGGGTTAAGGCAATCTTCCACGCGGACATTGCCCACGCGGGTGCGCTCCAAGGCGGTGAGGTGTGCGCCGCTGCCCAATGCCTGACCGATGTCGCGCGCCAGTGCCCGGATATAGGTTCCTTTGCTGCACACTACCCTGATTTTGATTTCTTCGGGCAGGTTGCATTCCAGCAGTTCTATTTCGTCTATCACCAGTGTCTTGGGCTTCAGCTCCACTTCCTCACCTTTGCGGGCCAGATCGTAGGCGCGCTTGCCGTTGACCATACAGGCCGAGAAGGCGGGGGGCACTTGCTCAATCTGTCCTACAAACTGCTTGAGCACCTGCTCCACCAGCTCACGAGTGATGTGTTCGGTAGGATAGTAGGCATCTATCTCATGCTCCAGGTCGAAGGACGGGGTGGTTGCTCCCAGGCGCAGAGTAGCCACGTATTCCTTGGTGTGAGCCTGAAGTTCTTCAATGCGCTTGGTTGCCTTGCCGGTGCACACTATCATGACGCCGGTGGCCAACGGGTCGAGCGTGCCGGCGTGGCCTACCTTCAGTTTCTTGACACCCAGGCGGCGGCAGATGTGATAGCGCGCATGGCCCACGACCTTGAACGACGTCCAGCCCAGCGGCTTGTTGAAGTATAGTATTTCTCCTTCTTTGAAATTCATTGGTTTGCTATTGGTTGATAGGATACTGTTTTGCTACAAAAGACACCGGACTGCGCAGCGCAAGCGTTTGAAGCAGAATATTCGGTGCTGACCGATGTCCTTATACAGCGTACTTATCCCAAAATCAATGTCAGTATGCCGACAATGGCACAGTAGATGCCAAAGTAGACCAGTTTGCCCTTCTTCACGATGTTAATCATCCACTTGCAGGCCAGGCAGCCCGATACGAAAGCGGCCAGGAATCCTACCACCAGCGACAGTGTCGGAATGTCGCCCGCAATGGCTTCGCCCTTCATCAGTTTCATGCTGTCGAGCAAAGCCTCGCCCAGAATAGGCGGAATGACCATGAGGAACGAGAACTGGGCCAACTTGGCCTTGTCATCGCCCAGCAGCAAACCGGTGGCAATAGTACTGCCCGAACGTGAGAGTCCCGGCAACACGGCACAAGCCTGTGCCAGTCCGATGATGAAAGCGTCGCGCTTCGAGATATTGGCCTTCTGGCGCGGCTTGTAGTAGTAAGAGAAGGTCAGCAACGTAGCCGTCAGCAACAGGCAGCAACCTACCACCATCAACCCCGAACCAAACACGGCTTCTACCTCGTCCTTGAAGAACACGCCCACGATACCGATAGGTATCATGGAGATAATAATGTTTATCACATAGCGGGTCTCGTCGTTCATCTGGAACTTGAACAAGCCCTTGAATATCCAGTCTATTTCTTTCCAAAGGATGACCAATGTACTGAACACCGTGGCTACATGAACCACCACCGTGAATGCCAGGTTCTCCTCTCCTTCTACTCCGAACAATGCAGACCCAATGGCCAAATGTCCGCTGCTGCTTACGGGCAGATACTCCGTCAGTCCTTGTATCAGCCCAAGGATAAGCGCTTCAAACCATTCCATGTTGTTTGAGTTTGTAAGTTTTTTGAATTTATAAGTTTATCAGCTCTTATGTTCACAAGTTGTCCAAACTTCATATTACAAGGAGATTCTTTCTCTTGCTATTTGTCTTCCTTGTTGTCTCGTTAGCTTGCCCCTTGTCAACTATTCTTTGTTTTCTTTCGGCTTGCGAACCACCGCATATATCATAAACACAAAGCCCAGCAGGCAAACTATCGGCGCCACCTTGATACGTCGCACACTGAAGATATCCGGCTCAAAGTGCGTCACCGACGACGACGGGCCACTCATCAGCAAAAAACCTACTATCACCACCACCATGCCGATGGCTATCAGCAGGAAATTAACCTTGTCGAAAGCAAATTTCTCTTTGTTATTCATTATCTATTTTGGTATGTATGATTAATTTCAATTATAAACGCCCCTCACTCTCAACTCACAACCCTCCACTTTCAACTCTCAACTTTCCACTCTCACTTCTCACCTCTCAACTAAATATAGTAGAGCGTCCCGGCTTTCATACGCAGATACTTGTTGATGGAAAGCAACGCGCACAGCCACGTGATGAGCACGCCAAATACCAGCACCGCACACGATACCACCACCATGACCTGAGGCGTAACCACGCTGACCAGCCCCGGCTCGTAGCGTACCAGCCACGTAGCGCCTGCCCATAGCAATCCGTCGGCCACACATGCCGACAAGACACCCACCCAGAAGTTTCGTCGCAAGAACGGCCGCCGGATGAAACTCCACTTGGCTCCCACCAGCTTCATGGTGTGGATGAGGAACCGCTTGGAATAAATGGCCAGCCGGATGGTATTGTTGATAAGCGCAAAAGAAATGAGCGCCAGCACCAGTGCCAATCCCAGCAGCAACAGGCTGATGTTACGTATATTGTCGTTCACTGCATCAATCAATTCCTTGCGATAGAGCACCTCCTGAATGTTGGAGTTTCGCTTCAGCACCTTCTCAATGCGTGCAATGCTGTCGGAGTTGGCATACTGCGAGTGAAGCTTTATCTCCATGGACGCCTTGAACGGATTATAGCCCAGAAACTCCTGCGGGTCGGTGCCCATGGCCTCGGTATGCTCCTTCAGCGCCTGTTCTTTCGAGATATACTCCAGCTCCTTGACGAAAGGCTCTGCTGCCAACCGCTTGCGCAGCTTCAGCACATCGGCTTCCTTCATATTGTCGCCCACCACCAGCGAGAAGCTGATGTTCTCCCTGACATAGACCGACAGGTTGTGAGCCGCCAGCACGAAGAACACCACCAGCCCCAACAGCAGCAGGACCATTGTAGTGCTGATGCTGGAAGTGATGAACTGCATGTCCAGCACCGGTACCGTATTGTTTCTGACCTTTCTCGCCATCTCTTATATCACTTTCTATCAGTTCTTATTTCTTAATTTTCCTGTTTACCGCTCACCGGCCACATCCACGACCCGGCCTAAGCCCGCGGCGACTTCTTTCTGAACACGTATATCATGGAGCTGCTACGTTCCTTCCTGACCAACGAGCTGAACCACGCCAGCATGCCCGTCAGCAATCCGCGCAAGAACGGACAGGAGTGGTGCAAATGGCGCTCAGTCAGCATGGAGACATAGAAAGCATCGAACGGCATGGGATAATGCTCGGCCAAGATGAACCCGTGACGAGCGCCGAAGCGTTGCATCGTGTCGGGCGTGAAGTGCCACAGATGGCGCGGCACGTCGTAGGCCGCCCAATAAGCGCCATACTTCTGCGCGTCGTACGACGAACAGTTGGGCACGGCCACCACCAGCACGCCCTTGTCGGTCAGTAGCCGGTGCAGCAATTCCCAGGTTTCGTTCAAGTGTTCCAGATGTTCCATCACGTGCCACAGCGTAATGACGTCGAAGCTCTCCGTCTTCATCCACTGCAATTCACCTTCGGGCCTTACGTCCAAGCCAAAGTGCTCGGCAGCAAAGCGACGGGCGCCCTCGTTTTTCTCCACAGCCTCCACCGTCCAGCCGCGACGTTTCATCGTAGCCGGGAAATAGCCCGTACCCGTGCCTATATCCAGCAGGTGTCCGGTCTTGCGATGAGCCTCACGCATCACCAGGCGTGCCTTGCGGCCCAGCATATAGGCCCTGACCCAATGGTACACGGAGTTCATCACGCCCTTGCGCGTGTCAGAGTGGGAAATATAATCGGGGGTGGCATAGTAGCGCCCTATCTCGGCCTCCACCGGAAAATCTTGCGTAAACAGGAATCCGCATTCGCTGCAGCGGCACAAATGGAACACTTCGCCCGTGGCATAGTGGTCGACACAGGTCAGCGCCCGCTCCAGATGCGTCCCTCCGCACAGAGGACAAGCTTTTATAGTGAGTTTATTCATCTATCTTCGACAAAAAAGCAAACAGCCCCAACCGCCGGGGCATATTTATCCTTAATTTGGTGCAAATTAACTAATAAAAAACGATTTACATCCCATCCATTAAGAAGAATTAAGGAAATGAATTCATCCACAGAAGGCGCATCCCAAGCCACAAGCGGCCGAATACTGACCGTCTTACCAACCTCTTTGACCCCTGCTTGATAGTAGTGAACTGCTATCGTGTTAGGAGTTAACTGCTATCACGTCAGGAGTGGACTGCTATCGCGTTAGGAGTGGACTGCTATCACGATAGGAGTTAACTGCTATCGTGCTGGAAGTATACTACCACACTGACAGCACTCCTCACCTCGCCATCCAAACTCCAATGTTCATCCTCCGCCAGCTACCGTCTGAGCGCGAAAAACGTATTTCTATGACAAAAAATTGGATATTTAGTCGTTTTTTTCGTACTTTTGATAGATAAATGGTCGTTTGCACCTGAGCGTACACCCAACGTGAGGGCCGACAATATGGTAGCAAGCAGCCAGGACCTATTTAGAAACCCCTATACACTAAAAAGAACGAACAATGATGAAATTCATTTCCTGGAACGTCAACGGACTGAGAGCATGCAACGAGAAAGGCTTCAGCGACGCATTCCGCCGGCTCGATGCCGACTTCTTCTGCCTGCAAGAGACCAAGATGCAGGCCGGACAACTCGACCTGCAGTTCGAGGGTTATCAATCATACTGGAACTACGCCGAGAAGAAAGGCTACTCGGGCACCGCCATCTATACCCGCCACCAGCCGCTCAACGTCAGCTATGGCATTGACATGGAACATCACGACCGCGAAGGACGCGTCATCACGCTGGAGATGGACGACTTCTTTCTGGTCACTGTCTACGTGCCCAACTCGCAGGACGAACTGCGTCGACTGGACTACCGCATGACCTGGGAAGACGACTTCCGCGACTACCTGCTGAAGCTCGACGCCCGCAAGCCCGTGGTGGTATGCGGTGACCTCAACGTGGCCCATCAGGAAATAGACCTGAAGAACCCCAAGACGAACCGTCGCAATGCCGGATTCACCGACGAAGAGCGTGCCAAGTTCACCACCCTGCTGCAATCGGGCTTCACCGACACCTTCCGCCACTTCTACCCTACGCAGGAGGGCATCTACTCGTGGTGGTCCTACCGCTTCAAGGCGCGCGAGAAGAACGCAGGCTGGCGCATCGACTACTTCCTGACATCCAAACGGATAGACGACAAACTGGCCGACGCCAAGATACACACCGATATCTTCGGGTCTGACCACTGCCCGGTGGAGGTGGACATCAACTTCTGACCGGCACGCCATTCCTGTCACGACATCTACACACATTATTTTTAAAAGATATACAACATGAAAAAGGCATTATTCTGTTTAGGACTATTCCTACTGTCCACTGCCGCCCTGCAAGCACAGAGCAAATGGACAGACGAGGGCTGCTACGACATTTCGTGGTATGACAAAGATGCGGAAACCTACTCGATAAGCTCCGCAAGCCAGCTGGCCGGACTGGCCTACCTGGTGAACAATGCCACCGACTTGTTTGAAGACAAGGTGGTGGAACTGACTGCCGACATTGACCTTGCGGGCAAGGAATGGGTGCCTATTGGCGACAATGACCAAATGGTTTCGCCCAGTCTCGGCGTTCCTTATCCCACTGCATTCTGCGGAACATTCGACGGCAAAGAGCACACGGTGAGCAACATACAGATTGACATCGATGAAAATGAACTGGCGGCCAAAGACCGCAAATGGGTGGTCGGACTGTTTGGCGAGAGTAAAGGATTGATTCAAAACCTACACATGGAGGGAGGGAGCATCAAAGTGGAACTCACGGTCAACATATCTACCGACAAGTGGAACAGTTTTATCCTGACCGGTAGCATCTGCGGCAAAGGAAAAGCGGTGAGCCGCTGCACCAGCTCAGCCAGCATCGAGGTCACTACTCGTTACCTGGAAGGCCTTACAGGAGGCATCCTGGGCCAGGGTTACGTGGAATATTGCGAAAACACCGGAAAAGTAAGCGGCACTAACGGCAAATGCATAGGTGGCGTGCTGGGCAACGGACAGGCCTTCCGCTGCACGAACAGAGGTGAAGTCGTATCTTACGGACGGGATATCTATATAGGCGGCATAGCTGGCAGCGTGGCCAACAGTTCGGGTAGCCCTTCTGTTGAAACTGGCTACAGTTATGCCAACGGTTGCGTTAACTATGGAAACATCAGTAATACTGCTGACAACGGGTTTGTCTGCTACATAGGCGGTATTGCCGGTGCAGGCGACCTGGTCATCAACAGTATGAACCATGGTAACCTCAACACGAATGTTTCTTGTCCTGAATTCTATAGCAATGAAGTTATAATGGGTGGTATCTGCGGTAGCGGTGCTTTCGTGTCAAATTCAGCCAACACTGGCAAACTGTCGGCTACCGGTCAAAACGGCATCATCTGGCAAGCAGGTATCAATGCCTATGGTGGTGCCGATAACTGCTACAATACCGGAACACAGTCTATTACCAGCATAAAGAGCTTTGATGTCGTTCAAGACGCTATTGCCTTTCCTATCAGTCAAGATTATACAGTAACCAACTGCTACTACACCAAAGAAACAGAAAGCAGTTCCAAGAGCACCCTGATGCCTTATGCTGACATGTGCAAGGATGAATTCACACAGAAACTGAACAACCAGGCTGCCGAAATCTGCCTGAAGCCCTGGAGAAACTTCCCGGATATTCAACCCACCGAATGGCAAAGCGTAGCTTCGCAGACCCCGCAACTCACCGACAAATGCCTGCATACGCTGACGGTGAAAGTGGACAATTCTTACGATTCACCACAGTTCCTGAACTTCTCGTGTGAAGCAGGCAGCATCAGCGTCGACCGCAAGACGGCCACTGCCGGCACGGAAATCGAAGTAAAAGTAACTCCGGGCGAAAACTGCACGTTCCAAAGCCTTAGAGTCTACAAGGTAGACTACATGCAAAGCAATCCTTATGAGAGCGACCTGCTCTTTGAACAAAACACGCTCGACCCCTTCCCGATGCCCGACGAGAAGCACATCTGCATTGCCGCATACTTCAGCACCCCCGAAGGCATTGAAGAACAACAGGCCGATGCCAAGCTGAAAATCACTACCGACGGTCGCAACCTCACCATCAGTCCCGCCCAGGCAGGCGTGGTCGAAATCCTGTCGGCCAGTGGTCAGTTGTTGCTGAAAGAATCACACGACGGCAGCTTCCAGTTTGCAGTGCCCCAGCCCGGACTGTACATAGTCAAGGCCCGACTGGCCGACGGCAGCACCGTGGTGCGCAAAGTGATGGCTAATTAAAGAACCAAGAAGAAGGAAACAGGAAGAGGAGAACCGAACGGAAGAAAAAGATGAAACTTTTTTAACGAATTCCCTCTTCCTTTTTTAATATGTACGAAAAAGCACACAATTAGGACGATTTTATCGCCTTGCTCTGCAATCTTTCATTACCTTTGCATCGTGTACGCAAACGGAGTACATATATTTATGAAACCTAAAACGAGGAGACCGTGAAAACGAACTATGAAATCCGCTACACCGCCTATCCTGACGAAGTCCCAAGTGACGGCACAAGACGCTTGAGCTCGAAACCATTGCTCCCCTCATTTAAAGGAAACGACGTTGGGTAGAACAGCTTCCCACACGTATAATATAATGTAAAGGAAACATCAGAGAACAACAGCCCGGCCGACAAAGCCCTGCGGCAGAAGCCAGCCGGCACAAGACAGATAAAAAAACACTTTTTTCTAACTTAAATTTATAACAGTATGAATCAGTATTTGAATTTTTCATTGGAAGGTAAAGTAGCTCTGGTAACAGGTGCTTCTTACGGTATCGGTTTTGCCATCGCTTCAGCTTTTGCTGAACAAGGAGCAACCATCTGCTTCAACGACATCAACCAGGAGTTGGTTGACAAAGGTATGGCTGCATACGCTGAAAAGGGCATCAAGGCTCACGGCTTTGTATGCGACGTAACAGACGAGCCCGCCGTACAGGCCATGGTAGCTACTATCGCCAAAGAAATCGGTACTATCGACATTCTGGTGAACAACGCCGGTATCATCCGCCGCATCCCGATGCACGAAATGGAGGCTGCTGACTTCCGCAAAGTTATCGACATCGACCTGAACGCTCCGTTCATCGTATCTAAAGCTGTTCTGCCGGGCATGATGGCCAAAGGACACGGTAAGATTATCAACATCTGCTCTATGATGTCTGAGCTGGGCCGCGAAACTGTATCGGCTTATGCAGCAGCCAAGGGTGGTCTGAAGATGCTGACTCGCAACATCTGCTCTGAATATGGTGAATACAACATCCAGTGCAACGGCATTGGCCCGGGCTACATCGCCACTCCTCAGACAGCTCCTCTGCGCGAAAGACAACCGGACGGCAGCCGTCACCCGTTCGACTCATTCATCTGCGCCAAGACCCCGGCCGGCCGCTGGCTCGACCCGCAGGAACTCACCGGTCCCGCAGTGTTCCTGGCTTCTGAAGCATCCAATGCTGTCAACGGCCACATCCTCTATGTAGACGGCGGTATCCTGGCTTACATTGGCAAGCAGCCTAAATAAATAAGGTACAGGCAGAAGGGCATTGCGCTGGCAGTGCCCACACACCACACATACACGCGTGGCAGAAACGGGTAATTGCGAGGAAGAACCTGCGTTCTTCTCCAGTTATCCGTTTCCCTTTTCCGCCCGTTGCAGGCAAGCCTGCCTGCACAGCTCCGAGCCACCGGCCCCCGGTGTGTGTAGCCTTCCACTATCATTCATATATTCATAAGAACCCAACATGAGAAAGATTCTATTTCTGTGCATCGCGGCCCTGTGCTGTGTTGCCTGCAACCAACCCAAAAGCATCACCGTGACCGTATCCAACCCCTCGGACATGGAGCGCACCAACGAAATGGCCGAGGTCAGCATGGCCGAAGTCAGCGGCCGCCTGCAACTGGCCGACACGGCTCAGGTAGTAGTCCTCGATGAGAACGGACAACAGGTGCCCTACCAGATTACCTACGACGAGAAGCTCATCTTCCCCGTATCGGCCAAGGCCGGCGCCACTGCCACCTACACCATACAGCCGGGCAACCCGCTGCCGGTAGAGGCCGTGGCCTGCGGACGCCAGTATCCTGAACGTCTGGACGACATGGCCTGGGAAAACGACCTCACCGCCTATCGCGCCTACGGACCTGCCTTGCAACAGCGGGGCGAACGCGGATTCGGCTACGACCTCTTCACCAAGTACAACACCACCGAACCCGTGCTGGAAGACATGTATGCCAAGGAACTGAACCCCGACTCGTGGAAACAGGTGAACGAACTGAAGAAGACCGACCCCAAGGCCGCCGAAGAACTGAAGCGGAGCTTCACCTACCACGTTGACCACGGCTTCGGCATGGACTGCTATGCCGTAGGCCCCACGCTGGGTGCCGGAGTGGCCGCGCTGATGGACGCCGACACGCTGATTTACCCCTGGTGCTACCGCAACTACGAGATACTGGACAACGGCCCGCTGCGCTTCAGCGTGAAGCTGACCTTCAATCCCCTCACCGTAAAGGGCAACAGCAACGTGGTGGAAACCCGCCTCATCAGCCTCGACGCCGGCTCGCAGCTGAACAAGACCATCGTGAGCTACGAGGGATTGCAGGAAACCATGCCCATAGCTGCCGGCATCGTGCTGCATGAACCCGACGGCCAAGTAACAGCCGACGCCAAGCAGGGCTACATCAGCTACGTCGACCCCACCACAGGCCCCGACAACGGAAAGATATTCCTGGGCATAACCCTGCCGGCCGGCATGACCGACGCCAAGACAGTCCTCTTCTCTGAAAAGGAAAAGAAGCAGCGCAACAATGCCGACGGACACGTCCTGGCACTGAGCCAGTACGAGCCGGGCAGTGAATTCACCTACTACTGGGGATTTGCCTGGAGCAAGGCCGCCATCAAGACGCCCGAAGCCTGGAACCAGTATATGGCCGACTTCGTGAAGAAGCTGCAAAATCCGCTGCAAATCAGCATGGAATAAAGCGGACGACCGGCCCGCTGTGCCGACGAAAGGAAGGCATGCAGAAGCCGACTCTACATGCCTGAACAGCCACATCATGCCATTCTGAACAGAGCGAAGAATCCCAAAGACAACTACTCCACACGCCGGTTCTTCCCTCCGTTCGGAATGGCATTTTGTTTTAACCCATGGGAAAATCAGCTCCCGCCACAACCATCCATTTACCGGACTGCATCTTCTATCTCCAGGTTGCAGATGTCTATCTTCAGGCTGCAGATAGACATCTTTAAGCTGAAGACGTGTATCTTTAGCCTGAAGATAGAGCAGGCAGCCGTCTTCGCAGACTTTTCCGACCCGCATTTACCACTTTTCCGGCCATGTTTTCCAACTTTTTCTCCTTATCCGAACCGCTTCATTACAAAGACTTATCACCGATTCGACGATCTATCACCAATTATCCGTCCAATAATCTGCGCTTACAACCAACTTTCACATCTATCCGGCTAAACCGAACGGTTGCAGTTACCCACAATCCGTTGGCAATGTATCGCTCTTTTTATATCTTTGCCTGCCTGAACGACCGATAATCTGTTTTGATTATGATAAAGACAAGCCCCACTTACGTCGACGGAGACGGCCTGACATGCCGGCAATACTTCAGTCATGCCTTCATGAACAGACGGTTTCTGTACACTTCCGTGTGGAACTGGTGGAAACAGACCACGCTGTACAGCTGCCTGCCCCTGTCCGTTGCCAGCATCCTGATATTCGCGACCATCCTCTACCAAGAACTCGGCACGGGCGAAGAAACGGACTGGGGGCTGGTGGTCTCGGTCAGTCTGCTGCCGTTCCTCTTCGTCATGCCCCTCATCTGGGCGGGCACCTATTACTATTCCTTCATAGCGGCACGCCGGCTAACCCGGAAGCTTCAGGCATTCATCCCGCGCCATATCCCGGATGCAACCTGCATCACCCGGCTTAGCCCGACCAACTATACATTGCTGAGAAAAGGCATTGAATATGAGGTATGCTACACACATATTCCCGAAACCGACCAAAGCGGAAGAATACGGCGCAACCACCCGTGCTTCCTCATAGCCTTGTACTATGCGCCACAGCCGGGAACAGAGTTGCTGTGGTTTGATGAAGACACGGAGATGCGCCCGTCGCTCATCGACGAATGGGCGGCCTACTACGAAGGTAAGGATAGTGGCCGGAAGCTTGTGTTGGAAGATTATGCCCTGTTTGCCTTGTTTGAGAAAAAGGAGCTGTCTACTCCCGCCTGTGTTGTGGAGGCCATGGACCAACTGGAATACCTTCTGAACAGATTCAGCTTCTTCCCCCTGTACCTGCACACGCCTTTGCAGGACAGAATCGGCAGCTGGCTAGGACGCATTGACAAGCCGGCACCGGCTGACATCGTGGCGCTGAACATCGGCATCTTTGAAACTGTCACGGGCTACGCCCTCTACCTGACAGGCACCCGCCATTACGACGAGGCCGACGATGACTGGGCATGTACGGAAGACTTTGTGCCTGAACTGAAATACCTGGACCTCTCCACAGAGCGAAAGGACGAGAAAGACTGGCAGCAACTGAGGCAGGATGTCACGGAAGCCGTTTCCCGATATACAGCCCAACGGGCCGACGATGCTTCTTCGCTCTTCTACCACAAGATAGTGACCATAGGGTTTGACAACGGGGAGCTGACCCGTATACGTTAGGCGCAGGCACAAGCAATACCATAAAAAAGGCTGCCCCGTCAGAGCAGCCTGAATTCGTAACCTTCTTCCAGCAGGAACTCGATGGCACGTGGCAGGGCATACTGCAGGTTGCCGTTGTTCCACGATTTCAGCGAGTCGTGGAAGGTGATGATAGAGCCGTTGCGGGCATACTTCATCACATTGGCCAGTACCTGCGGGCCACGCAGCTTCTTGCTGTAGTCGCGAGTGACGAGGTCCCACATCACAATGGTGTAGTGACGCTTCAGCACCATATACTGCGCCCAGCCCATGTGTCCGTGGGGCGGACGAAACAGCGGAGGAATGAACTGGCGGGAGTTGCCCAGTCCGGCAGCCGTCTCTTCCATGATGTGCTGCGCCTCTTCCGTATTGTCCAGATAGCGCACCGAAGTGAAATAACGCTTGCTGAAGCCTCGTATGTGGTTAAAGGTATGGTTTCCGATGCGGTGGCCACGTTCCACCACCATCTTGAACACGTCGGGATACTTGCGCACATTGTCGCCCACCAGAAAGAAAGTGGCCTTCACGCCATACTTGTCGAGCAGGTCAAGCACCCAGGGCGTCACTTCCGGTATAGGGCCGTCGTCGAAAGTCAGATAAACCGCCTTTTCGCTGGGATTCATGCGCCAGAGCGCGCCAGGATAGAGCTTGCGTACAAGCTCTGGAGGTTGTTCTATAAACACGTCGGTTAACGATTAGAATTAGTCAAAAAACATTCAGTCAGCAGTCAAAACCAGCATACAAACAGCGGCCGGCACCGGGAGAAAACGTCGGTTGCCGGCCGCTGTCATGCTTATGATTTTATTCTGCCTACATACAGATTGTAGAGTTCTTCCACTTTGGCGTCGTATGCTTCGGCCTGAGTAGACTTGTACTGCTTCATGATTTTCACCTCACGGTCGAGCAGTGCCCAGTGATATTCAAACTCCTGAGCCGAAAGTATGAAGCGGTGTTCGTCCAGACTGAGATACCAGGTCATGTATTCCACCGACTTGTCGGCCAGTTCCTTCATCATCTGGTCGGCCTTAGCCATTTCGCCCAGCTGATAGTAGGCTTCTGCCATCTGCACGGCACCGTTCTGCCAGTCGTAGGGCACGTTGACGGCCGGAATTACCTTCTCGGCATAGTCGAGCGCAGCCTTGGCCTTGTCCTTCTTGCCTTCCTTTATCAGCTGTCCTACCAGCTGCGAGAAGATGCGGCGGTGCGAGTAGCACATGCGCATGGCGTTCTCGTCGATGTAGATGCCCGGCTTGTCGATGCCGCCGAACTTGAACTTGTTCATCAGGTTGTCGTACATCTTTTCGCTGTCGATGGTGACTCCCGTCTGCTTGCTGTCGAACGGTGTGAAGCGGTAAGCCAGACCTTCCTGTATGAAGTGGTTCTCCATGCCCAGCTGTTCCTCGCGACCCACGCTGACTGCAATGTAGATGGGACGTTCCCAGTTGGCCTCGGCCAGCATCTCCAGCATCATCAGGTCTTTCTTGTAGAGGGCACGTTTGCCTTTCAGCGAAATGTGCATGTAGTCGGGTATGCTGTCGCCCGGAATCATCATGCCACTGCGACGAACGGCTTCCTTGTCTACCTTGATGACGATGCTGTCGGTCGGTATCACCTTGAGTTCCTCATTCTCGCTGCGCACCCAGTGTTTCAGGATGTTCTTCAGTTCGTAGGGGTTCTCACCGAATTCCTTCTGCACGTTGACCATGGCTTCCTTGTTTCCTGCCAATACCTGCTTCTCGGCCTCGGCATAGAGGGCGTCGATGCTCTTCTTGTATTCGGGACGTACAGGCACGTACTCGTTGGTTCCTTCCACATACTCCATGCGTTCCCAGGTGATGGGCAGCGACGGGCTGTCGTAGGCCGGACGCTTCATCTGGTCGATGTACCAATCTGTCTGGAGGTAAGAGAGGTTGCAGGTACGCGTATCGGTGCGGAAGCCTTCGGTCTCCTGGTTGTACCACAAGGGGAAGGTATCATTATCGCCGTTGGTAAAGATGATGGGGGCACCGGCTTCCTGCAAGGACATCAGGTAGTTCTGTCCGAAGTCGCGGGCTACGTAGCGGTCGCTGCGGTCATGGTCGTCCCAGGTCTGGCTGGCCATTTGTATGGGCACCAGCAGGCAGACCAGCGAAACAACGACGGCACATACCAGCGACGGCTTCAGCTCGGGCGCATTGTCGGCGTCGGCTTCTTCTGCCAAGGCGGTTTCGTCCAGTGTTTCGGTCTTCTTGCGATTCAGCAGATGATTCAGCAGCTGTACCAGTCCGGCCACACCCATACCAATCCAGATGGCAAACGCATAGAACGAACCGGCGTAAGCATAGTCGCGCTCGCGCGGCTGGCTCGGTGTCTGGTTCAGGTAGAGCACAATGGCAATACCTGTCATGAAGAACAAAAAGAATACCACCCAGAACTGCTGCACGCCCTTCTGTCCGCGGTAGGCCTGCCACAACAGACCGATGATGCCCAGCAGCAGCGGCAGTCCGTAGAACACGTTGCGTCCCTTGTTCTCCTTCAGGTCCTTGGGCAACAGTGTCTGGTCGCCTATCAGCATATTGTCAATAAAGTCAAAGCCGGTAATCCAGTTGCCGTGCTCTATCTCGCCAAAGCCCTGGATGTCGTTCTGACGGCCCACGAAGTTCCACATGAAGTAGCGCCAGTACATCCAGTTGAGCTGGTAGGAGAAGAAGAACTTGATGTTCTCCCACTGCGTGGGCATCTTCACCATCACCATCTGACCACACTGGTCGTAGGGCACTTCATAACCCTGGATGTCCTGCCAGGCTTCGTATTGCTGCGCGTGCATGCTGCTGTACATGCGAGGGAACAGCATGTTCTGCGCGTATTCGTATTCAATCCGTCCGGGAACTTCAATGTAGCTGTCCTTCTCGTCGGGCGTAGCCTTTTCCTTACGTATGAACTTGGTGCCGTTGTACGAGATGCGCGGTTCGCAATAGCCGTCCTTCACATCGAGTGCCACCTTGGAACTATAGGCCGGACCGTAGAACAGCGGACGCGTGCCATACTGCTCGCGGCCCAGGTATTCGCCCAGCGTAAAGATGTCCTCGGGCGAGTTCTGGTCCATCGGTGTATTGGCCGTAGAACGGATGACAATAAGCGCGTAGGACGAGTAGCCGATGACGATGAGCATGGTGCAGAGCAGCGCCGTGTTCAGCGTACGGGCACTGACGCGTATGCTTTCCTTCAGCTTGTCCTGTGTCTTGGGATTGAGGTAGAGCCACAGCAGGGCAATGACTATCAGTCCGATGACCACCGACGTGCCTCCATGTCCGTAGAACGGAATGCCGAGCATGGCCACCGTGATGATGAACGACAGCGCCATGCGCAGGCGGCTCTTCTCCACGTAGCTCTCGTAAACGCCCCAAACCACGGCGGCAGCCAGCAGAATGACGTAGACTACCACACCCGTGTTGAACGGCATGCCCAGCGTGTTGACAAACAGCAGCTCGAACCAGCCGCCCACCTTCACAATGCCCGGCACGATGCCATAGAGCACCACAGCCACCAGCACCATGGAGCCAAGAAGCGCCAACAGCGAGCCCTTGGCGTTGGCATGGGGCACCTTCTTATAGTAATATACCAGTACGATGGCCGGCAAGCAGAGCAGGTTGAGCAGGTGCACACCGATACTCAGACCCGTCAGGTAGGCTATCAGCACCAGCCAGCGGTCAGAGTGAGGCTGGTCGGCCACGTCTTCCCACTTCAGGATGAGCCAGAAAACCACCGCCGTAAACAGTGACGAGAAGGCATAAACCTCGCCTTCGACAGCCGAGAACCAGAAGGTGTCGCTGAACGTATAGGCCAGCGCGCCCACCAGACCGCTGCCCATGATGAGCGCCGTCTGTCCGGCCGTGATGTGCTCTTCGTCCTTCACCACCAGCTTGCGCACCAGGTGCGTGATGCTCCAGAACAGGAACAGGATGCACGCGCCACTCATCAGCGCACTCATGTAGTTCACCATCTTGGCCACCTCGGAGGGGTCGGAGGCAAACTGCGAGAACAGGTTGGCTACCAGCATGAAGAAAGGCGCGCCGGGCGGGTGGCCTACTTCCAGCTTATAGCCGGTGGCGATAAACTCGGGGCAGTCCCAGAAGCTTGCGGTAGGCTCGATGGTCAGACAGTAGACCGTCGCCGCAATGAGGAAAGTTATCCACCCCACGAGGTTGTTTACGAATTTGTACTGTTTCATTCGAATGAAAATCTGTTATAATTTAATTTACGATATCGGAACAATATGGCCGCAAAGATAATGAATTCGGTGCTAAATGAATGTAAGCAAGGGCATTTATTAGGATTGGTTAAAAGTTTTTCAGCCCCACACCGCCAGCAAGACCCGTCCTGCATCCTACCAGGCGCAGGCTTTTCAGAGTCCCCGCGACCCGCTTCCTGCGGCTTGTGAAGGGGGTCAGACTTCGCAAATGATAGTAGTTAACTCCCCGGTTGATAGCAGTGGACTGCTATCGTGTCAGGAGTTAACTGCTATCACGTTGGGAGTGTACTGCTATCGCGTTAGGAGTTAACTGCTATCACGGCGCCTTCAGAAAGCCATCTGGAAGGGGGTAAAGGCCCCAGACTGGGAATTGCGGAGCACAAACAAGGCATACGAAAGCAAATGGCCACGGATGCTTATCTGTTGCGATAAACTCCGTGGCCATCAGTAATAGTTTTTGTGGTGCCGGTTGTAACCGGTCTTTACAGCAAGCCCTTATTCTTCGGTCAAATCGAGGTCGGTGCCCGGGGTGAATTTCACCACTTTCTTGGCCGGAATGTGAATGGGTTGCTTGGTAGAAGGATTGATGCCGGTGCGCGCAGCCCTTGCATGAACGGTGAAGGTGCCGAAGCCAACCAGTGTCACCTTCTCACCGTCTTTCAGCGCTTTGGTTACGGATGCGATAAATGCGTTCAGCGCTTTGGCGGCGCCGGCCTTGCTCATGCCTGCTTCGGCAGACATGGCGTTGATTAAATCTGATTTATTCATAACAGAAGAGATTTATGGATTACACTAAGGTTATTTCCTCGTAAGGAAGTTGTCACAAAAATAGAGTAATAAATCTGAAAACCAAATAAAAGGAGCAATAATTTGTATGAAAAAATAGAAAAAAAGCGTGAATAGGCGCTGATTTTCTTCTGAAAACAGATTTTATTCGTACTTTTGCGGCATATTGAACGAAAAAATGCTTTATGAACTCAATACCTGTAATCACCAAAAACCTGCTTATTATTAATGTGCTAATGTTTCTGGGCACGCTGGTGGCCAGGACCTATGGCATTGACCTGGCCGATTACCTGGGACTGCACTTCTTCATGAGCGACCGCTTCAACGCCGCGCAGCTCATCACCTACATGTTCATGCACGGGGGCTTTTCGCACGTGTTCTTCAACATGTTTGCCGTGTGGATGTTCGGCCGCATACTGGAGCAGGTGTGGGGACCGAAGCGTTTTCTGTTCTACTACCTGCTGTGCGGCATCGGTGCCGGACTGATACAGGAGGGAGTGACGGCGGTGCGCTACTTCACCATGGAGTCGGGAATGAGCCCCGAGGCCGTGAGCGCAGTGATGTCGGAGGGAGCCAAGGCGCTGAGTTCGGGCATGAACTTCGTAGACCCGGGCATGGCCGAGCTGAACATCGTGCTCAACTCGTCTACCGTAGGTGCTTCGGGTGCCGTCTATGCCATCCTGCTGGGCTTCGGCATGCTGTTCCCCAACGAACGCATGTTCATATTCCCGCTGCCCATGCCCATCAAGGCCAAATATTTCGTCATGGGCTACGCGCTTATTGAGCTTTACTCGGGCCTGGCCAACAATCCGACCGACAACGTGGCCCACTTTGCCCACCTGGGAGGCATGATATTCGGTTTCATTTTAATAATGTATTGGAGAAGAAAAGGAAGAAGAGGCAATGGCTACTATTATAACTGACCTGAAGGAGAAATTCAGGAGAGGTGACGTATCGATAAAACTGATATTCATCAACGTGGCGGTGTTTGTGGTCGTGGCGTTGGTACAGATTTCTTTGCTGTTGTTCAACCGCTACGTAGGCGACATTTTCAACTGGCTGGAACTGCCGGCCTCGTTCTCACGCCTGGCCATACAACCGTGGTCGCTGCTTACCTATATGTTCATGCACGCAGGGTTCATCCACTTGCTGTTCAACATGCTGTGGCTCTACTGGTTTGGCCAGTTGTTCCTGCGCTTCTTCAGCGTCCGCCACTTGCTGGGTCTCTACCTGCTGGGCGGCATCTGCGGAGGTCTGCTCTACATGGTGGCCTACAACGTATTCCCCTACTTTGAATATATGGTGGAGGGTTCCTTCCTGTTGGGAGCCTCGGCTTCGGTGCTGGCCATTGTGGCGGCCACAGCCTTCCGTCAACCCGACTATCCGGTTATGCTGATGCTGTTTGGCACCGTCAGACTGAAGTACCTGGCACTGATTGTGATTGGGTGCGACCTGCTGTTCATCACTTCGTCCAATGCCGGCGGACACATTGCCCACCTGGGAGGCGCGCTGGCCGGACTGGCCTGGGCGGCTGCCCTGAGCAAGGGACACGACCTGACGAAGTGGATAAACCTGGTGATTGACGGCGTGGCTTCACTGTTCCGTCCGCGCAAGCGCAAACCCAAGATGAAGATACACTACGGCGCCAACCGACAGGCCGACTACGACTACAACGCACGCCGCAAGGCACAGTCCGACGAAATAGACCGCATTCTGGACAAGCTGAAGAAGTCGGGCTACGAAAGCCTGACGGCCGACGAGAAGAAAAGCCTGTTCGATGCCAGCAAACGTTAGCCTATGCCCATACGTGTGAAACATTTCGGATACTTGGTCCTGCTGCTGTTGCTGGGAGTCAACCTGCTGATTACAGGGCTGCTGGTGTTTTCGGCCTACAGTCCCTACGTGCAGCCGGTGGAGCATCCGGTGCGCTCATGCTTCGGGCTGGCATTTCCCATCTTTCTGATACTGAACGGCCTGTTCCTGCTCTTCTGGCTCATCATCAGGCAATACAAGGCTGCACTGCTGCCCGTGCTGGGCTTCGTCGTGTGCTACGGCCCACTGCTCACCTACATGCCCATCAACCGGCATACATCCAACGTGCCCGAAAAGAGTATCAAGCTGCTGTCCTACAACATCATGGGCTTTAACAACGACGTCAAGACCGAGGAAGGTAACCCCATTCTGAACTACCTGAAAAATAGCGGAGCCGACATCCTCTGCCTGCAGGAATATCGCACGCTGACTTCGTCCAAGAAGCTGACGCAGAAAGACGTCGACCAGGCTCTGAAGGACTATCCCTACCACAACATCCAGCTGGCTGGCGAGGCAAAAGGCAATCTCAACCAGCTGGCCTGCTATTCCAAATACCCCATCCTGTCGGCCCGGCGGGTGGACTATGACAGCCAGTCCAATGGCTCGGTAGCCTACGAACTGCTGGTAGAGGGTGACACGCTGCTGCTCATCAACAACCACCTGGAATCCAACAAACTGACCAAGGCCGACAAGGACGTCTATACCGACATGCTGGAGTCGCCCGAAAAGGGAAAGGTGAAGAGTGGCCTGCGACTGCTGGTAGGCAAGCTGGCCGAAGCATCGGCCCTGCGCGCGCCACAGGCCGACAGCGTAGCTTGCTTGGTGAAACGCTCACGCCACAAAGACGTGGTGGTATGTGGCGACTTCAACGACTCGCCCCTGTCCTATGCCCATCATGCCGTTGCCCGTCACCTCGACGACGCCTTCCGCCAGTCGGGCTGCGGATTCGGCATCTCCTACAACCAGAACCGCTTCTACTTTCGCATCGACCATATCTTTGTCAGCAAGAACCTGAAAACCTACAACTGCACGGTAGACCGCTCCATCAAGGACTCCGACCACTACCCGGTGTGGTGCTACATAGGAAGGAGAGCTGACTAGGAAAGATAGAAGTTGACGAGAGACAAGGGAACAAGAGATACTAACCATTATTCATTGACCATTAACCATTAAATAGAATACTAACCGTTAACCACTAATAGATTATGTTTAAAAGAAGTCTTATCGTATTAGCAGCAAGTTGTATGATGTACTCATGTGCTACGCAGACGGAGAGCAATCCGTTCTTTTCCGAGTTTCAGACGCCCGACGGCGTTCCACCTTTCGACCAGATAAAGTTGGAACACTACGAACCCGCCTTCCGCAAAGGCATGGAAGAGCAGAACAAGCTCATACAGGCCATTGTCGACAGCAAGGAAGAACCTAACTTCGAGAACGTCATCGTAGCGTTCGACAACAGTTCGCCCATACTAGACCGCGTGGGTGGCGTATTTTACAACCTGACCGAGGCCGAAACCACCGACGAGCTGACAGCCCTGTCCATGAAGCTGGCTCCTGTATTGTCTGAACACGGTGACAACATTTCGCTCAACCACGACCTGTTCCTGAAGATAAAGGCCGTCTACGACAAGAAAGACGCCCTGGGACTCAACACTGAACAGAACCGCTTGCTGGAGAAGATTTACAAAGACTTCGTACGCTCGGGAGCCAACCTGCCCGCCGACAAGCAGGCACGCCTGCGCGACATCAACAAGCAACTGTCTACGCTGGGCATCACCTTCAGCAACAACATACTGAACGAGAACAACGAATTCAAACTCTTTGTCGACAAGAAGGAAGACCTGGCCGGACTGCCCGACTGGTTCTGCCAAAGCGCCGCCCAGGAAGCCAAGGCTGCCGGACAGGAAGGCAAATGGCTCTTCACGCTGCACAATGCCAGCCGCCTGCCGTTCCTGCAATATGCCGACAACCGTGACCTGCGCGAAAAGATGTATAAAGCCTACATCAACCGCGGCAACAACAACGACAAGAACGACAACAAGCAAATCATCAAGGACATCCTGACCCTGCGTTTGGAAAAGGCGAAACTGCTGGGCTACGACTGCTACTCGGCTTTCGTACTCGACAATACCATGGCCAAGACACCGCAGACGGTGATGGACTTCCTGGGCAACCTGTGGCAATATGCCCTGCCCAAGGCCAAGGCCGAAGCTGCCGAACTGCAGAAGCTGATGGACAAGGAAGGCAAGGGACAGAAACTGGAAGCCTGGGACTGGTGGTACTACACCGAGAAACTGCGCAAGGAAAAGTATAACCTGGAAGAAGACGAAATAAAGCCCTACTTCAAGCTGGAGAACGTACGCGAGGGCGCCTTTGCCGTAGCCAACAAGCTCTATGGCATCACACTCACCAAGAAAGAAGGCGTACCCGTCTACCATCCCGATGTAGAAGTGTTTGAGGTGAAAGATGCCGACGGCTCTCAGCTAGGTATCTTCTATGTAGACTACTTCCCACGTCCGGGCAAGAGCGGTGGCGCATGGATGAGCAACTACCGCGAGCAACAGGGCGACATCCGTCCGCTGGTATGCAACGTGGCCAGCTTCACCAAGCCCGTAGGCGACACGCCGTCGCTGCTGACACTGGACGAGGTAGAGACGCTTTTCCACGAATTCGGCCACGGACTCCACGGTCTACTGACCAAATGCCAATACAAGGGAACATCGGGCACCAACGTTGTACGCGACTTTGTAGAGCTCCCCTCACAAATCAACGAACACTGGGCTACTGAACCCGAAGTGCTGAAGATGTATGCCAAGCACTACCAGACAGGTGAAGTGATACCCGACGAGCTCATCGAAAAGATTCTGCGCCAGAAGACCTTTAACCAAGGCTTCATCACCACCGAACTGATGGCAGCCGCCATCCTCGACATGAACCTGCACAACCTGACCGACATGCAAGGCTTTGACGTAGAGAAGTTTGAGAAGGATGCCATGGATAGTCTGGGCTTGATTCCCGAAATAGCACCGCGCTACCGCACCACCTACTTCAACCACATCATCGGTGGCTATGCAGCAGGCTACTACAGCTACCTCTGGGCCAATGTGCTGGACAACGACGCCTTCGAAGCTTTCAAGGAACACGGCATTTTTGACAAACAGACTGCCGACGCCTTCCGCCACAATGTGTTGGAAAAAGGTGACAGCGATGACCCGATGACACTTTATAAGAATTTCAGAGGCGCAGAGCCACAGCTCGATCCGATGTTAAAAAACAGAGGCATGAAGTAAGAATTATGAAAAAAAAGGCTATATTTGCAGCCTTATGTAGTGGAAATCAATTAAAAAAAGTAATTATAATAAACTAAAAGTAACATGCAAAACAAAGGATTTGTAAAGGTTTTCGCACTATTGCTTACCTTGGTATGCTTGTTCTACTTGTCTTTCTCTTTTGTAACCCGCCACTATACAAATAAAGCACGGGAGATAGCAAAGGGAGATCCACTTGCAGAGCAAAACTACTTGGATTCGTTGGCAAACGAAAAGGTATGGCTTTGGAACTGGAGCCTGAAAGATTGTAGAGAGATGGAAATCAGTTTAGGTCTGGACTTGAAGGGCGGTATGAACGTCATTCTTGAAGTTTCAGTACCCGACGTTATCAAGGTTTTGGCCGACAACAAACCCGACGAAGCCTTCAACCAGGCACTGGCTACAGCCGCCAAACAGGCAACTACCAGCCAGGACGACGTCATCACGCTTTTCATCAGAGAGTACAAGAGAGTGGCTCCGCAAAGCTCACTGGCCGAGCTCTTCGCCACACAACAACTTAAAGACAGAGTAAACCAAAAGTCTACGGATGCCGAAGTGGAGAAAGTGCTCCGCGAAGAAGTAAAGGCAGCCATCGACAATTCATATAACGTACTCCGTACACGTATCGACCGCTTCGGTGTAGTTCAGCCCAACATCCAGAGTCTGGAAGACAAAATGGGCCGCATCATGGTGGAACTGCCGGGTATCAAAGAGCCTGAACGTGTAAGAAAGTTACTGCAAGGTTCTGCAAATCTGGAGTTCTGGGAAACTTACGACGCTAAGGACGTAGTTCCTTTCTTCGATGCTGCCAATTCCAAGCTGCGCACTCTGCTTGCTGACAACAGCGAGGCCAAAGAAGACACCGTTCCCGCTGCCGAGCAGGCACAAGCTGCTGCCGTAAGCGCTACCGACAGCATTGCCGCTGCCCTGAAAGGTGAAAGCCAACAGCAGACACAGAGCATGGAAGAGATGAAGAAAGCCAACCCACTGCTCGCCATCCTGGCTCCCAACACCAGCGGACAAGGTCCTGTAGTAGGTTATGCCAACTATAAGGATACGGCTGACATCAACCGCTACCTGTCAATGTCCGAAATCAAATCCATCCTGCCCAAAGACCTCCGCTTGAAGTGGGGTGTTTCGGCTTATGAATACGACCCCAAGGCACAGACTTTCGAACTCTATGCCATCAAGTCTACTCAACGCGACGGCCGCGCTCCGCTGGAAGGCGACGTAGTGGTTGACGCACGCGACGAATACGACCAACGCAACATGCCGGCAGTCAGCATGTCGATGAATACCGACGGCGCACGCCGCTGGGCACAGCTCACCAAGCAGAACATCGGCAAGAGCATCGCCATTGTACTGGACGGCTATGTATACTCAGCTCCTAATGTAAATCAGGAAATCACCGGCGGTAACTCACAAATCACCGGACACTTCACTCCCGAGCAAGCCAAAGACTTGGCCAACGTGCTGAAGTCTGGTAAGATGCCCGCTCCTGCCCACATCGTTCAGGAAGACATCGTAGGTCCGTCGCTGGGACAAGCATCCATCAACGCCGGTATCATTTCGTTCATCGTTGCCCTCGTGCTGCTGATGATTTACATGTGCTCTATGTACGGATTCATCCCGGGCATGGTAGCCAACGGCGCTTTGATTCTGAACCTCTTCTTCACACTGGGTATCCTTACCTCGTTCCAAGCCGCACTGACCATGTCTGGTATCGCCGGTATGGTGCTCTCACTCGGTATGGCAGTGGATGCCAACGTGCTTATCTACGAGCGCACCAAGGAAGAGCTGCGCGCCGGCAAGGGAGTGAAGAAAGCCTTGGCTGACGGTTATTCTAACGCCTTCTCGGCCATCTTCGACTCTAACTTGACATCTATCATCACCGGTATCATCCTGTTCAACTTCGGTACAGGTCCTATCCGTGGTTTCGCCACTACCCTGATTATCGGTATCCTCATTTCGTTCTTCACCGCTGTATTCATGACACGTCTGTTCTACGAATACTTCATGGGTAAGGACAAGCTGTTGAACCTGACCTTCTCATCAAAGGTTTCCAGAAACCTGATGCAGAACGTACACTTCAACTTCATGGGACGCAACAAGGTATGGTTCACTACGACAGCCATTGTAGTTGTCGTTTGCCTCGGCTTCCTCTTCACACGCGGACTGAGCCAGAGCATCGACTTCACCGGTGGTCGCAACTTCAAGGTACAGTTTGAGAAGCCCGTTGAACCCGAACAAGTGCGCAAGCTCATCTCTGACAAGTTCGGTGACTCTAACGTCAGCGTCATCGCCATCGGTACCGACGGCAAGACCGTACGTATCAGCACCAACTACCGCATTGAAGAAGAAGGCAGCAACGTAGACTCAGAAATCGAAGCTTACCTGTATGAGACGCTGAAACCGCTGCTCACACAGAACATCGACCTGGCTACCTTCATCGACCGCGAGAACCACACCGGCGGTAGTATCATCAGTTCACAGAAAGTAGGTCCGAGCATCGCCGACGACATCAAGGTATCAGCCATCTGGTCTGTTATCCTGGCCCTCATCGCCATCGGTCTCTACATTCTGCTCCGCTTCCGCAACATTGCCTACAGTATCGGTTCTGTAGCCGCCCTGGCTTGCGATACCATCGTCATCCTCGGTGCCTACTCTATCTTCTGGGGCATCCTGCCGTTCTCGCTCGAAATTGACCAGACCTTCATCGGTGCCATCCTGACCGCTATCGGCTACTCTATCAACGATAAGGTGGTTATCTTCGACCGTGTACGCGAGTTCTTCGGTCTCTATCCGAAGCGTGGCAAGCTGCAACTGTTCAACGACTCACTGAACACGACACTGGCCCGTACCATCAACACCTCTGTCAGCACCTTGATTGTGTTGCTGTGTATCTTCATCCTCGGTGGTGATTCTATCCGCAGCTTCGCATTCGCCATGATTCTGGGTGTTGTATTCGGTACCTTGTCTTCACTGTTCGTTGCATCACCGATTGCTTACACGCTCATCAAGAAGAACAACACTGAAGAGCCTGCTGCCGAAAGCAAATAAGCCAAGCACTGAACCGACGACAGCAAACCGCTGTCTGACGGAATCCAGCATAGAAACTCCGACATTCCACCCGGGATGCCGGAGTTTTTTTATCCTCTTACTGCAAACATTCCCTATCATTTCCACAAACACCGCACCAACCATTTCCGCTGCCTGCTCCTGCAACACTCCGACCCAAGACAACATTCCCCAACAGCACACCCGGCTAAAACAGCAACAACTACCCGGCGAAGCAATGATGTAAGCGTTATATAAAAGTAGTAGACTCCCATTATGATAGCAGTTAACTCCCCTCCCGATAGCAGTGGACTCCCAACGCGATAGCAGTTAACTCCTAACACGATAGCAGTCCACTGCTATCAACCCCGCTTCAGAAGCCTCGTGAATGAGGTATCCTACCAACTTACAGCGGATGAACCGACCACCGCAAAACCATTGAAGTACTATCATACAAACAATCCCAAGGTTGGCTGAAACAAATACAGATATTCACAAAAACCACACTACACGCAGCCTGCGAGGACAAAGACAAAAGAATCTTTTTGCAGCTAAAGAATAAATCTTAATTTTGCAGGAAAAGGGCACGCTGCACCGTTCCACACCGGAAAGTGCAAGCATGCCTGCCATATCTCCTAAGAACCTATGACGCTGACCGAAGAAACCCTACAGTTCATCCGCCTTCACCGCACCGACGACGTCCGCTCGCTGGCCTTGCAAACCGGGCGGCACCCGGGCGTAGACATGCCTGCCGCTGTCACACAGATTGCCGGCTGGCAAGCCGCACGCACCAAGATACCCACTTGGGCTGCCACCGACGGCATCCTCTACCCGCCCCATCTGTCCATGGAACAGTGCTCGTCAGAACTGACGGCCGACTACAAGGCCGCTATCATAGCGCAAGCAGGAGGCGAACGCCACAGCCTGACTGACCTGACGGGAGGTTTCGGCATAGACTTCAGCGCACTGGCTGCCAAGTTTGAACGGGTCGACTACGTGGAACGCCAGGAAGTGCTGTGCGAACTGGCACGCCACAACTTTCCGCTCCTCGGACTGAAGCACACCACCGTCCACCAGGCCGATGCCACCGAATACCTGCAAGGCATGGAGCCCGTCAGCTGGCTCTTCCTCGACCCCGCCCGACGCGACGGGCACGGCGGCAAGACCGTAGCCATAGCCGACTGCGAGCCCGACGCCGCCCTGCTGGAACCGCTGCTGCTGGCCAAAGCCGGACGGGTACTGCTGAAACTGTCGCCCATGCTCGACTTGGCGCAGGCATTGCACACGCTGAAGCACGTGACACAGGCTCATGTAGTGGCCGTAGGTGGTGAATGCAAGGAACTGCTGCTGGTGCTTGCGGCCGACGCCGCCTTGCAGCCCGACGAGGTGCCCATCTGCTGCGTCAACCTGCCAGCTGCAGCCAACATCTTCACCTTCAGCCGACAGGAGGAACAGAATGCTCCTTGCATTTATGCCGATGCACCCCGCGCTTACCTCTACGAACCCCATGCCGCCCTGCTCAAGGCTGGTGCCTTCCGCAGCCTGGCTTCTATATATAAGGTAGAGAAACTGCACCCCAACAGCCACCTATACACCTCGGATACGCAGGTCGAAGGATTCCCCGGCCGCACCTTCCGCATAGATGGCTGGAGCGGCTTTGGCAAACGCGAGGTCAAGGAGCTGCTGAAAGGCGAAAAGAAGGCCAACCTGACCGTACGCAACTTTCCCGCCTCAGTAGCCGATCTGCGCAAACGGCTGAAACTGAGCGAAGGAGGCAATATCTATCTGTTTGCCACCACCCTGGCCGACGGACAAAAGGTGCTCATCAGGTGCAGCAAGCCATAGGCCACCAATCGGCAGTTTGTAATCTCTTTGCAACATCTTTGTTACGCCATCTTCAAAGACTTGCAAAGTGCGCGTAACCCCATACCTGTACTTTTGCGGCGAAATAATAACAGTAAAAAACAGGTATGAAACAGATTGTAAAAGGATTGATTTATTCTTTTCTATTTTTGACTGCTACCGCCAACCCCATGCAGGCTGACGAAACTGCCAATGAGGCCAAAGGAGCTATCCGCGGCCGCATTATCGACAACACTAAGCAAACCCTCCCGGGTGCTTCAATCTACATTGAGAAACTTCACACAGGCGTCACGAGCGACGTCAACGGCTTCTACACTTTCTCCAACCTTGACCCGGGAACCTATACAGTAAAGGTGACCTACGTGGGCTATGCTCCCGTAGAACTGAAAATCACCATCCCCGAAGGAAAAACTCTGGACAAAGACGTCATGCTGAACGAAGGCCTTGAGCTGCAAGAAGTAGTAGTAGGAGGCGCTTTCCAGGGCCAACGCCGCGCCATCAACTCGCAACGCAGCAACCTGGGCATCACCAACGTGGTATCGGCCGACCAGGTGGGCAAGTTCCCCGACTCGAACATCGGCGACGCACTGAAGCGCATCAGCGGTATCAACGTGCAGTATGACCAGGGCGAAGCCCGCTTCGGACAAGTGCGTGGTACGAGTGCCGACCTCAGCTCAGTGACCATCAACGGCAACCGCGTTCCCTCGGCCGAAGGCGACACACGCAACGTGCAGCTCGACCTTATCCCTGCCGACATGATTCAGACCATCGAAGTGAACAAGGTCGTAACACCCGATATGGATGCCGACGCCATTGGCGGCAGCATCAACCTCGTCACCAAGAACTCGCCCTACAAGCGCACCATTGCCGCCACGGCCGGAACAGGTTACAACTGGGTAAGCGGCAAGGCTGCACTGAACCTGGGCTTCACCTACGGCGACCGCTTCTTCAACGACAAGCTGGGCCTGATGCTCTCTGCATCATATCAGAACAACCCCGCCGGCAGCGACGACGTGGAAATGGCCTACGAGAAGAACGACGACGGCGAAGTGGTGATAGACGAATACGAAATACGCCAGTACTACGTGACCCGCGAACGCCAGAGCTACTCACTGGCCTTGGACTGGGAAATCAACCCCAACCACAAGATTGACTTCAAGGGGATCTTCAACAACCGCAACGACTGGGAAAACCGCTACCGCACCACTTACAAGTGGGACGACGATACGGCCAACGAATACGAAGTCATCTACCAAACCAAAGGCGGCACGCCCAACAACCGCAACGCCCGCCTAGAGCAGCAGCGCACCATGGACTTCACGCTGGGTGGTGAACACCTCTTCGGCCCGCTGGAGATGGACTGGAAAGCCTCTTACGCACAAGCCGGCGAGAAACGTCCTAACGAACGCTACATCGGCTTCAACCGCGAAGGCGTGGCCATGAACACCGACTGGAGCGACATCCGCCGCCCCTACATGTCGGCCCTCAACGCTGACGAACTGGTGATGAACGCCGACGACTACGGTCTGGACGAACTGACCGAAAGCTTCGAGGACATCAAGGAGAAAGACCTGAAGTTCAGCCTCAACTTCGAACTTCCGTTGGCCAAGGGCAAGTTTGGCAACAAGCTGAAATTCGGAGCCAAGATTGTGGACAAGGACAAGCGCAAAGACGTGACCTTCTACGACTACGAACCGACCGGTGACTACGAAAACACCTTCATGGCCGATGCTCTGGCCCACCTGCAGAACCAGAACCGCGACGGATACATGGCCGGCGACCGATATAAAGTAGGCGACGCCTTCACCAAGGAATTCCTGGGAAGCCTGCCCTTCAGCGACAGCAGCAAGTTTGAAGGCGAAGAGAACCTGGAGGAAGAGGGCGGCAACTTCAAGGCACACGAGACCGTAAGCGCCGGATACATCCGCTTCGACCAGCAACTGGGCAAACGCTGGAACCTCATGGCCGGCGTACGTCTGGAGAACACACACCTGCGCTACAGCGGCTGGATTTACACCGAAAAAGACAAAGACCAGGGCATCAAGGAAAGCCTCGACCCCACGGGCGAATATACCGACAGCTACATCAACGTACTGCCCTCACTGCTGCTGAAATACGATGTCAACGACGACCTGAAAGTACGTGCTTCGTTCACCAACACTATCGCACGCCCCAAATACTCTAACCTTATACCCAACGTGGTAGTGAAGAGCAGCGACAACGAACTGGAGATGGGTAACCCGAACCTGACCCCGACCCTGAGCTACAACTTCGACCTCAGCGCCGAATACTACTTCAAGAGCATCGGTCTGGTCAGCGCCGGTCTGTTCTACAAGAAAATCAACGACTTCATCGTAGACCAGCGCATCACCAACTACACCTACAACGACCACACCTACGACCTGCTGACCCAGCCCCGCAATGCCGGCGACGCTGACGTACTGGGTGTTGAGGTAGCCTACCAGCGCGACTTCGGTTTCATTGCCCCGGCGCTGAAGTGCATCGGCTTCTACGGAAACTACACGTACACCTACAGCAAGGTGAAGAACTTCAACTTCGAAGGCCGCGAGAACGAAGAGCTCCGCATGCCCGGCTCGCCCGAGCACACTGCCAACGCCTCGCTCTACTTTGACAAGGCCGGCTTCAACGTGCGTCTCTCTTACAACTTTGCCAGCGACTTCATCGACGAAGTAGGCGAAGAAGCCTTCTACGACCGCTACTACGACAAAGTGAACTACATGGACGTAAACGCCAGCTACACCTTCGGCAAGAAGTTTAAAACCACTTTCTATGCCGAGGCAACCAACCTGCTGAACCAGCCCCTGCGCTACTATCAGGGCACACCCGACCGCTCCATGCAGGCTGAATACTACGGCGTACGCGTCAATGCCGGTTTCAAAATCAACTTCTGATTGATGCCGACAACCTGCCGTAGACACAACCGGACATTGGTTACATGAATCTGCACTATGAAAGCCCACCTGCAAGCAACGTTGCAGGCCGGGCTTTCTCATGCGTTCACCAAGTCCCGTTCCAGATTCATTCCCAAAAGAAGAATTAGCTTTGCCCCTCGAAAGGACAAGCATCCAACCATAGAAACAAAACAATAAATAAAAAAACAATGAAAATGAAGAAACTATTCCTGTTGCTTACCCTCGCCCTGATGGGCCAGTGGGCTGTTGCCCAAAACAAGATAGACTACTCGGTCTACGACGATAAGTTCAACATGTATGTAGCCAACGACCTGGGCCGCAACGGCTACTATGACCAGAAGCCCATAGCCGAACTGATGGGCGAGATGGCCGAAGAAGTAGGCCCCGAGTTTGTCATTGCCGCCGGCGACGTGCACCACTTCGAAGGCGTCCGCTCGGTAGATGATCCCCTGTGGATGACCAACTACGAACTTATCTACAGCCATCCCGAACTGATGATTGACTGGTATCCCATATGTGGCAACCACGAGTACCGCGGCAACACACAGGCTGTGCTCGACTATGCCCGCGTCAGCCGCCGCTGGACAATGCCTGCCCGCTACTACACCAAGGCATTCAACGAAGAAGGCACCACCGTACGCATCGTATGGCTGGACACCACACCCCTCATCGACAAGTATCGCCAGGAAAGCGACAAATATCCCGATGCCTGCCTGCAAGACATCGACGCCCAGCTGCAATGGCTGGACGGCGTACTGGCATCGGCCAAGGAAGACTGGGTAATTGTAGTAGGCCATCATCCCATCTACGCCGAGACTCCGAAAGACGAAATCGAACGCCAGAACATGCAACAGCGTGTAGACCCCATCTTGCGCAAGCATAAGGTAGACATGTACGTCTGCGGACACATCCACAACTTCCAGCACGTACGCGTCAAAGGCAGCGACATTGACTATGTGACCAACTCCAGCGGTTCACTCAGCCGCAAGGTAAACCCCATCGAGGGTACTCAGTTCTGTAGCCCCGAACCGGGATTCTCCATCATCTCGGCCACACCCAAGACATTGGAGCTGCGCATGATTGACAAGACTGGCAAGGTGCTGCACACCGTAACACGCAGCAAGTAAGCACACGCCGACTTGTGCCGCCGGTGCTGGGAAGGGCACACAGATAACACGGATGGGACAGATGACCACAGATGATTTTTCTCATTGCAGGAGAAAGACAAATCTGTGAAAATCTGTTCCATCCGTGCCATTTATATGCCACATTTTATCACTTCTCCGGCTTTCCGCTCAGGTCATCCTGAGGAACGGTAGAAGCATTGCCGTCGCGCACAGCCATATAGTGGGGTGACATAATCTCCACACCCTCGGCATTGAAACGGTCTTGAATATTCTGATGCAAATCGGAATAAATCTGAGCCAGACGCTCAGCATCCTTGATGTAAGCATTCACCTGGTAGACTGGATACCAGTCGCTGAGCGAAGTAGAAAGCACGAAAGGCCGCGGGTCGTCTACCACACCGGGCGTGTTGAGTGCCGCCTCAATCAACAGCTTGTTCACCAACCGCCAGGGCACATCGTAACCAATGCTTACCTCGGAATGGATGATTAACCCGTAATCGCGTGCCGACTGGCTGAAATTGACCGTATGCGACGACATGATAAACGAATTGGGAATGGTCACCACCTCGTTCTTGGGCGTGCGAATGCGGGTCACCAGCGGTGTCTTCTCCACCACGTTTCCTGTAGTGTCGTTCAGTTTGATGCGGTCGCCCAGCTTGAAGGGACGCATGTAGGTGATGACCAGACCGGCAATGATATTGCCAATGACAGTGCTCGACCCCAACGACACGATAAGTCCCACAAATACCGATATGCCCTGGAACACGCCCGAATTAGAACCCGGCAGATAAGGATAAATCATGGCCACCATGAAGGCATAGAGCAAGAAACGGACAATGTGATAAGTAGGCATGGCCCAGTCGGGATAGAAGCCGTTCAGCTTCAGGCGTTCCGACTGTATCTCCTCAGCCAGATAACGCACCAGGCGCACCAGATACTTGATGGCCAGACAGATGACAAATATGGTGAACAGATTGGGGATATAATCCAGAATGCCATAAAGGATGCTCTTCACGGGGTTCCAGATGTAGGAGAACAGCTGGTAGGCCAGGCTCTTGGTCTGCGGGAAGATGGAGAACAGCAAGGGAACCGTGAGCAGCAGTTGCAGCAACATGAGAACATAGCGGAACAGATTGGCCACAAACACCAGCAACTTGACCTGCTTCTGCGTATCCAGCAACTCATAGTCCTGAATGGAGAAGGGTTTGAGCCGCGTGTTCCTCAGTCGGAGAATGCGCACCTTAAGCTTGCGAAACAGCCAGTTGGTAAGTTTGAACAGCAAGAACTGCCCCACGAGCACCAGCACGAAATAAGCTATACGCTTCATCAGTTGCAGCAGGCCATGCTCCTCCTTCATCACATGCAGCTTTTCCACGATGACCTCCCGCTTGGCCGCAGCCAGCTGATCGCGCGTACAGCTTTCCCATAATCCATCCTGGTCGGTAAAGGAAACAAGCACTTTATCGCCATACATCACATCTGTCACAATATCCGTGCTCTCGATATACACCGAGTCGGGATGCAGGTTGAAGCGCTTGCCCAAGTCGGTAATGTCGCGCGAGATGTTTTCAGCCCGCTGCTGCGGACTGAGTCCTCCACGCTTGGCGTAGATATTGAACAACGTATCACCGTCTACCACTACAGGTGCCCCCTGTGTCTGGTGACGCAAGGAGTCGATGCGCTGCTTCTGCCGGGCCAGCTTCACCGAATCGGCGGCATAGGCCACCAGCCTCATCTGCTCTATTTCCATGCGCAGGTTGGCTTCATTCAGCCGCGCGGCCGCCAGTTCTTCGCGCATGGCGGCCAGCTTCAGTGAGTCGCTATCTACCTTTGTTGCCATAGTGGCTACAGGCAGGCTGTCAGTTTCCAGCATATTAAGCACTTTGTCTACCACTTGGGCTGGCAAAGCAAGCGGCAATGCCAGCAGCAGGCAAAAGCTGAAAAGACGAAATTTATTCATGTTTCTATCTGTTTACGTTTCAGAGGGCCAAACATACGGAATGTTTTTGACACTACCATAAAAATACCCGCCATTCAGCATTTATCATTTACCATTCACCATTAATCACTATCTTTAGATAATATAGGAGGCGATTCGGCAAAGTCAAACTTGAAAACACAGTTTTCGTTTGCCTCTGCTCTCACCTTTCACTATCTTTGTGCCACTAAAACCATTAACACATTTATAAGCATGGACATTCTCTTCCTCATCGGAGGTCTCCTCCTCATCCTGCTGGGCGCCAACGGACTGACCGACGGAGCCTCTGCCGTGGCCAAGCGCTTCCACATCCCAAACATCGTCATCGGACTTACCATCGTAGCCTTCGGCACATCAGCCCCCGAACTGGCAGTCAGCGTGTCATCGGCCATCAAAGGCAGTGCCGACATTGCCATAGGCAACGTAGTGGGCAGCAACATCTTCAATGCCTTGATGATTGTAGGCTGCACAGCCATGTTTGCCCCTATCGTAGTGCAACGCAATACGCTGGTCAAGGAAATACCGCTCTGCATCCTGGCCTCCCTGGCTCTACTGGTGATGGGCAACGACATCTTACTGGACAAAACCAGCGAAAACGTACTCAGCATCACCGACGGACTCATTCTGCTCTGCTTCATGGCCATCTTCCTGAGCTACACCTTCGCCATAGCCAAGCCTCATCCACAACCAGCCACGCAGGACGGAGAAAGCCCCGTGCCGGCGGCCGAAGAGGAAACGGAGATAAAGGACATGCCCCTGTGGCGGTCGGTACTCTACATTGTGGGGGGCCTGGCCGGACTTATCTATGGCGGACAGTTCTTTGTGGACGGCGCCAGCGGCATAGCCCGCACGCTGGGTGTCAGCGAATCGGTCATCGGACTGACCATCGTGGCCGGCGGTACCTCACTGCCCGAACTGGCCACCAGCATCGTAGCTGCCCTGAAGAAGAACCCCGAGATAGCCATCGGCAACGTGGTGGGCAGCAACCTGTTCAACATCTTCTTCGTACTGGGCTGCTCGGCCTCCATCACCCCGCTCCACCTAGGCGGCATCAACAACCTCGACCTTCTGGTAATGGTCGGCTCCAGCATACTCCTCTGGCTCTTTGGCGTATTCTTCGGCAAGCGCATCATTACCCGTGTGGAAGGCAGCATCCTCATTGCCTGCTACGTGGGCTATACGGCCTGGCTCATCTACTCGCTGTAGAGGCCCGTTTTCCACCATCATTCCGGGGCGTTCTTCCCTGACACTCCGGGACGTCCCTCCCAGACATCATGGGAGGCTCCTCCCATTTGCTCTGGGGTGCCCCTCCCCGACGCACGGGTATGCGAGGTACGTCCCGGGATGGCAAAAACTTGCCTCGAAATTTGGCTAAAGTGGTCAGTTAGTGTTATCTTTGCGCCCATAATCAATGCAAACAACCATGGCTGTTACCATCAAGAAAGTTACCACAAAGCATGAATTGAAGCGTTTCATCCGCTTCAACTACGAACTATACAAACATAATCCCTACTCCGTGCCCGACCTCTATGACGACATGCTCAACACCTTCAACAAGAAGAAGAATGCCGCCTTTGAGTTCTGTGATGCCGAGTATTTTCTGGCTTATAAAGATGGAAAACTTGTTGGCCGCGTGGCCGCCATCATCAACAACCGGGCCAACAACACGTGGAACAAGAAAGAGGTTCGTTTCGGCTGGATAGACTTTACCGACGATGCCGAAGTGTCCGATGCCCTCATCCGCACCGTAGAGCAATGGGGCAAGGAACGGGGCATGACACACATCACCGGCCCCTTGGGCTTCACCGACATGGACGCCGAAGGCATGCTGGTAGAAGGTTTCGACCAGCTGAGCACCATGGCCACCATCTACAACTACCCCTACTATCCGCAACACATGGAGCGCATGGGCTTCCAGAAAGATGCCGACTGGGTGGAATACAAGATATACATCCCCGACGCCATCCCCGACAAGCACAAGCGCATTTCCGACCTCATCCAGCGCAAGTATAATCTGAAAATAAAGAAATACACGTCGAGCAAACAGATTGCCCGCGACTATGGCCAAGCCATCTTCGAGCTTATCAACGAGGCCTACACGCCCCTCTACGGCTACTCGGCCCTGACGCAGCGGCAGATTGACCAGTACGTCAAGATGTACCTGCCCATCCTCGACCTGCGCATGGTGACGCTCATCACCGACCAGGACGACAAGCTCGTGGCCGTAGGCATCTCCATGCCCTCGCTCTCCGAGGCGTTGCAGAAGTCGCATGGCCGGTTGCTGCCCTTCGGCTGGTACTACCTGCTCAAGGCCCTCTTCTTCAAGCGTCGCGCCAAGATGCTCGACCTGCTGCTGGTAGCCGTCAAACCCGAATACCAGAACAAGGGTGTCAATGCCCTGCTCTTCTCCGACCTCATCCCCGTCTACCAGCAACTGGGCTTCGAATATGCCGAAAGCAATCCCGAACTGGAGTTGAACGGCAAGGTGCAGGCACAATGGGAGTACTTCCGCACCGAGCAGCACAAGCGCCGCCGGGCGTTCATCAAGGAGATAAAATAAATTATTAGCCGTAAGATACAGAAAAGGTTATATCAAAAATGAGAAATTAAGCATTTCAACACTTTGATACAACCTTTTTCCATATACCCGTAATCACTGCCTATCCAGACAATGCTACACTCCTTAAAAAATTTCAAATACCTCAACACCCACGAACTTCCATATTAAGTTTACGCCATTCCTCTTGCTTCAACCGCAAAAAATGCTCCGTACGAATATCGCCAAGTGGCGACATTTTTCCGGTCTCCGTGTGATGAAAAATAAAACCACATTTCTCCATTACCCTACGTGATTGTCGGTTTCCATCATAATGCCCGCACCAAACCGTTGTAATAGCCAAATCCTCAAAACAACGACGTAACAGACAGCGTACTGCTTCTGGAATCAACCCCTGTCCCCAATAAGGCACACCAATCCAATAACCAATCTCTGCATCGCCTTCTTCCATTGTGGCACTATGCACACCGTCATTAAACATCACTCCAATGCTACCTATCGGTTCACCAGTAGCCTTCAATACGACCGCATAGGTTTCAGGTGCAGAAAATATTGTACGGATGACTTCCCGGCTATCCTCCACTGAAGAATGTGGTGCCCAACCTGCAATTGGACCTATATCGGGATGACTGGCATAGCGGTAAAGTGAAACAGCATCATCCTCACTCCAAGGACGAAGAATAAGACGTTCGGTTTCCAAATAATTCATAAGTTCTGCCATAATATATTCTATACAATCTCTCCGCTTTATATCTATTTGCTTTTACGCCGATACAAGGTTACCGGTGCAAACATAGTTGCTAATAACACCAAAATCCACAAATTACCACTCAGCGGATTATAAGCCGACAACAACTGCCCCATGGACACACCGCCCAAAATTCCACCTGCGAATTCAAAGCTAACTGTCAGCACAAACCACCATATACCGGTCAGCCATAAATCCTTCGTAGAAAGATTTCTCACCAAAGAAAGCAAAAGATAAGTTGCCACACAAATAACAACACTCAGCAAAATACCACTCACAGCCATAGCCCACATATCGGGCAAGAACTGACACAAGACATATTCCCTCAACCCACCATTCAAAATAGCCAATGGAATAAAAGAGCACCACACTAGAAAAACTTTAAGCCATTTCATGCGCTATCCCTCCACCAACCACCGCTCTATACCCCTCAGCCGGTTACTGAAGTTGACGCCTACTTTGTAGACTGTGCGCCCGTCGGCAACAAAAGGCATAGCATACTGCCTGTCATTAATCTGCTGCAAGGCCTCCTCGGCCGTGCCGTCCAGCTTGAACTCCATCACGTAGATGTAGTGGTCGGTCTTCACCAGCAGGTCGATACGCCCCTGCGAGGTGTGATACTCCGCCTGCGTGTAGAAACCCAGCAGCTTGAAGATGATGAACAGCACGTTCTGATAGTGCAACTCCAGATCGCGCGCCAATTCATAGGGACTGTCGGCAAAAAAGCTTTGCAGTCGGCGCATGAAGCCGTCGATGTTTCCACTCCGCACTTCCTTCACGAAATTCATAATCTCGAATGACGAATTGCCCGAAGCCAAGTGAGCATAACAGGGCAACAGGAAGCGAGTAAAGCCTTCCTCCACCTCCTTGTTCGGGAATCCCAACTTATACACCTTGAATTCACGGTCGTAATCCTTGATGGTCAGGTAGCCACTCTGATAGAGGATAGGGACAGGATTGGCGTCCATCGTGTCAATGCCTCCCAATGAATCGGATGAAGCCATTTCCTCCGTCAGCCGATGAAGGTCATACTTGCTGCGCTTCAGCTGTTCTACCAGGAAAGTCGGCGTACCGGTCTCAAACCAATAGCTGTCAAATACCCGGCTCTTCATCACATTAAGCAAGCTGAACGGATTGTAAAGTCCCTCCGAATGATAGGCAAAATGATAGCCGTCGTACCACTCGCGCAACTGTGTGCAGGCTTCCTCATAGCTCATATCGTTATTGGCAGCCAAGGCACGGATATCTTCAGTGAACACACTCAACAACTCCCCTTCCGTAATGCCGCAAAGACTGTTGTAAGCCGGCTGCAAGGATATGTCCTCCAGATTGTTCAGGTCGCTGAACACACTCACCTTGCTGAACTTCGTTACTCCTGTCAGCAGGGCAAAGCGGATACAACTGTCCATCGACTTCAAAGCCCCATAAAAAGCCTTCAGCGTGCTGCGGTATTCGTTGAGCAGACTGTCGTTGCCGATGGCTTGAAGCATGGGCTTGTCGTACTCGTCTATCAGTATCACCACCCGTCGGCCTGTTTTCTCGCAAGCACGGCGAATGACACCTTCAAAGCGGGTTGCCAACGAATATGCATGTTCGTTGCCTCCATACTTCTCTTCCCAATATTTCAGATTCAGAGACAACTTATTCTCCAAAACCTCTACCGCATCATATTTCTCCGCATTCAGGTCAAGATGCAGCACCGGATACGTCTCCCATTCCTTTTCCAGCCCCTCCATGGCCAACCCGCGGAACAGTTCTTTCTTGCCCAGAAAATAAGCTTCCAATGTAGAAACCAACAGGCTCTTACCGAAACGGCGCGGACGACTTAGAAAGTAATACTGTCCCGACGTCACCAGCTGATGTACCAGTGCCGTCTTGTCCACATAGCAATAACCGTCTCTGACGATGTTTTCAAAGCTCTGTATACCTACCGGATATTTTCTGTTCATAATCATACAGCATGAATCGTTCTGTGTTACAAATATATACTTATATCCTGATATACTCAAATATAAAGACGCGAAAAAGGCAATCTACTATCAAGACTGCCTTTTTAAACTATAATTTATCAGGTCATGCAAATAGCCGACTAAAATCTTCACCTTATTTTTTCTCAATCAATAAGATGTCATAATTTTCATCAAGCAGTTTAGCAGGCTTACCATCTACCATAAATTCACCGCTTATAGACCCGTTTTTATTTTTAGTATAATGATACTTTATCGTTGTTTTCTCTTGTCCCCAATCCAGAACAATCTCTTTCCAGTCCTGTTCACAAAGGAACGATGGAAAATCTAACAAGAAAGAAAGAGTTGTAAATTCCATAAATTCATTCTCTGCCTGCGGATAATACCTCTTCGTATAATGGACAAAAGGTTGAGATGAACGTCGATACATAGTATCTACAGTACATTTTTTACCGTCCCAATATACATCACCATCCCATAGATAGCCACCACTGCCAGGAATCAACAAATCATTTCCTTCTGCATCAAACACACTCACCGACAAAATAACAGGAGGAGGCAATCCATTATCCCATTCTTCCTCATTATCACATGCCGACAAAGCCACCAGGCTCCCCAACAAAACAATTATTCCCCAAAAACATTTTTTCATAAGTATTCCGATTATTTTATGTGACTATACTAAACTATATCAGGCAAATGCTTTTGGCAAAAATAAAAAAAAATTCCCATATTCCAAACGCGACGAGCTATTTAACACACAAAATATCATAATAACCTCTTCTGAGATTTTTTCATTTTTCAAATTCCTCTCTCCAAAATCACCTCAAAACTTGCAGAAATCAAAAGCCAATAGCCCACCACGAGATTAGTGACAGACCATACTTCAGACGCGAATGGCACTCTGACTTCCCAACTCCTCAACCGCCATCAGCATATCAAGACTGAGACTTATCCGAAGATTTGCCGCGAGGCAAAACAAGATTGAGCACAACACCCACTATGGCGGCAAGGCCGATGCCTGAGAGCGAGAATTCACCCCATGTAAAGGCCGCTCCACCAATGCCGAGAGTCATAGTCATTGAAAATATAACGATGTTCCTCGTATCCGACAGGTCTACTTTGTTCTTAAGCATGTTTGCAACACCGGCAGTTGCTATCGTGCCGAAAAGCAGAAGCATCAATCCGCCAAGAACTGCCTGAGGTATGGTCTTCAGCAAGGCACTTATCTTGCCTATCAGCGAGAAGACAATGGCTGTAATGGCAGCTATTCTGATAACCCGCGGGTCGGTAACCTTGGTGATAGACATCGCTCCGGTAACCTCTGAATAGGTGGTCACGGGAGGACCTCCCAGTAGTCCGGCCACACAGCATGCCAGTCCGTCGCCCAGCATGGTGCGGTGCAACCCCGGGTCTTTCACAAAGTCCTTTCCGGCTACGGTATTTACCACATAAACATCGCCTATGTGTTCTATCACCGGTGCTATCGCTACAGGTATCATAAACAGAATGGCCTCCCAGGAGAAAACAGGAGTGACAAACTGCGGCAGACCTATCCAGGCTGCATCGCGCACCGGAGCAAGGTCTACATCATAGAAAATCAAGGCTACGATATATCCTGCCACTATCCCACTGAAAATAGGGATAAGCTTGAACAGTCCCTTACCCATTATCGATACAAAGATGGCGGTAAACAGCGATATGAATGCAAGCACCCAGTTGGTCTCGGCCATATCTACTGCCGAGCCGGCAAGTGATATACCTATCAGGATGATGACAGGGCCTACCACTACGGGAGGAAACAGCCTTTCGATAAACCTGTTGCCCTGCCATTTAATCAGCGCACTCATTATGAAGTAAACCAGTGCCACACCGGCTATACCGGAAATTGTTCCCGGAAGGCCATAAAGCTCCGTCGATTTGATGATGGGAGCAATGAAGGCAAAACTACTGCCCAGGAAAATAGGCACCTTGCCTTTGGTAACAAGATGGAATATCAACGTTCCGATACCGGCTGTAAAAAGAGCTGTAGAAGGGTCCAGACCTACGAGAAGAGGCACAAGCACCGTTGCACCAAAAGCTACAAACAGGAACTGCACACCTACCACTCCCCGTCTCAAAGATGAAAGATTTGTTTGTTCAGTATTCATAAAGTTATTTTTGAGTCCGATTACAAAGGTAGGCAATTCATACGATAAAAAGTAAAGAACCGCATCATTTTCCTGTCACAGAATTCAATACAGCCCATCTTTATTCGTCGTTCAGGCATTACCGGATGCTGTGCACGCCCATCCTTGTCTACAGCATGCAAGGCAACTCCGAGTCTGAACCAGTCTATTATCAGGTCCTACATCTCCGCCTGTTTTCCGGCAGCATTTAACACAGGCAGAAGTCGTCATGTAATGGCATAAAAACTCCCTCCAAAATTGTTCTATTTTTCAAATACCTCTCTTCAAAATCGCCCCAAAACCGCATTTCCTTCGCTTCTATGGGAACGAACTTGGTACGACTGAGGTACGAATGGGGTACGACTGAGGTACGAAGAGGGTCATTTTTGGTCTATTCTTCAGATTTACCATTGAACGGGAAGGGTAAGAAAAACGCCACGGAAAAGAGCGTACAGACACCACCCGAAGCCTGCCGAACCAAGGCGGTACGGACAGGAGGGCATGCAACAGGACAGCCACACACACTCATACTGAACTCAATGCGCAACCAACCGCAGAAAAATGGTACAGACAGCCGCAGCAGCCCGGCCACGCTTTAAAAAAAGCTGAAAAACCGACCGGACGGTCGGCAAATCCCCGGGAAAATGTTATTTTTGCGGATTAAATGCAACCTGGAAAACATGGAAGAAGAAGAAAAAGACAACAGCCTGCAATTTACGGAAGCACCGGTGGAATACACCGACGACAACATACGCCACCTGGACGACATGGAGCACATCCGTGTGCGCTCGGGTATGTACATCGGCCGACTGGGCGACGGCGCGCAGAGCGACGACGGCATCTACGTGCTGCTGAAGGAGGTGATGGACAACTCGATTGACGAGTTCAAAATGGGCGCCGGAAAGAAAATCGAGGTAAACATCGAGGACAACCTGCGCGTCAGCGTGCGCGACTATGGCCGCGGCATTCCGCAAGGCAAGCTCATAGAGGCTGTCAGCAAGCTGAACACGGGCGGTAAGTATGACTCGAAAGCCTTCAAGAAGAGTGTCGGCCTGAACGGCGTGGGCATCAAGGCGGTAAACGCCCTGAGCAGCCGCTTTGAGGTGCGCAGCTACCGCGACGGCAAGGTGCGTACGGCCATCTTCGAACGGGGCGTGCTGCAGAGCGACACCACCGAAGACACGCAGGAGGAAACCGGAACCTACATCTTCTTCGAGCCCGACAATACGCTGTTCGTGGGCTACAGTTTCCAGAACCAGTTTGTTGAAACACTGCTGCGCAACTATACGTACCTGAACACGGGACTGACCTTCCTCTACAACGGCCAGCGCATCGTGTCGCGCCACGGGCTGGAAGACCTGCTGAAGGACAACATGACCAGCGAGGGGCTGTACGACATCGTGCACCTGAAGGGCGAGGACATCGAGATAGCCTTCACCCACACCAACCAGTATGGCGAAGAATACTACTCCTTCGTCAACGGCCAGCATACCACCCAGGGAGGTACTCACCAGACGGCCCTGAAAGAGCACCTAGCACGCACCATCAAGGAGTTCTACAACAAGAACATGGACTATGCCGACATACGCAACGGACTGGTGGCAGCCATAGCCATCGACGTGGAAGAGCCCATGTTCGAAAGCCAGACCAAGACCAAGCTGGGCTCGAACAACATGTGGCCCGCCGTGCCGCAAGAGAACAGGCCGGCAGGACCCACGGTGAACAAGTACGTGGGCGACTTCATCAAGACCGAGGTGGACAACTACCTGCACAAGAACCCGCTGATGGCCGACATCATGCTGCAAAAGATTCAGGACTCCGAGAAAGAGCGCAAAGCCATAGCAGGCGTGACCAAGCTGGCCCGCGAGCGTGCCAAGAAGGCCAACCTGCACAACCGCAAGCTGCGCGATTGCCGCTATCACCTGAACGACGGCAAGGGCAAGGACCAGGAGGCCGAATCGTGCATCTTCATCACCGAGGGCGACTCGGCCAGCGGCTCCATCACGAAGAGCCGCGACGTGAACACGCAGGCCGTATTCTCGCTGCGCGGTAAGCCGCTCAACTCCTACGGACTGACCAAGAAGGTAGTGTACGAAAACGAGGAATTCAACCTGCTGCAAGCGGCCCTCAACATTGAAGACGGACTGGACGGGCTGCGCTACAACAAGGTCATCGTGGCTACCGATGCCGATGTGGACGGCATGCACATCCGCCTGCTCATCATCACCTTCTTCCTGCAATTCTTCCCCGACCTCATCAAGAAAGGACACGTCTACATCCTACAGACCCCCCTCTTCCGTGTGCGCAACAAGAAAAAGACCAACTACTGCTACACCGAAGACGAGCGTCTGAAGTCTATCGACGAACTGGGTCCCAACCCCGAAATCACCCGATTCAAAGGTTTGGGCGAGATTTCACCCGACGAGTTCCGCCACTTCATAGGCAAGGACATGCGTCTGGAACAGGTGAGCCTGCGCAAGACCGACGCCGTGAAGGAGCTGCTGGAGTTCTACATGGGCAAGAACACCATGGAGCGTCAGAGTTTCATCATTGATAATCTGGTAATAGAAGAAGACGTCGTCAACTGACAAGTCGACAAGGCTTCAGACCACGAGGGTAGTCGCTGCCCGCCTGCATCCTTGCCAACTTGTCCATGTGTCAACTTGTCAACTAATAATATAAAATATGACCCGAGCCATTTTCCCCGGAACATTCGACCCCTTCACCATCGGCCACTATTCGGTGGTGAAGCGTGCACTGACCTTTGTCGACGAAATAGTCATCGGCATCGGTATCAACGACAAAAAGAACACGTATTTTCCTACTGAGAAGCGCGAAGAAATGATTCGGCAGCTCTACAAGGACGAACCGCGCGTCAGCGTCAAGGCCTACGACTGCCTCACCATCGACTTTGCCCTGCAGGAGAAAGCCAACCTCATCATACGCGGCATACGCACGGTGAAGGATTTTGAGTACGAAGAGACCATTGCCGACATCAACCGCAAACTGGCCGGCGTGGAGACCATCCTGCTCTTCACCGAACCCGAACTGACCAGCATCAGCTCCACTGCCGTACGCGAGCTGCTGCAATTCGGCAAGGATGTCAGTATGTTCATACCTCAAGGAATGGAAATTTAAACACTTATCCGCATGAAAAAGATAGCATTACTGCTGCTCTGCCTGGCCACGCTGGCCGTGCAGGCACAGAACAAGAACGCCATGCGCAAGCTGCAACTGGCCGAATTTGCCATCAGCAACCTCTACGTAGACACCGTGAACGAGGACAAGCTGGTGGAGACAGCCATCATCGAAATGCTGGCGCAGCTGGACCCTCACTCCACCTACAACAACGCCGAGGAGGTGAAGAAGATGAACGAGCCCCTGCAGGGCAACTTTGAAGGCATCGGCGTACAGTTTCAGATGATAGAAGACACACTGCTCGTCATACAGCCCGTCAGCGGAGGCCCCTCAGAGAAGGTGGGCATACTGGCAGGCGATCGCATTGTGGCGGTGAACGACAGCGCCATAGCCGGCGTGAAGATGAGCACCGAAGACATCATGACCCGCCTGCGTGGTCCCAAGGGCAGCCACGTAAAACTCAGCATAGTGCGCCGGAGCGTGAGCGACCTGCTCCACTTCGACGTGAAGCGCGACAAGATACCCATCTTCAGCCTCGACGCCGCCTACATGATAGACAAGCGCACGGGCTACATACGCATCAACCGCTTTGCCGCCGAGACAGGCAGCGAGTTCAAGGAAGCCCTGAAAAAGCTGCAAGGCAAGGGCATGAAAGACCTCGTACTCGACCTGCAAGGCAACGGAGGCGGATACCTGAACGCCGCCATCGACATGGCCAACGAGTTTCTGAACCAGAAGGACCTGATTGTCTATACCGAGGGACGCGCCGCACGTCGCAGCGACTTCCTGGCACGGGGCAACGGAAACTTCAGACAGGGTCGTCTGGTGGTGCTGGTGGATGAGTATTCGGCATCGGCCAGCGAAATCGTGACCGGAGCCATACAGGACTGGGACCGCGGCGTAGTGGTAGGCCGACGCACCTTCGGCAAGGGACTGGTGCAACGCCCCATCGACCTGCCCGACGGCTCAATGATACGCCTCACCGTGGCGCGCTACTACACCCCCTCGGGTCGCTGCATACAGAAGCCCTACGCCAGCGGCAAGGGCGAGGACATGCTGGAACAGTATCATAAGGACCTGACCGAACGCTTCAACCACGGCGAACTGATGCACGCCGACAGCATCCACTTCCCCGACTCGCTGAAGTACCAGACCAAGCTGCTGGAACGCACCGTCTATGGCGGCGGAGGCATCATGCCCGACTTCTTCGTGCCTATCGACACTACCCGCTACACGGAGTATCACCGCAACCTGGTGGCCAAGGGCGTCATCATACGCACCACCACGGGCTACATAGAGAAGCACCGCGCGGAGCTGAAGCAGAAATACCCCACCTTCGACAGCTTCAACCGCAAGTTCCAGGTAGACGAGCAGCTGCTGGCTGACCTGCGTGCCCTGGGCGAGAAGGAGAAAGTGAAGTTCAACCAAGAGCAGTACGACCGTGCCCTGCCCCTCATCACCACCCAGCTCAAGGCACTCATAGCCCGCGACCTGTGGGACATGAGCGAATATTTCCAGGTGATGAACGAAACGAACGAAAGCGTACAGCAAGCCATCCGGGTGCTGAAGGAAGGCATGTACGAGAAGGTGATAAGCAGTTGGAAGAAGATGATGAATTAAACGACACCAACCAATAAACGGCGGGGAGGCCAAACGGCAGGTTGCAAGACCGGCCTTTGCCTCCCCGTTGTCTTAGGTAGCGGTGTTGTGCACCGGCTGCCCAGACAAACAGGGACAGCAGTGTACTCCCCAGCCGCAGGCAGTACACTGCTATCATGAAAGGAGTACACTGCCAATACGATAAGAGTTAACTCCTATCGGCTAAGAAGTTAACTGCTATCAAGCGGGGAGTGCACTGCTAACAAACAGAGAGTGCACAGCCGCCCAAGCCTGGGCAGCGCGCTATTTTAATAAGGATAAAGAGGCGACGGGAGGTCAGTCGCCGAAGAGCCAGCGGTTGAGCCAACGGTTGATGTAGATGTTGGCTACGGCACAACCGGCACCAATAGCCGCACCGGCCAGCACGTCGGAGGGATAGTGCACACCCTCGTTCATACGCGACACACCCACCGAGCAGGCCCATAGGGCGGAGGGGGCAATGACGTACCACTTGGGATACTTGACGCTGAGCGACGTGGCCAGGGCAAAGGCCGTGGCCGTATGGCCGGAGGGGAAGGAGGGGCTGCTCTCGTGGCTATAGGCATGCACGCGGTCGGGGTAGCGGTCGTAGGGGCGTTGCCTGTCTACAAGATATTTCATGCCGTAGGTCACCACGAAGGCGCCAGCCACGCTAGTACCCACGTAGACAGCATCTTTCAGTAGGTCCTTGTCATTTTTTATCCAAGCCGCCAGGGCCATGGCTACGGGAACACCCACAGCCACATAAGGCTCGGTGCGCGAGATTATCTTGTTATAATTACGTACAAAGTTCCCGTCCCACGAGTTCACCTTGTGCAGGGTATTGATGTCCCAGTTCTGTGCGGCACCCTTGGGCACGAAGAGACACAAAGCCAGCAGCAGGCAGCATATTCCTTTCATTTCTAATTTTCTAATAGTTTCCGCGACAAAGATAAGGGATTTAATGCAAGTGGTTTCCATTACGGAATAATTTCTTTAATCCCTTGTTTCATAAAGGTATTTCTTCTATTTTTGCAAAGAATTAGCAGGACAAACCCAAAAGGAACTATTTTCTAACTATTAAATAATTTAAATTCAATCATTTATGTGGTTAAGTAATTCATCTGTAGGAAGGAAAGTGGTGATGAGCGTTACCGGCATCGCCCTTATCCTGTTTCTGACGTTTCACATGGCGATGAACCTTGTTGCGCTCATCTCGGAAGAGGGGTACAACATGATTTGTGAGTTCCTGGGAGCAAACTGGTATGCATTGGTAGGTACTATCGGCCTGGCTGCCTTGTTTGTCATTCACATCATCTACGCTTTCTGGCTGACGATGCAAAACCGCAAGGCACGTGGTAGCGAGCGTTATGCCGTAACTGAAAGACGCAAGGAAGTGGAATGGGCTTCACAGAACATGCTTGTTCTGGGTATCATCGTAATCGTAGGCCTGGGCTTGCACCTGGTAAACTTCTGGTCTAAGATGCAGCTCCCCGAGCTGATGTTCAACATGGGCAACCTGGACGTTGACACTACTTATGCTGCCGATGGTGTTTATCACATCAGCAACACGTTTGCCAACCCTGTGTTCGCCGTTCTCTACCTCATCTGGCTGGTAGCTTTGTGGTTCCACCTCACTCACGGTTTCTGGAGCTCTATGCAGACACTGGGCTGGAACAACAAGGTATGGATTAACCGTTGGCAGTGCATCTCCAACATCTACTCTACGATTGTTGTTCTCTGCTTTGCAGTAGTAGTTGTTGCATTCTACGTTAAATCGATTATTTAAGTTTTTTAAGTTTCTAAGTTTTTGAGTTTCAACAAACTCGTAAACCAACGAACAGACCAACTTACAAACTTATAAACTTACAAACTAACAAACTAACATTCATTATGACCAAGATAGATTCAAGAATACCGGAAGGACCGGTAGCTGAGAAATGGACAAACTATAAAGCCCATCAGAAATTAGTAAACCCCGCCAACAAGCGTCGTCTGGACATCATCGTGGTTGGTACAGGTCTGGCAGGTGCCAGTGCTGCTGCCTCACTGGGCGAAATGGGTTTCAAAGTATTCAACTTCTGCATCCAGGATTCACCCCGTCGTGCACACTCTATCGCCGCGCAGGGTGGTATCAACGCTGCGAAGAACTATCAGAACGACGGTGACTCGGTTTACCGCTTGTTCTACGATACTGTAAAGGGTGGTGACTACCGTGCCCGCGAAGCCAACGTTTACCGTCTGGCCGAAGTATCAAACAACATCATCGACCAGTGCGTGGCACAGGGTGTTCCTTTCGCACGCGAATACGGTGGTACGCTGGCAAACCGTTCATTCGGTGGCGCACAGGTATCTCGTACATTCTATGCCAAGGGTCAGACAGGTCAGCAGCTGCTGCTGGGTGCTTATTCTGCACTGAGCCGCCAGGTAAATGCCGGAACTGTTAAGCTCTATACCCGTTATGAAATGGAAGACGTCGTAATCATCGACGGACGTGCACGTGGTATCATCGCCAAGAACCTGGTAACAGGTAAGCTGGAGCGTTTCGCCGCTCACGCTGTAGTTATCGCTACCGGTGGTTACGGAAACACTTACTTCCTCTCTACCAACGCTATGGCTTGCAACTGCTCGGCTGCTATGGCTTGCTACCGCAAGGGTGCTTGGTTTGCCAACCCGGCTTACGTACAGATTCACCCGACTTGTATCCCCGTACACGGCGACAAGCAGTCTAAGCTGACGCTGATGTCTGAGTCTCTGCGTAACGACGGACGTATCTGGGTTCCGAAGAAACTGGAAGATGCCAAGAAATTGCAGGAAGGTACACTGCAAGGAAAAGATATCCCCGAAGAAGACCGCGACTACTACTTGGAGCGCCGCTATCCGGCATTCGGTAACCTCGTTCCGCGCGACGTTGCCAGCCGTGCAGCCAAAGAGCGTTGCGATAAGGGCTACGGCGTGAACAACACCGGTCTGGCCGTGTTCCTCGACTTCTCTGAAGCTATCAGCCGTCTGGGCAAGGACGTTGTAGCTCAACGCTACGGCAACCTGTTCGACATGTACGAGGAAATCACCGACGTATCGCCTTACGAGAACCCGATGATGATTTATCCGGCTATCCACTACACCATGGGTGGTATCTGGGTTGACTACGAACTGATGACCTCTATCAAGGGTCTGTTCGCTATCGGCGAATGTAACTTCTCTGACCACGGTGCCAACCGTCTGGGTGCTTCTGCTCTGATGCAGGGTCTGGCCGACGGTTACTTCGTATTGCCTTACACTATCCAGAACTATCTGGCCGACCAGATTACCGTTCCCCGCTTCTCTACCGACCTGCCCGAATTTGCAGCTGCTGAGAAGGCCGTTCAGGACAAGATTGACCACTTGATGAACATCAAGGGTAAGAAGTCTGTAGACTCTATCCACAAGGAACTGGGTCACATCATGTGGGAATACGTTGGTATGGGCCGTACAGCCGAAGGCTTGAAGACTGGTCTGGCCAAGCTGAAAGAAATCCGCAAGGAATTCGAGACCAACCTCTTCATCCCGGGCAGCAAGGAAGGCATGAACGTAGAGCTCGACAAGGCTATCCGCCTGAACGACTTCATCACCATGGGTGAGCTGATTGCCTACGACGCACTGAACCGCAACGAATCTTGCGGTGGCCACTTCCGCGAAGAATATCAGACTGAGGAAGGCGAGGCTAAGCGCGATGACGAAAACTACTTCTACGTAGCTTGCTGGGAATACCAGGGCAGCGACGACAAAGCTCCGGTATTGCTGAAAGAACCGCTGGTTTATGAGGCAATCAAAGTTCAGACTCGTAACTACAAGAGCTAATTGGGGAATGTTGAACTATTAAAGAACTAAAGAAAATGGATAAAAATATATCATTTACACTGAAGATATGGCGCCAGGCAGGCCCGAAGGCCAAAGGTGCTTTTGAAACCTATCAGATGAAGGACATTCCCGGTGATACTTCTTTCCTGGAAATGCTTGACATCCTGAACGAACAGCTGATTTCTGAAGGCAAGGAACCGGTTGTATTCGACCACGACTGCCGCGAAGGTATCTGCGGTATGTGCTCACTCTACATCAACGGACATCCGCACGGACCTGCACAGGGAGCAACTACTTGCCAGATTTACATGCGCCGCTTCAACGATGGCGACACTATCACCGTTGAGCCTTGGCGTTCGGCCGGTTTCCCGGTTATCAAGGACTTGATGGTAGACCGTACAGCCTATGATAAAATCATGCAGGCAGGTGGTTACGTCAGCGTTCCTACCGGTGCTCCTCAGGATGCTAACGCTATCCTCATCCCGAAACCCATTGCCGACGAAGCTATGGACGCTGCCAGCTGTATCGGTTGCGGTGCTTGTGTAGCTGCTTGTAAGAATGGTTCAGCCATGCTGTTCGTTTCAGCTAAGGTTAGCCAGCTCAACCTGCTGCCTCAAGGCAAACCCGAAGCACTGCGTCGTGCCAAGGCCATGCTTGCCAAGATGGACGAACTGGGCTTCGGTAACTGTACCAACACCCGCGCCTGCGAAGCAGAATGCCCGAAGAATGTTTCTATCAGCAACATTGCACGTCTGAACCGCGACTTCATCCGTGCAAAACTGAAAGACTAAACAGACTTCACTTTATAATTTGATTAATTATCACACTGAACTCCCCTGCTGGCCCGCTCCGGTGGGGGAGTTTGCTTTTCTAGCCAAAGCATACAAGCAAGGATAGACCCAACTAGCAACAGCACACAGAAAGAAAAATAAAAACAACGCCCCGGCAGACAGGCCTGTGGCCAGTGCTGCCGGGGCGTCTGTCACCCTTTCGGGCTTCCCCTTCTTTATTCAAGAACTTCGCCTGTCTCGGCGAACAGTACTACGGATTCTTCACCATCGGGATTGAGTAAGGTCACCTGGTAAGTCTTGGCTCCTTCTTCGCTGACTTCCACTGCAGCTTTCTGCACGGTATAGTCCTTGAAGTTCTTAGCCAATGCGTCTTGTACGGCTTGCGGCAGGTCTTTCACTTCAATCGGGGTGAAATCGTTCACCTGCGCCATCACAACAACTTCAGATGCCAAATTGCTTTCTGCGAAAGCTACTGTAGTTCCTAATCCCATTACTAATGATACTGCTAAAACTAATTTTTTCATACGTGTAAGGTTTTAATTGGTTCAACTTTTAGAGTTTGTCTCTCTGCCTAATTACGGACAATCGCCGTACCAAAAACGACAACGAAATATTATCTTATTGATATTCAACAAATAAACAAGCACACAGGCAAATGTGCCAAAGTCCGGAATGTGGAATACTTACACACTTTGTGGGGAATGGGAGCGCAAAAATCACATAAAAACCACATACCAAAGTTTAAATCCCCTCTGCCACCAGCCCCTGCCCGACAGGCCAAGCCGAGCGCAATCCACCCCCGTGCCCGCAAACGCAAACACATGCTAAAAAAGGCAAGAAAGATGTAGAATTCGGCAAAAGGGTATTGCAAATATAGCTTCAAAATGTTATATTTGCATCGTGATTTTTTTCATAGTATTAGATTTAAGGTTAACAAACTGGGGGAGTACGGCGGTACTCCTTTTTTTATGCCCGCCGCTCTGCCCGTCTGTCGAGCCATCGTTCAAGTTCGGCTCAGTAGAAATTTAGTGGGGATAAGCATATAAGTTGGCAATCCTGAAGAGAAAAAATTTCTTATCAGCCACTCCTCTAAGGTTAGCTCTGAAAAGTTTGATTTTAGCGTTGAACGATTCGGCCATTGCATTTGAAGCTCTATTGTTGTAGAAGTTCAGAATATCATCATAATGCTCGTAAAACGTTGCTGCAATGACATTGAAAGAATGGAATTTTGCTTCTTCAACCTTGTTGTACCATTTAGCCATAGATAGTCTTGCGGCATCCTTAATCGTATTTTTGGAAAATATCATCCGCAGCGAATGGCATAGTCCATATGCTTTCTTTATGTCGGGATATTCCTCAAACAATATCTTCGCCCGCTGTTTCTGTCTGTCAGTCTACTTGTCTGCTGACTTGAAAAGGAGATAACGCGAGCGTATGAGCAGTTCCTTGCGGGTGTCTCCATTAGGATACCGGTATGGTTCATAAGTCTCACCTTTCAACCTGGCTTCCTCCATTTCGTCGTTGGAGTGCTGTATGGCGTCCCACCGATGCTGTATACGCAGTTCCTGCACCGCGTCACATGCCAGTTTCTGGACATGGAAACGGTCAATGACGCGCTTGGCTCTTGGAAATACACTCCTTACTATCTTGCGCATGGAGTCGGACAGATCAAGTGTGACTTCTTCCACTGCATAACGGAGATCCCTGTCTATCCGTTGCAGGACTGTGATAACATCTTCTGATTTCGTACCGGCCACAACAGCTATCAGAGAACATTCTCTGGTATGGGCATCACGATTGGTCACGAACGTATACAGTTCGCCATTGGAAAGCGAGGATTCATCAATGGCAAGCCGTGTACCGATATTCTCCGGGAACAGTAACCATTCATCCGCATGCTCCAGCTGGTCCCATTTACGAAATCCGCTGAGAGTCTCCTTGTATTGTTTCTCAAATGTGTGCCCGTCGATATGATAGAAATCCTCAAGCGTACGGCAGGTCACTGGGGATGTCTCCATACGTTTCTTTTAAAAAAGCCTCGAACTCCCTGGAGTAGCGTGTACCTTTAGCGACTACGTCAAGGTCTATCGGAATACTGAAACTCTTGCCTGTACGGGTGTCAAACCAACGCCTGCGGCGTATCTTGAGAATGACCTTATGGTCTCTTATAGGGAAATCTGTAACATTTACGGCTTCCATAAAGCCTTTGGATTCGAAATGCACGTCTGATGAAAGTTCTTTATTCATCCTTTCATCAAGGCTGACGCGGATCTCTTTAGGGATCTGCTCTACACCAACAACAGCAAAGTATTCAAGTATCTGGGATGGCAATACTACTTGGGCCAACATTTTTAAACTATCATTTTCCATACAACAAAATTCGCAATTGCTCCTGATTCAACCAAAATTATCCCCATCAATTTTCTACTGAGCCTCAAGTTCCTCGACGCCCAGCATTCGCTGTCCGCTGCCGCCACCCAACATTTCCCTACCCCGTCTGGACTCTCCTACCTACCCACCCATCAGTTTACTTACCGTTCCCAGACCATCCGACATCCTCTCTGAAAGTAGTACACTCGCTGCGTGATAGCAGTTAACTGCTATCGACCGGGGAGTTAACTGCTATCGCGTTAGGAGTACACTGCTATCGGCAGAGGAGTCAACTACTATCATGCAGCCTGTAGACTGCTCTCTGAAGACCGGCCCGTCCTCCCCCTCCGCCCCTACCGCTGTCTGGACACTGCCAGCGCAAGCCGAAGTTATTCTTTAATACTTTTATGCTATTCTTTCAGAAATTTTATTTATTTTTGCACACTGACAGAGTGTTAGTTACCCCATCCGACCTTTATGGGGGATATTATTTTAGACATAGAAAGCAGATGAAGCATTTATTCCTAATCCTTACCTTATTCCTACTAGCCTCGTGCAACACGGCAAGCCGCAAGACTGCCGCCGACGAGAAGCCGGTCATCATTGTCACCATCGAACCGCTGCGCTACTTCACCGAAGCCATTGCGGGCGACCGCTTCACGGTGGTCAGCATGGTGCCCAAGGGCAGCAGCCCCGAAACCTACGACCCCACCCCTGAACAGCTGATGAAACTGGCCGGCAGCAAGGCCTACCTGCGCATTGGTCACATAGGCTTTGAACAAGTGTGGCTCGACCGCCTCTCCAGCAACGCTCCTCATCTGCCGTTCTACGACATGTCGAGGGGCATAGACCTCATCTTCGACGAAAGCCATGCCCACCACCACGGTCCCGCCGGTGACATCGACGGAGAGGAAACCGAAATAGCCGATACGACCGACGAGTCGGCACCCATGCCGGGCGTGGAGCCCCACGTATGGAACTCGGCCGCCAATGCACAGATTATAGCCGCCAACATCATGCGCACGCTCTGCAACATCGACAAGCAGGGCGAAGACCTCTACCTGCAACGCTACGACAGCCTGCGCCGCCGCATCGACCGGGTAGACAGCCTTTGCCGCCAGACGTTCAATGCACCCGAGGCCGACCATGCCTTCATGATATACCATCCGGCCCTGTCCTACTTTGCCCGCGACTACGACCTGCACCAGCTGCCCATCGAAGCCGACGGCAAGGAGCCTTCGCCCGCCCACCTGAAGGAGCTTATCAGCGAGGCACGACAGGAGAAAGTGGAAGTGGTATTTGTACAACCCGAGTTCGACCGCCGCAACGCCGAGCTGGTGGCCAAGCAGGTAGGCGCACGCGTGGTCGACATCAATCCGCTGGCCTACGACTGGGAGGCCGAGATGCTGGCCGTAGCCAATGCCCTGGCCGGGAAATAACCGCTAACCACTTACCACTAACCGCTTATCACTAACTATTAACCGCTTACCGCTGACAACCGTGGCTAACCCAATCATCGAAATAAAGAACCTGAGCGCCGCCTACGACGGCAAGCGCGTGCTGCACGACGTCAACCTGACCGTCTACGAGCGCGACTTCCTGGGCATCATCGGCCCCAACGGAGGCGGCAAGACGACGCTCATCAAGTGCATCCTCGGACTGATGAAGCCCGCCGGGGGCGAGATTCTGTTCCGGTCGGCACGCACCGGGGCAAACGAAATCAGCATGGGCTACCTGCCCCAGTACACCCGCATCGACCGCAAGTTCCCCATCTCGGTAGAAGAGGTGGTGCTGTCGGGGCTCAACTGCAAGAAGAGCCTCTTCCAGCGTTTCACCAGCGAGCAGCGCGAAAAGGCACGCCGGGTCATGACACGCATGGGACTGGACGGGCTGGAGCGGCGACCCATCGGCGAGCTGAGCGGCGGACAGCTGCAACGTGCCCTACTGGGACGGGCCGTGGTGTCCGACCCCGAGGTGGTCATCCTCGACGAGCCCAGCACCTATATCGACAAGCGCTTCGAGGCGCGCCTTTACCAGCTGCTGGAAGAGATTAACCGCGAGTGCGCCGTCATCCTGGTCAGCCACGACATCGGCACCATCCTGCAACAGGTCAAGTCGGTGGCGTGCGTCAACGAAACACTGGACTACCACCCCGACACCGGTGTCACCGAGGAGTGGCTGGAGCGCAACTTCAATTGCCCCATCGAACTGCTGGGACACGGCATGCTGCCCCACCGCGTGCTGGGCGAGCATAAGCACACGCACCAATAAGCAGAACCTATTTTTAATCACTCATATAAATTAAGAAGACCATGAAGACAACACTGAAAAGAACCTTTTCCATTGCTGCCCTGCTGGTGGCAGCAATCGCCGTTTTCACCGCCTGCGGCAACAAGCAACAGAAGAGCAAGGCCGAAGCCGCCCAGCCCCTGACCGTCGACAGCCTGATGGACCAGGCCGACCAGCTGGTGGGCCAGACCGTGACGCTGCAAGGCCTGTGTACACACACCTGCAAGCACGGCGCCAAGAAGATATTCCTGCGTGGCAGCGACGACAGCCACACCCTGCGCATTGATGCCGGCGAACTGGGAGCCTTCGACACGGCTTGCGTCAACAAGCAGGTACTCATCGTAGGCACACTGTCTGAGGAACGCATCGACGAGGCCTACCTGCAACGCTGGGAAGAGCGACTAAAAGAAAACAATGCCATTCAGCACGGCCAGGGCGAAGCCGGCTGCGCCACCGAGAAGAACGCCCGCCAAGAAACTGCCGACACGGCCGACGGCCGCATTGCCGACTTCCGCGCCAAGATAGCCAAGCGCCAGGTGGAGGAAGGCAAGGACTACCTGTCGTTCTACTTTGTCAAGGCATCGAGCTACGAAATACAGTAAAGAGGCTGACCGATAATTCTTTAGACGCGGATTGAGCGGATTAGGCGGATTTAGTGGAATCTGGAATCAGAAACTAAATATCCGCTTAATCCGCCTAATCCGCGTCTGTTTTTTATTCTTATTAGTAATAAGTCCTGCCCGCCTACCCAAACAGCAGCGTGAAGCGGCTACCCTGCCCGGGCACGGACTGCACCGTGATGTTGCCGCCGTGGCGGTTCATTATCTGCTTGCACAGGCTCAGGCCGATGCCTTGCCCGCCGGGCTTGGTGGTGAAGAAGGGCACGAACACCTTGTCCAACACGTCGGGCAAGATGCCTTCGCCGTTGTCGCTCACCGTCAGCTGGCACTGCCACGACTGGGCAGACTCCACCCTGACTTCTATGCAGGGCTGCTCGCGACGTGCACAGGCCTCGCGAGCGTTCTTCAGCAGGTTGATGAGTACCTGCTCCACTTGTCCGCGGTCTATCTGCAGAGTGCGGTCGGTCTCGGGCAGGCAGATGTGTATGTAGTCTTCGGGAAACAGCTTGCGCAGGTCCAGCAGCAACTCGCTGAGCGACACCGGACGGCGCACCGGGGCAGGCAGGCGCGTCAGCTTGCGGTAGTTCTCCACAAACTCCAGCAATCCCTTACTGCGACGGTGTATGGTCTGCATGCCCTGACGCATCAGGGCATAGCTGCGGTCGTCCACCTCGCGCTCCGAAAGCGTTTCGGACAGGGAGATGATGGGCGTCAGCGAGTTCATGATTTCGTGCGTCAACACCCTTATCAGCTTCTGCCAGGCCTGCATCTCGTTGTGCTCCAGCACGCGGGTGCGGAAGCCCTGCATGGCCTCCGACAGTTCGTCCACCATCTGCTCCATGGAGCGGTTGCGGTAGGGCGAGCGGAAGGACAGCGTCATGTCGTCGAAGCGCAAGCTCTCGGCCAGCTGGCGCATCATGCGTATCTGCACCATCTGCATGTGGTAGAGGTGGATGGCCACTCCAACCAACACCAGCAGCACCATCAGCGCGCTGAACCACAGCTGCCTGGCGGCCAGCAGCCAGATGCCCACCGACAACAGGCAGAGTGACAGGATGTGGAGGGTGACAATGAATGAATAGCGTTTCATAATCCCAGTTTTTCCAGTTTACGATACAGTGCAAAGCGCGTAATGCCCAAGTACTCCGCCGCCCGGGTCATGTTGCCCTCGCTCAGACGCATGGCGCGCTCCACCGCCTGCCGTTCCAGTTCCTCCAGGTTCAGCGTTTCCTGTTCCTCCTTGCGGGGGCGGGGCGGCGTGGCTTGGAACACGAAGTTCTCGGGGCGCAGCAGCGAGCCGTCACCCAGTATGACAGCCCGCTCCATGGTGTGCTGCAGCTCGCGCACGTTGCCGGGCCAGGCATAGCGCAGCAGCTTGTTCTTGGCTTCGCGCGTCAGGCCGCGCATCTCTTTGCGGTACTTGCGGGAGTAGCGTCCGAGGAAGTAGTCGGCCAGCAGCAGAATGTCGTCGCCCCGCTGGCGCAGAGGTGGGATGTGCAGCTCGATGGTGTTGATGCGGTAGAGCAGGTCCTGGCGGAAGCGACCCTCCTCCACCAGCTGGCGGATGTCGGCGTTGGTCGCACAGATGAGGCGCACGTCGATGGGCGTGGCCTGCGTGCTGCCCAGGCGGTTTATCTGCCGCTTTTCGATGGCGGTCAGTAGCTTGGCCTGCATGGGCAGGGACAGGTTGCCTATCTCGTCCAGAAAGAGCGTGCCGCCCGTGGCCACCTCCATGCGGCCGGCCTTGGCCTTGCGGGCATCGGTGAAGGCGCCCTTCTCGTAGCCGAAGAGCTCGCTCTCAAACAGCTGTTCGGGGATGCTGCCCAGGTCGATAGTGACAAAGGGCTTGCCGCAGCGGGGCGAATGGCGGTAGAGCAGGCGGGCGATGACGTCCTTGCCCGTTCCGTTCTCGCCCAGGATGAGGATGTTGGCGTCCGTGTCGCGCAGCTTCTCCACCGTGTCGAACACCTCGCACATGGCCGCCGACTCGCCGATGATGCGTTCGTCCGTACCGTTGCCGTCGCTCAGCGCCTCCACCTGCTCCTTCAGCAGGCTGACCTCGCACTGCGAGCGGCGCAGCTTCATGCCCGACGACAGCGTGGCCAGCAGTTTCTCCTTCTCCCAGGGCTTGGGAATGAAATCAGTGGCGCCCGCCTTGATGGCACGCACCGCCTTGTCGGTGTCCGAATAGGCGGTCATGAAGATGACCACCGCCTGCGGGTCAATCTGCAATATCTGCCTGAGGCAGTCGAAGCCCTCCTGTCCGCTCACCACGTCGCGGCTGAAGTTCATGTCCAGCAGGATGATGTCGGGCTGGAAGGTGTGCATGAAGTGTTCCACCCGTTCGGGCGTGGTCGTTACCTTTATCTTCTCGGCGTAGGGTTCGAGCAGCAGGTTCAGGGCGAAAAGCACGTCTTCGTTGTCGTCTACAATGAGTATTTTGCCAAGTTTTTCCATATTGCTTTTAGTTGATGGGTAGGGCACACAGATGACACAGAGGAAACAGATGACCACAGATTCAAGTGGACCACCCTGTTCATCCATTTGCCATGCCTGCCTGTTGTCGCAAAGATAAACATAATATCCTTGTGCCGTGCGTGCGTTTCCGCACTATTTTTGTGCGCTATCGCACGCTACTTCCGCTCCGCTCATTCCGCTATACTGCTGACAAACAATCATCTGACTGTTTGGCACGCCTTTTGAACTGTATTCTGCAAAAAAAGCAATGCTATGTTCAGACGTGTACTGTTACCCATACTGCTGGCCTGCTGCCTCCTGCCCACCGTGCGGGCACAGGAAGTGATGGAGCTGACCCTCCAGCAGACCATCGACCACGCCCGGCGCTACTCGCCCGACGCACAGAGTGCGCGCCACAGCTTCCGTTCATCTTATTGGAACTACCGCTACTACCGCGCCAACTACCTGCCCAACCTGAGCCTCAGCTCCACGCCCTACCTGGACCGCGCCATCAACAAGGTGACCCAGTCCGACGGCAGCGTGAAGTTTGTGGAGCAGAACCTGCTCAGCACCGACCTGACGCTGAGCCTGACGCAGAACGTGACCTGGACGGGCGGTACCTTCTTCGTGGAGACCTCGGCCCAGCGACTCGACCTCTTCAGCGACAACAGCCACTCCTACCAGACCTCGCCCGTCAACATCGGCTACCAGCAGTCGCTCTTCGGCTACAACAGCCTGAAGTGGAACCGCCGCATCGAGCCGGTGCGCTACCGCGAGGCACGCAAGAAGTACGCCGAGACGCTGGAGCTGGTGGCTGCCGCCGCCACACAGAAGTTCTTCGACCTGGCCACCGCCCAAAGCAACTACGAGACGGCCTGCACCAACTACGCCAACGCCGACACCCTGTATATGTACGCCCGCGGCCGCTACGACATCGGCACCATCAGCGAGAACGAGATGCTGCAGCTGGAACTGAACAAGCTGACCGAGGAGACCAACCGCATGAACGCCCGCATCGAGGTGGACAACGCCATGCAGGAGCTGCGTTCCTACCTGGGCATACAGCAGGACGTGGAGCTGCACGTCAGCATCAGCGACTTCGTACCCCAGTTCCAGATAGACCTCGACGAAGCCCTGCTGCTGGCCTCGCAGAACAGCCCCGACATTGACAACATGCAGCTCCGTCGGCTGGAGAGCGAGAGTGCCGTGGCCCAGGCGCGCGCCAACGCCGGACTGAAGGCCGACATCTACCTGCGCTTCGGACTGACGCAGACCTCCGACCGCTGGCGGGAAGCTTACCGCAACCCCATGGACCAGCAGTACGTCAGCCTCAGCATCTCGCTGCCCATCCTCGACTGGGGGCGCGGCAAGGGACAGGTGCGTGTGGCCAAGAGCAACCGCGACCTGGTGAAGACGCAGGTGGAGCAGGACAAGACCGACTTCGACCTGAACATCCGCAAGCTGGTGAAGCAGTTCAACCTGCAGGCCCGCCGCGTACACATAGCCGCCCGCACCGACACCACCGCCCGCCGACGTGCCGAAGTGGCCCGCCGCCTCTACCTGCTGGGACAGTCTACGGTGCTCGACCTCAACGCCTCCATCAGCGAAAAGGACAGCGCCCGCCGCGCCTACCTGACCGCCCTCTACGACTACTGGAGCCTCTACTACACCCTGCGCAGCCTGACGCTGTATGACTTTGGAAGGGGGAGGGAGGTGGAGTATGATTTGGAGGAAGTTAGGAGAAGTTAGAAGAAGTTATCACTTCACTTCGCTCCGTTAGAAGTTAAAGGCCAATAGATGTCGTACGAACTTCAGAAAGAGAAGTTAGAAGAAGTTATCACTTCGCTTCGCTCCGTTAGAAGTTAAAAGCCGATAGATGTCGTACGAACTTCAGAAAGAGAAGTTAGAGGAAATTATCACTTCGCTTCGCTCCGTTAGAAGTTAAAGGCCGATAGATTTCGTACGGACTTCAGAAAGAGAAGAATAAGCTTCAGCAGTAGAAGTATTGGCTATTAACTTCTAAGCCCGCCCAAGCGGGCGATAACTTCCCCTAACTTCCCCTAACTTCCTAAAAAATAAACAACCAAAAAACTATATACAACCATGGACATCCAACTCCAAAAGAAACCCTGGTACATCCGCCACCGCTACTACCTGCTGGGCGGAATCGTCATCCTGGCCCTGCTGGCCTACGTCATCGTCCTCTCCTCCGGCCCCCGCAAGCTGCGCATCGACCCCGACAGCCTGCAAATGGCCGAAGTCAGGCAGGACAAGTTTATGGAATACGTCGACGTGGAAGGACTGGTGCAGCCCATCCTCACCATCAAAGTCAATGCCCGCGAGACGGGCAGCGTGCTGCGCATCGTGGGCGAAGAAGGCAACATGATGCGGCAGGGCGACACCATCCTTGTGCTGGAGAACCTCGACCTGCTGCGCACCATCGAAGACCAGCGCGACGAGTGGGAGAAACAGCTCATCACCTACCGCGAAAAGGAGATAGAGATGGAGCAGCAGAGCCTCACCCTGCGCCAGCAGGCCCTGCAGACCGACTACGAACTGGAGAAGCTGCGCAAGAGCTTCGAGCTGGAAGAGGAGGAGTTCCGCATGGGCATCAAGAGCAAGGCGCAGCTGCAGGTGGCCGAGGACGAGTATCGCTACAAGGAGAAGACCGCCCGCCTGCAACGTCAGAGCCTGAGCCACGACTCGGCCGTCTCCCTCATTCGCCGCGACCTGCTGCGGGGCGACCGTGAACGCGAGCGCAAGAAGTACGAACGCTCGCGCCAGCGCCTGGCCGACCTCGTGGTGCGCGCCCCCATCGGCGGGCAACTCAGCTTTGTCAGCGTCACCCCCGGCCAGCAAGTGCAGTCGGGCGAGAGCATTGCCGAAATCAAGGTGCTCGACCAATTCAAGGTCCACACCTCGCTCAGCGAATACTACATCGACCGCATCACCACCGGCCTGCCCGCCACCATCCTCTATCAGGGCAAACGATACCCACTGAAAATCACCAAGGTGGTGCCCGAAGTGAAGGACCGCCAGTTCGACGTCGACCTGGTCTTCACCGCCGACATGCCCGACAACGTGCGCGTGGGTAAGAGTTTCCGCGTGCAGATAGAGCTGGGGCAGCCCGAAGACGCCCTCATCATTCCCCGCGGCAACTTCTACCAGGCCACCGGCGGCCAGTGGATATACAAGCTGAACAAGGACAAGACCCGCGCCGTGCGCGTGCCCCTCACCATCGGCCGCCAGAATCCGCAACAGTACGAGGTGACCGACGGTTTGCAGCCCGGCGATTGGGTGATTACGACGGGATATGATAACTTTGGCGAGGCGGAGGAGCTGGTGCTGTGAATGGGCTGACGAGGGGACGAGGAAACAACGTCCTCCCTGCAGTCTGATTTCTCATCCCCTTGTCCGCTGAAAAAGCAGTCCACTACTCTCATGTTAGGAGTTAACTGCTATCGACCAAGCAGTCCACTGCTATCACGTTAGGAGTTAACTGCTATCGCGATAGTAGTACACTGCTATCAACCGGGGAGTACACTGCTACCAAACAGGGAGTTAGAAACCGATATTTCTGCTGCCTGCTAATCGGAAAAAGAGTTATCAATTATAAGAAATATATCAAGAAGGAAGCAAATCTATTCAACTTCCCTCCTTCGTCAACTTGTCAACTAAAACAACAACCATGATACTACACTACCTGAAAATAGCTTGGCGCAACCTGCTGAAATACCGCACGCAGAGCGTCGTCAGCATACTGGGGCTGGCCGTAGGCTTTGCCTGCTTCGCCCTGTCCACCATCTGGATACGCTACGAACTGACCTTCGACGCTTTCCAGCCCGAGGCGGGACGCACCTACGTGGTCTTCCGCAAGATGAGCAGCAGCTCGTCCGTCATGGGCATGTCGGGCGCCCTGTCCTACAACAACCTGCAAGCCCTGCGCAACAAGGTGCCCGAGGTGGAGGCGGCCGGCTGCCTCTTCCAGCACAACATGGAGGTGACGCTGCGCTACGCTGACGCCAACCTGGGGCCGATGCAGATGCTGCTGGTCGACTCGGGCTTCGTCCGCATGTTCGGCATCGAGCTGCTGCGGGGCGACTACACCTTCATCAGCCAGCCGGGCACGGTGGCCATCGAGCAGCAGACCGCCCTGCGCTGCTTCGGCACCCTCGACGTTGTCGGACGGAAACTGATAGAGACCGAAGACGGCGAGGAAATGGAGATGACCATCGGCGCCGTGGTGAGCGGCTGGCGGGGACACTCCAACTACCCCTTCCAGCTGCTGGGCAGCGGACAGCTGATGGCGCGCATGTATGAGCAGCTGGCCGGCATCACCGACCTTTCGCCCGACGTCTACAGCCTGTCGGCCGTGCTGGTCAGGCTCCGCCCCCATACCGATATATCCGCCCTCGAGGCCAAGCTCGACACCGTCCTGGCCGGCAACAGCGCCGTTGCCGGCTACCGCCTGATACCCCTCACACAGCTGCACTACTCTAACCCCGAACAGCAGGAGGGGCGCATCCGCTTCGACTACCTGTTCCTGTTTGCAGCTACCGGCCTGCTGGTCATCCTGGCCTCGCTGGCCAACTACCTGACCCTCTATGCCACCCGCCTGCAGATGCGCCGCCGCGAGGTGGCCCTGCGCAAGGTCAACGGTGCCTCGTCCGTCAGCATCATCGGGCTGTTGCTCACCGAGTTCGGCCTGTTGCTGCTCATGGCGGGCTTCGTGGGTCAGGTATTGATAGAGCTGGTTGGACGCCCCTTCCGCACGCTATCGGGTGTGGAGGGGAGCGTCTACGGCGAGTCGCTGCTCTACTTCGTGGGGGTGGCGGCGGTGTCGGTGCTGTTCTTCGTGCCCGTCTGCCTGCGCCACTACCGCGTGGTGGCGGCCGACGCCTTCCGCGGCACCACCCGGCGCTCGGGCCGTGCGGGCTTGTTCCGCCGGGGTGGACTGGTGCTGCAACTCTTTGTCAGCCTGCTGTTCATCTTCTGCGTCAGCGTGCTGCTGAAGCAGCTCTACCACCTGCGCACCGCCGATTTCGGGCTGGAGCGGCGCAACATAGCCGTCATCAGCAGCCTCTATCCGGCCGTCGACTTCACCGAGCTGGGGCAGCGGATAGAAGCCCTGCCCGGCGTACGTCAGGTGCTGTCGGGGCAGCAGGCACTGGTGCCGCTGTACGTCTCCATGGGCATCACCGTGGACGGCTGGAACGCGTCGAAGCCCGACGAGAAACTCAACCTGCTGGCCTACATGGGCGGCGAGGACATCATACAGTTCTACGGCATCCGCCTGCTGGAGGGCGACTTTCCCCGGGCGCAGGACCGCATGGAGGTAATTGTCAACGAGAGCGCCGCCCACGCCCTGGGCATGGCACATCCGGTGGGGCAGACCATCGGCAAGGGCGACGACGCCATGTACATCTGCGGCCTGGTGAAGGACTTCCGCGTCACGGCGCCCACGCTGCCCGTCAAGCCCTGTGTGTTCTACGGCGTCAGCGACCCCACCACACTCACAGCCATGGGCGGCGGACAGGTGCTCATCAAGTACGAGGAAGGCTGCTGGCCCGACCTCCGGCGGCGCATCCGCACGCTCCTGAAGGAACACTATCCGGGCACGGGCTATGTGCTCGACAACATGGAAGACATCTACAACGGCTTCCTGAAGTCGGAAACCGCCCTGCTCAGCCTGGTCAGCGTGCTGGGTGGCGTGTGCGTGCTCATTTCGGTGTTCGGCATCTTCTCCATGATTACCCTGAGCTGCGAACGCCGTCGCAAGGAGATAGCCATCCGCAAGGTGAACGGCGCACGGGTAGGCGACATCCTCCGTCTCTTTGCCCGCGAATACCTGCTGTTGCTCGTCGTGGCTGCCGCGGTGGCTTTCCCCGTGGGCTATGTGCTGATGAAGCGTTGGCTGGAAAGCTACGTGGAGCAGACCGTCATCAGCTGGTGGCTCTACGCCCTCCTCTTCCTCGCTATGGCGCTGCTGGTGGCACTCTGCATCGGCTGGCGCGTATGGCGGGCGGCGAACGAGAATCCGGGGGAGGTGGTGAAGAGAGAGTGAAGGAAGGAGTTAAAGGAGTTAGAAGAAGTTATCACTCCGCTTCGCTCCGTTAGAAGTTAAAGGCCGATAGATTTCGCACCGGATTCGGCAAAATGAAGTATTGGCTTTTAACTTCCAAGCCCGGCGGGCGATAACTTCCCTTAACTTCCCCTAACTTCTGAACTAAAAGAACTAACAACCAAAAATACTGAAAACCATGCGTCTCCTCATCCTATCCATCAACGCCCTGCTGAAGTTCAGAGCCTACACCACGCTCAATGTAGTGGGCCTGGCCGTCAGCCTGGCCTGCGTGCTGACCATTGCGCGCTACATCCATCAGGAGAATACGGTGAACCACTGTTTCCCCGACTACGACCGCATCTGCCTGGTGAAGTCCATCATAAGCAATGGCGAATGTTCGCTGGGCGGCTACCGCTCGGGGCTGGAAGACGACCCGGCGGTGGAGGAGTTTACGACCTATACTCCAGTGAGCGACATGACACTGGTCTTCGGCAAGCAGCAGGTGCAGAGCCGGGTGTTCTCCATCGACAGCACCTTCTTCAAGATGTTTCCTTACAAGGTACTGATGGGCAGCAACCGCATCCGCCGGCCGGGCGACGTGGTCATCACCCGCGCCTTCTGGGAAGAGGTGTTGCAGGGCAGGCCGGTGGTGGGCGGTAGCTTCACCAACGGGCAGGGACGGAAGTTCACCATCATCGGCGTGGTGGACAACCCCGCCACCAAGACTTCCTGGCAGCCCCAGCTGTTCATGTCCGACGAGGTAGACGACTTCCTATTCTATAGCCCCCGCTACGCCCTGCGCATGGTGCCCGGTTACGACCTGAAGGCGCTGAACCAAAAGCACGGCAAGGAAGTGCGCAGCACATGGGAATCCTCCTACCAGAGCCGACACTACGAATACCTGCCCTTGTCGGAACTCTACTTCGACACCGACCTCGGAAGGGACAATCCCATGTACCGCTTCGGCAATCCGGGCTACATCAGCGTGCTGACGGCAGTTGCCTTCCTGATGGGCCTCATCGGACTGCTGAACTTTGTCAACATCTACACCGTCATCATGTCGCGCCGCTCGCGCGAGTTCGGCATCAAGAAGGTGTTCGGGGCGGGTAAGGCGGACATCTTCGTGCAGATTTACGTGGAAAACATGCTGCTGGCAGGACTGGCCCTGCTGCTGTGCTGGACCATTCTGGAGGTGACCCGCTACCTGTTCTACAACGAGCTTTATATCCCCGTGGCCTCCGACGTGCGCTTCGACCTGCTGGCCTCGGCCATCGTGCTCTGGGGGCTGCCGCTGCTCACCACCGTCTATCCCTACCTGAAGTTCACCCGCAACCTGCCCGTCAACTCCATCCGTGCCATCACGACTTCGCGCGTTTCCGTGCGCTCGCGCATGGTGTTTCTGGGTGTGCAATACGTGCTGACCATCTTCATCATCAGCGTCTCGCTGTTCTTCGTCAAACAACTGGACTACATGCTCCATGCCGACCTGGGCTTCCGCACACACGACATCATCAACGCCACCATGTACCACAACCCGCTGGGCTTGTACAAGGACAGCAAGGAAAATCTGCTGGACGAGGGCAAACGGATGAAAGCCAACCGCGAGCTGGTGAATCGGCGCATGGCCGAGAGCACCCTCTTTGAATATTGGAACCGGAGCAGCAAACTGCTGCCCGACAACGGCGATATGACAAACATTGCCCGCGAACGTCCTGAAAACGGTTTCCACCAAGCACTGCGCCTGCTCATGTCACGGCGCGAAATGGACATGTACGGGCTGCAACTGGTGGAAGGCCGCCTGTGGAACGACTCTGTGGACGAGGCCTGGACCCGAAACAGCTTCAAGTGCATCATCAACGAAACCACCAAACGGGTGCTGGGCATCAAGGACATCACCCGCGAGAAGCTGCTACAGGAAGAGCCCCATTTCGCAGCAAGCTACATGCCCGACAACTACAACCCGCCCTGCGAGATTGTGGGTGTCATCAAGGACTTCAACATGCGCCACCTGTCCAAAGCTACCCCGCCCGTTGTCATATTCTTCAAGGATGAAGCATGGGGGACGGAAACCGTGACCGCCGCCTACCGCCACGAAGACCGGGCGCGCGTCATCCGTTTCCTGTCCGGCCTGTACGAGGAAGGCACCGGCCGCACCGACTTTGAGTACACGCTGATAGAAGACGTCCTGGCCAAGATGTACGAGGACGACCGCCGCGTGGTGCGCATCTACACGCTCTTCGCCGCCGTGGCCATCCTCATCTCGCTGCTGGGCCTGCTGGCCATTGCGCTGTTCGACATCAGTCAGCGCCGCCGCGAGATAGGCCTGCGCAAGGTGAACGGTGCCCAGGCACACGACATCTATCCGCTGCTGCTCCGCAAGTATCTGGCGGTGCTGGGCGTGTCGGCACTGGTGTCCGTGCCGCTGTCGTGGCTGGCCATCACCCTCTACCTGCAAGGCTTCGCCCACAAGGCACCGCTGACGCCCGGACTCTTCATCGTGGCCGTCCTCATTACCGCCCTGCTCTCGCTGCTCACCGTGATGTGGCAGGTGCATCGGGCGGCGCATGTGAATCCGGCGGAGGTGGTGAAGAGGGAATGAGGAAGGAGTTAAAGGAGTTAGAAGAAGTTATCACTCCGCTTCGCTCCGTTAGAAGTTAAAGGCCGATAGATTTCGCACCGGATTCGGCAAAATGAAGTATTGGCTTTTAACTTCCAAGCCCGCCCGGCGGGCGATAACTTCCCTTAACTTCCCCTAACTTCTGAACCAAAAACCAACAACTAAAAGAACCAACAACCATGATACTACACTACCTGAAACTCGCCTGGCGCAACCTGCTGAAATACCGCATGCAGACCGCCGTCAGCATCCTGGGGCTGGCCATGGGCCTCACGTGCTTTGTATTCGCCGCCCTGTGGATACGCCATGAAATGTCATTCGACAGTGCCCACGAAGGGGCCGACCGCATCTACCTGCTCTACCGGGAGAGCACCGTCAACGAACTGGGCTACGACACCTGGACACGCGGCCTGCTGCCCATCCTGCGCGAGAACTTCCCTGAAGTGGAACTGGCTTGCGGTGCCCAGTTCTGGAAGCAGATGAAGATGGAGGTAGAAGGTCAGGACCCCGTTATCGGCCGCAAGCTGATAGCCGACTCCACGTTCATGCAGATGTTCGATATACGCATTCTGCAAGGCACGCCCAACTTCCTGTGGTCGCTGGCCGACGAGCGGCAGATGCACATCTACGACCGCAGCGAGCCGATAGCCGTGACCGAGGAGACCGCGCTCCGCCTGTTTGGCACCACCGACGTGCTGGGCAAGACGCTGACTGCCTTTGGCCCGGCCACCATCTGCGCCGTGGTCAGCAGCTTGCCGCAGAGCAGCCTCTCGTTCGACTTCTGGAGCGGTGCCCGCTACAGCGAATCCACGGCCGACCCGCTGCTGCTGCGCCTGCGGCCGGGCACCAACCTCAATACCTTCCGCCGCAAGCTGGACAGCTACACCCAGCTGCAGGACGGCCGGCGGATAGCCCTGTTCCGACCTTACCACCTGCTGCCGCTGCGGCAGTATCACTACTCGAAGGTCAACGAGGAGAGAAGCATCAACTTCTACTACCTGGTGCTGTTCTCGGTCATCGGACTGCTGGTGGTGGTCAGTGCGCTGTTCAACTACCTGTCACTGTTCGTAGTGCGCATGCAGACGCGCCTGCGCGAAGTGGAGCTGCGGCGGGTATGCGGGGCCGGGCGGGGCAGCCTGGTGGCCTTGTTCGCCGTGGAGTATCTGCTGGTGTTGCTAGTGGCGGGTATGCTGGGCTTCACGCTGACCGAAGTCAGCCTGCCGCTGTTCCGCCGTCTGTCGGGTGTAGACGGACAGGTCTACCTGCCGCAGCTGCTGTTCTTCCTGGGGTTGTTGCTGCTGTCGCTGGTGGCGTTGTTGCCCTTCGTGTTGCGTCGCCACCGTTGGAACACCCTGCGCAGCCACCGCCTGCGCCGCCTCAGCATAGGCGTCCAGATAGGAGTGGGCATCCTGTTCGCCTTCGCAGCGGTGGTCATGATGAAGCAACTGCACTACCTGACGAATGTTGATCTGGGCTGGAAACGGGAAGGAGTAGCGATATTAAGTGTACAACGTTATAAGGAAATGGGTGAGGGCTTCGAGAAGTTTCATGCCACTGCCCAGCGGCTCAAACAAATGCCTTGCGTGGAAGACATCATTGACAACCATGCATCGATACTGGGCTCCAATATAGTGGGCGGGCATTCGGTGGAAGACTGGCCAGAAAGACGCCCGGATGAAGAAAAAATGATGATTCGGGTGATGTTCGAAGGCCGTGCCTTCACCGACTTCTACGGGCTGAAGCTGAAAGAAGGCCGGATGGTGCGCGACGATGAACAGAACGGTGTAGTGCTGAACGAATCTGCCGTGCGGCGACTGAGGTTGGACAATCCCATAGGACAGCATATCACGCTAAGCGGACACGACATGGAGATTGTGGGCGTCCTGAAAGATTTCCATTCCACAGCGCCTACCGTGCCGGTCTATTCGCTGGCCTTGATTGGGAAAAGCGGATTTGGCATGAGGAGTGAACTGATGCACACTACCAATTTCCTCATCAAGTTCAAGGACGGCCACTGGGACGACTTGCAGGAGCGCGTCAGGCAGATGGCTGCCGAGCAGGAAATCACGGAGTACACGCTAAACAATACGGAAGACCTCTATGCCGACTACCTGAAATCCGAACGCCTGCTCCTCCGCCTACTGGGCATTGCCTCGGCCGTCTGCGTGCTGGTGGTGGGCTTCGGCGTCTTCTCGCTGGTCACCCTGAGCTGCGAACAGCGGCGCAAGGAGATAGCCATCCGCAAGGTGAACGGCGCACGGGTAGGCGACATCCTCCGTCTCTTTGCCCGCGAATACCTGCTGTTGCTCGTCGTGGCTGCCGCGGTGGCTTTCCCCGTGGGCTATGTGCTGATGAAGCGTTGGCTGGAAAGCTACGTGGAGCAGACCGCCATCAGCCTCTGGGTCTATCTGGTTATCTTTGCCGGCATGGCAGCCGTCGTGGCACTGTGCATAGGCTGGCGCGTGTGGCGGGCGGCAAACGAGAATCCAGCGGAGGTGGTGAAGAGAGAGTGACAAAAGCAGTTAGTGGTGAGCGGTAAGTGGTAAGTGCCATCCGGCAGATACTTACCACCTGATACTAACCACTTATCACTAACCGCTGACCGCTGAATCATGCCGCTGACAAGTAGTCCACTGCTATCACATTAGGAGTTAACTGCTATCGACCAAGCAGTGGACTGCTATCGGCAAAGGAGTTAACTGCTATCAGACGGGGAGTTAACTGCTATCAAAAACAAATGACTGAGACAAGAACAAACAGAAATGAACCTATAATAAAAACAATAACACATAAAGTAAGTTCAAAAACTTATGATACTAAGAGTTACGCTGAAAATGATTTTGAGGAGCTGGTGGAGGAACAAGGTGTTCTTCCTGGTCTCCGTGGCCAGCCTGGCACTGGGACTGGCCTGCACCAACCTGCTGATGACCTACTTTGTACACGAACACGGACTGGAGCTGCACAACCCTGACCGCGACCGCATTGTCTTTCTGCGGCAAGACGACCCGATGACCGAAGGCAAACGCGTGGCCTTTGCTGCAGCCGAAATCCCGCCGCAACTGAAAAACGATTATGCCGAGGTAGAAGATATCCTGCGGTTGGGCAAACTGGATTTGCTCTACTGCAAAGTGAATGAACAAAAAGTGGAAGGCGACTTCCTGATGCTGTCGGCCGACACGACGTTGACCCGCTTTTTCGATTACCATACCGCAGAAGGCAGTCTGGAACAGGCACTCCGCGAGCCGGGCAAGATGGCCCTGAGCGCGGCCTGCGCCCGAAGACTCTTCGGAGAAGGACGGGCCGTGGGAAAGCAGGTAGAAGTACACATGCGGTTTGGCGAGACCCGCACATACGAAGTGGCGGCAGTGCTCAAGGAACGGGAGCAGTCGCTCATGCGCTTCGACATGCTGATAGCCCATGACCCCGACTTCTTCTGGGGAGGCGTCTCCCTGCTGAAACTCTCAAAAGGAACAGATGCCGCCCGCCTGGCCGACAAGATAAACGCCGACCAGGTGCCCACGCTGATGCCCGGCCAGACGCGCTACTATCTGGAATCGCTGGAAGCCATCTGCTTCACCACGCCCAACGACACCTCGCAGCAATCGCTCACCTTCATCAGCCAGACGCCCGTGCAGACGCTCTACATCAGCCTGCTGGCGGCCGTGCTGATACTGGTCATCGCCTGCTGCAACTATACCAACATGAGCCTGTCGCGCCTGATTCAGCAGCTGCGCATGATACACGTGGAGAAGCTGATGGGCGCCACGCTGCGCAACATACGCCGGCAGCTCTTCGGCGACGCCTTTCTGACGGTAGTGCTGGCCTTCGGCCTGGCCATGCTGATGGTCAACGACAGCCTGGCCGTGTTCAACAGCCTGCTGGGCTCGCGGCTCACCATGGGCTTCTTCTTCAGCAGCCAGATGCTGCCCTGGCTGCTGGCGTTCGTGCTGCTGATGTCGGTGGTGCCGGCGTGGTACATCAGCCATCGCCTGTCGCGCCTGTCGTTCAGCCAGTATCGCACGCTCTACGGCGGGCGACGCAAGCAGCGCTTCGTGGCCGTGCTGGTGACGGTGCAGTTTGCCATCTCCATCGGGCTGCTGCTGGCCACCTTCGTGGCGCGCAACCAGCTGGAACTAACCGAGCGTCAGGCGTCGCGCTACGACGGTTGCATCGAGGTGGGCGATGCCTTCGGCGCCCCGCTGGCACCTTTCAAGGCCGAATTGGAAAAACGGGTGGGGAATATCGAGTCCATAACTCTCTCCAAGTCTTCCATATTGAATGCCTGGATGCGCCAACTGAACATACAGACCTCGGGCAACAAAGAGGTGCGCACCAACCTGCTGACACTGGAAGGCGACTCGACCTTGCTGACGACCCTGCGCATCGAACAGCTGAGTGGCGAACGTCCCAGCCTGCTGCTGGAGCGGTATGCCTGCCCGGTACTGGTAAACGAAAGTTTTGTCCGCCTGCTGGTGCCGGCGGGTACGGAATTCATCGGCCACTCGCTGCGCGAATTTGACGCGGAAACGCCCGACAGCCTGGCGGTAATAGCGGGCGTGGTGCGCGACTTTTCGGTGAACTCGCTGGAAGAGCAGATAACGCCGCTTGTCGTCAGCCTGCTCTCAACCCATGATTTGCAGAAAGGATTTTATGTACAACTTCGCCTCCGTGCCGAGAGCCGGGAGGAGACACTGCGGCAGATAGAGGCCGTCTGGCAGGAGCTGAACCCCGGCCAGCCCTTCCAGTACGCCGACATGCACCGGGAGTTCATGGAGCGCAACGCCAAGGTGCTGTCGCTGTCGCACATCCTGACGTTCTATGCCCTGGTGAGCCTGCTGCTGACGTTCTTCGGCCTGTTTGGCATTGCCTGGTACGCCACCCGGCAGCGGGTGCGCGAAATCAGCATACGCAAGGTGCACGGCGCCTCGCAGGCGCAAATCATCTGGCTGCTCAACAAGCCCTTCTGTCTCTATGCCCTGACGGCCTATGTCGTGGCCATGCCGCTGGTCTGGTGGCTGATGCAGCGTTGGCTGGAGCAGTTTGCCTACCGCGCGCCACTGTCAGCCGGCCTCTTCGTGTGGCCGCTGCTGCTGGTGTGGGGTGCTTCGGCACTTATTGTCTGCCTGCAAGGGTGGATGCTGGGCAGGGTGAGGCCGGTGGAGGGGATTAAGGAGGGATGAGGGGTTAATGGTAAATGGTTAATGATTAATGGTAAATGATTGATGGTTAATGCTAAGTGCCACATCCGGCAGATATTAATCATTTATCATTAACCATTAATCTCCTGCTCCCAACAACAAAAAACATCATACCTGCGAAATCAAACTAAAGAAATACAAACCAACAATTTCAACCATTATGATTAAAACCATAAATTTACAGAAAATCTTCCGCACGGAAGAAGTGCAGACTCTGGCACTGAACGGAGTGAACATCGAAGTGAATGAAGGCGAATTTGTAGCTATCATGGGACCCTCGGGGTGCGGCAAGTCGACGCTACTCAACATCCTGGGCCTGCTGGACAACCCAACGGCGGGCGAATACTACCTGAACGGCACCGAAGTGTCGAAGTACACCGAAGCACAGCGCACCAGCCTGCGCAAGGGCGTCATTGGCTTCGTGTTCCAGAGCTTCAACCTGATAGACGAACTGAACGTCTACGAGAACATCGAGCTGCCCCTGCTCTACATGGGCGTGCCTGCCGCCGAACGCAAGCGCCGCATTGAGCAGGCCATGGAGCGCATGGCCATCATGCACCGCGCCAAGCACTTCCCGCAGCAGCTCAGCGGCGGTCAGCAGCAGCGTGTGGCCATCGCCCGGGCGGTAGTGGCCAACCCCAAACTGATACTGGCCGACGAGCCTACGGGTAACCTGGACTCGAAGAACGGCAAGGAGGTGATGGACCTGCTGAAGGAACTGAACAAGGAAGGAACGACCATCGTCATGGTGACGCACTCGCAACACGACGCCGGCTTTGCCGACCGGATAATCAATCTGTTCGACGGGCAGGTGATTTAGCGGTCAGCGGTTAGTGGTTAGCGGTAAGCGATAAGCAAAATTCAGCGGTAAGTGGTTAGTGATAAGTATCCATCCGGATGGGTACTGACCGCTGACCACTTACCGCTTACCGTTTACCACTAAATACCGCCGCCGAACTACGTTTCCCGCCTAATTAAGCTGCAAAACCTGCGCTTTAGCCAATTTTGGAAGTAAAATAGTGTTTTTTGAACCAGGTTCAGATAGCAATGTAGCTACTTTTGCGACCCCAAAGTGATACTAAAGCAACAATTATACCATGAAAACCTACACTATGTTAACTAACCTTGCAGGATTCGTACAAAGCAGCAACCTAACCGCCATCTCCCCATCTTATATACAGGGGCAATACCCCCACATATCCCACTTTTACTCCCCGCTCCAGCTCTCCCCTTCCGTATTGATTGGTTTATAAACAGTACTTGCCCGCTCCGCCTGCCTCATGCGCAGGCATACAGCAGGGCAACACAACGAAATAGCATTTAATCAATACGTTGAAATGATACATTATCTGAGAATAATCGGTATTCTGATAGCTCTGACGGCCTCAGCCTTACAGGTATTTGCCTCGGCTGGCGATACGGCAAGCACGGCAGTCTGCGGTGGCGATTCTGTCATTCTGTTCAGATTTGTGCCCGGCAACCGTACTTTCTATTCGCCCTTTAAGGGGAATGACAGAGCCATCCGTCTTGCCACGCAGCTGATTGAGCAACACCGCGCCGCCATAGAGGCCGGACATGCCCATATCCTGATACGCGGCTTCTGTAGTTCATTCGCTACCCGCCACGAAAACCTGGCCGCGGCCAAGGAACGGAGCAACCATGTAAAGTCTTGGTTCATAACTCATCAGGGCATGAAAGAAGACTACTATCGTACTGTCAATTCCACCAGTTCCTATCAAGGTTGCAACGAAGTTGTGGCACTCATGGGGCTGCGCTATGCCGAAAACTACAGTCAGCCTACAACACATTCGGCAGAACAAGCCGACAGTCTGGCCCCCAACAGGTTGCAGGCTGACACTACAGCCATACAAATGCCTGAAAAGCAGGCTGCAGGCCAGCAACTCAGTGCAACCGACAGCCTGTACCTTACCGCCCAAAGGAACAGCTTCTTTCAGGACGAGCGTAAGCCAACTTCGCCAGAAACGACATACACATCGAGCCCCTGGTATCTGAAGTCAAACCTGCTGTACGATGTTCTTCTCATGCCCTCGCTCGAGGTAGAATACCGCATTGACAATCGCTGGTCGGTAGCCATGGAAGGCAGCATGGCCTGGTGGCACAACAACAGCAAGCACCGCTACTACCAGTTGGCCACCATCGTCCCCGAAGTGCGCTACTGGTTTCATCCGCAAAGTAGCCGACGCGGACACTACCTGGGCGTCTTTGGAGGCGGAGGATGGTATGACCTTGAGAACGGTGGCAACGGCTATAAGGGCGAAGGCGGCATGGTGGGCATGAGCTATGGCTACATGTTTCCTGTAGGCCGACACCTGGCCTTCGAGGCAGGCATAGGCTTGGGCTTCATGACCACCAAGTACGAAGAATATCAGCCACTTGACGGGCACTACGTCTATCAGCAGACCAGTCGTTTCAACTACTTCGGACCTCTGCGGCTGAAGTTGGCCCTGGTGTGGAACATTAGCTGCCAGGCCGAAAAGAAAGGAGGCCGCCAATGAATGCCCTCCATACAAAGAAAAGAAGAAGGCTGAAGGCTGCATTCTTGGTAGGCGTGGTCGCCGTCTTGCTGGTTTTCACCTCGTGTCGCAAAGACCTGTGCTACGACCACGACGAACATGCCCTGGCAGTGAAGACCGAAGTGCAACCCCAGTGGATGCAAGAATGGGAAAATCCCTACCGGGGCGACTCTTACGACCTGAACTGGAAACAGATATGGGAAACGCGCAACTGGCCGGGCGACTACAACGACTTCCGCCCGGCAGTGCCCAATGGCATACGTTGCGTGATACGAACCGAAGATTCCAGACTCATCAGCAGCAACCTGAAAGAAATAGGCGGGGCACTGAACATGCCGCTGGGACGACACGAACTGTTGTTCTACAACAATGACACGGAGTACATTGTCTTTGAACATACCGACCAGCCTACACTGACTACGGCCAGTACCCGTCCACGCTCCCGGGCCGGCTATCAGGCACCGCAAGGCCACGAAGACGAACGTACCATCAGTCCGCCCGACATGCTCTATGCCTCATACGTACCCCAATATGAGGCCGGACTCTCGCTCAAGCCCGACCAGCTGTCCGTCACCATGTTTCCGCGCACCTACTCCTACCTGGTTCGCTACCGTTTCAAGTCGGGGCTGGAGTATGTGGCTCAAGCCAAAGGGGCACTGACCGGTATGGCCGATAAGGCCTACCTGCACGATGGACATACGGACGCCACCCCCGCCACCTTACTCTTCGACTGCAAGGTAGACGATATAGGCTGTACGGCAAAAGTCATGTCGTTTGGTGTTCCCAACTTTGCCTACAAGCTCAACGAATATACCGACAATCCCGCAAAACTGCATTTTGTGCTCAATCTGGAAGTCATGCTGAAGAACGGCAAGCGTCTGAACTACAATCTCGACGTGAGCGACATCATGCGTGCACAACCCCGCGGAGGCATCTTGCTCTTCCCCGACATTGAGGTAAGCGACAAGGACGGCAACGAGAATACCGGTGGCTTTGACCCGGATGTGGGCGACTGGGAGGACGTGATAGACATACCACTGCCGATTGACTGAACCTGTTTTTCAGAAATTGCAAGATAACCAACCTAATGTTTTACTTTTAATTTTATTTATTGTGAGAAACAATCTACTTATGATGGGTATGGCTGTGCTTACATTGACAAGCTGTACCAACGAGGAAGTGCTGAAAGCGGCCGACGGACGCGCCATTGGGTTCGACGCCTTTGTAGGCAATACCACCAAAGCCGTGACTGAAGTAAAAACGTTGACCAACTTCTATGTGTTTGGAAACTTCAGCGCAGACGAAGCAGCCTGGAACGGACAAATCTTCAACAACGAACCAAACACTGCCGTGTACTACTGGCAACAAGGAAACCACTATCGCTTTGGCGCCTATGCCAACGGTGAAGCCGGACAGATTGCAGATGCCCGCTACGACGCGGCTACCCAAGTGCTGACCTTCCCCGACTATACCCCCGACGACACCAAAGACCTGGTGGCAGCCATCACTACGGCCGATGCCTCACAGGCCATACCTACCGAGCCCGTTTCCCTGTCCTTCGGCCACATGCTGAGCCAGGTAGGGTTTACATTCAATACCGAAGTCGGCAAAGAATACACCCTGGCCATACGCAACATAAAAATAAACAAAGCCATCCGTACGGCAACAGGCACATACGAAGCACCAGCTACCATCAACTGGCAGGGAGAAGCCGAACCGGCAGTAGCCTATGTCTACAATGACATAGCCGACCTGGCAGGCGAAGAAACAAACAAGGCCTCTCAGTTCAAACTGGTCATCCCACAACAGGTGCCAACCGATGGAACCTCACAGATAACCGTTTCATTCACGGCAAGCATCTCCGGAGGCGGCCTGTCTGATACGGCCGAGAAAACATTCGAAATAGAACTGGCCTCGCCCGGTGAAGGAGGTTGGAAACCCGGATTCCGCTACAACTACACCGCCACCATCAACGGCGATAACATCACCAACATGAAACCCGTTGAATTCACACCATCGGTAGGCCAATGGGAAGACGGCAACACCACCGAAGTAGCTCCTCAAAAGATTATCAGCTCATACATCAGACCCAACTTCTATGAGACCAACCGCGTCTATACAGAAAGCATGAATGCTTGCAACGACCTGATATTCATGACAGCCAGCCCCTATGCCAACGGTGATATCTATTTTGAAACCCCCGACAATACCGCTACCTTCAGCGAAGGTGCCACATCGGTAGACGAATTCAAAGGAAAGAAAGGCGTCATGGCCTTCAACGGACAGGGAGAAATGAACGCAGGATATGGATTGCTGAACTCAGCTACCCAAGGCGTCAACCAGTTCACATTCGCCACATGGCTCTACATTGACGAATGGACCAACGGTGCAACACTTTTCGCCAAAACAGGCAACGCAAACGAAAAAGTGACGCTGACTCTGGGCCAGAATCCCGGCGCACTGGCTTTCTGCATCGATGACCAGACAGCCACCTTGACCAACAGCAAGCTGGCTACCGGAGAGTGGATGCACATAGCCATGACTTACGGCAACAAAGGCACCCTGCACCTGTATGTAAACGGTGAGGAAGCACCTAACAGTTCTACAACAATCGGTAAAGAACGAGTAACCTTCATGCAAACCGAAACCAAGCTGGGCAAAGGCCTGAAAGGCTATATGGAAGAAGCTTACTTCAACTTCCTGCCACTGGGAGGCGGAGACATCAGAACAGTGATGAAAGCCAACGGCAACCTGCCCTACAGCAGCTGGAACATGTGCAAGACACAAGCTTACTGGACATTCGACACTACCAACCCTGGCAAGGACGACCACACGTGGGTCAGCATACTGAACGATGTACGCTCCAAGCTGAATCCGGGCATCAAACTGCGTATCGGCATTGCCTCGGGTGGCTGGCAAGCTATGTGCAACTCGCCTCAGGCAAGACAAAAGTTTGCCGAGAACGTGAAGAACGTGTTGGAAACATACAGACTGGACGGTGTGGACCTGGACTTCGAATGGCCGGCAAACAATGAATCAGCCTTCAATACCTACAACCAGACGGTCATAGCCTTACGCAACACCATAGGCTACGACTATACCTTCAGCGTATCACTACACCCCGTATCCTACAAGATGTCGCTTGACGCAGCCAAAGTGGTAGACTTCATCTCCATACAGGCCTATGGACCCTCACCCGACCGCTTCCCCTACGACCGCTTTGTAGCTGACACACAACTGATACTGGACTGGGGATTCCCCAAAGATAAAATCGTGATGGGTGTACCTTTCTATGGGGTGACCAAAGACGGTTCAAAAAGCACAGAAGCTTACTGGAGCTTTGTACAGGAAGGACTTGTGACTTCAACTGCACAAAGTGAAGTTACTTACAAGAACAAGATATTTATCTACGACAGTGTGGATGCCATCCGCAAGAAAACCAAGTACACCATGGATCAAGGCCTGGCCGGCATGATGAGCTGGGACCTCGCCACTGATGTAACCCTCAGCCATGAATATTCACTACTGAAAGCCATGCTGAAAGAAATTCCTGCCATGCCGCAATAACCCCGGCAATAGTCAGACAAAAATAGTTGTGCCCGCGGATGAACATATTTCATTCACGGGCACAACTGCTTCTTACAGTTCATATGGCATACGTCATACTGACTGAATCAGTCGAAGCTTGCCGGATAGGCCAGCAACTGATATTTCAGGGCCAGTGCCATGCGTCGGTGGCCTTCGGCATTGGGATGCAGGCGGTCGGTCTGTGCGTCGTGGAAGTAGCGCACGTGGGCATCGTTCATGGGATAGAGCCCGCAGATGCTGTTCAGGTCGATGACGGGAACGGCCCATACGTTGGCCGCTTCTTTCACGGCCTGCACATACTCGTCCAGGAATACGTCGTTCTTGTTGGGGAAGGCCTCTTCGGGCTGTATGTTGCGCTCGCCGAAGCGTGCCTGTGCCCGGTGCAGAGGGGTGAGCATGATGACTTGCTTGGTGGGATAGTGAGTCTTGAGGAAGTGCATGAGGCGGTTGATGCGTCCCTTGAAAGTGCCTTCATCCATGGCAGGCAGGCGATGGCGGCGCACCTCGGTGGCCGGACCACTCACAGTGGCCTCCTTGTCTTCCTCCACGTACCACTGTCCTATGGGCACTCCGCCGTTGTAGTCATTGGTGCCGGCAAAGACAATGATGGCGTCAATGCTGTCTGCACGCTCGTCGAGCAGTTGTTTCGCCTGACGCAGTACACCATCCATACGGTTCCCGTTGATGCCGTAGGAAAAGGCTTGCAGACCGAGCATCTCGGCCAGGTATTCCCACCAGCATTTGGTAGTTCCAATGTGGCGTTTGTCGGTGATGGAGTCGCCCAGGAAGGCTACCCGTTTTCCTTTCCACTGGCTGTCGGCCACGACAGATGCAGGTTGAACTAAACTGCCCCCGGTGCAGAGGGGTGTGGCCTGCGTCAGGCAATCGGTCGAAAGCAGGAGCGCCGAAAGCAGGCAGGCAGATAATTGCTGATTCATGGTTATTCAGTTTTTACGAGGTGAACTAATTATTCGGATTAACAAGCCGGTCGTACAAACACCGTGACCCAGCCCCCAAAAGCCGGCTGGCTGCGGGAAGCTGGGTCGGAAACGGTGGACAGCCGGCAGGTAGCGGCCGCAGGCGGTCAGGTCAGCGCACTTCCTCTATGTGGAAGACGGCGCTGGAGCAGCATTGCGTCAGTCGCAGGTTCAGTCCTTCGTTCATGAGGTACTGGCCTGAGAAGACCTGTCCGTTGCCCCAATAGACCGACTTGTTGCCGACGGTATTGATTTCCTTGACGCGGTAGCGCTTCTCGGGCGACAGGCCCGACAATCTGAACTGCGGGAAGTGCGTACGTCCCTGATACTTCAGGCAGTAGGCGTAGACCACTGCCGAAGCCTTGTCCTTGGCGGCATACATGTAGGCACAGAAACCGTGGTCGTCGTAGGGAGAGAGCAGGCGGTAGAGGTCGCCCTGCATCACCAGCGGACGTACCAGCGTCTTGTATTGGGCGATGGCCTGGCGGGCAAAGTCGCGCTCGGAGGGGCTGAGCGACTGGGGCTGGAGCTCCATGCCGAGGCGGCCTCCCATGGCTACGTCGAAGCGGAACTTCAGCGAAGTCTGGTTGCCGGTCTGGTGATTGGGAGTGGCCGACACGTGCGAGCCCGTGACTACGGCCGGATAAATCATGTTGGTGCCATACTGTATGAAGACGCGGCTCAGGGCGTCGGTGTTGTCGCTGGTCCACACTTCCTGGTGATACTTGAGCACGCCCAGGTCCACCCGTCCGCCACCCGACGAACAGGCCTGCATGATGAGGTCGGGGTAACGTGCGCGTATGCGGCGGTAAACTTCGTAAAGGCCGTTGGTATAGTCAATCCAGAAGTGCGACTGCCTGTCGGCGGGCAGGAAGTCGGAGCCTATAGACTCGGCGTGGCGGTTGGCATCCCACTTGATGTAGGCAATGTTGGGCGTTTCGTCCATGATGCGGCAGAAGGTGTTCACAATGAAGTCCTGCACCTGCGGATTGCTGAGGTCGAGCAGCCACTGCCCCCTGATGGTGGGAATGTTGCGGCCCTGCGCCTTCACAATCCAGTTGGGATGCTGCTCGGCCAACTCGCTTCGCGGATTGACCATCTCAGGCTCTATCCAGAGTCCGAACTTGAGCCCCTTCTGTGTGGCATAGTCGGCCAGCGACTTGATGCCGTTGGGCAGCTTAGTGCGGTTGGTCTGCCAGTCGCCCAGCCCCTGTTTGGAGTTGTCGCGCGGATACTTGTTGCCAAACCATCCGTCGTCCAGCACAAACATCTCCAGCCCTATCTCGGCGGCATCGTCAATCATCTTCCTGATGACTTCCTCGTTAAAGTCGAAGTAGGCTCCTTCCCAGCTGTTGAGCAAGGTGGGGCGTATGGCCTGTGCGTCGTAGACCACGTAGTTGCGCGCATAGTCATGCAGGTTGCGTGTGGCCTGTCCGGCTCCGCGGCTGCTGTAGGTATAGACCATCTCGGGGGTAGCCAGGCACTGGTTGCGGCGCAGGCTGTAATCGGAGGCAAAAGGATTGATGCCGGCGCTGATGCCCAGCAGGTTGAATTCGTCCACCTGGAAATTGAGCTTGTAGTTGCCGCTCCAGGCCAGTGCTCCGGCAATGACGCGTCCGGCCTCTTCCTGCAGGGGGGCGTCGAGCGACAACATGAAGGAAGGGTTCTCGGTATGGGTGGTCCTTACGCCCTTCTTGCTCTCAATGCTCTTGATGCCATGCGTAAGCTTCGACTGCTCCATGCACATTTCCTGCGCCCAGGCGCCGTAGAAGGTGTTCAGGTAGTAGCTGTTGGCCTTTACAGGCAGGTAAGAGGAATAGAAACGGGTGAGCCGCACGTCTTTCTTATTGAGGTTGCGGATGAGGGCCGAAGCCGTAAAGACGTCTTCGCGGCTGTAGGCCTTGAAGATGAGCGACACGTGCAGGCCCTGCTTCAGGTCGGCCAGGCTGATGGTAGTCTGCTTCATGTTGCCGTCGGCCGAGAGGCTATCGGTATGTCCGGTGTACTTAAGTTCGGTGTTGAGGTCTCCGTCGGGATAGACAGCAGCCAGTGCGGGTTCGTTGAAGAAACGGCCGCCTGCTGCCGGATAGGCCAGCGCATCGGTGCCATAGTCGCTCCGGCGGTAGGTCTGCTTGTGTGCAAAGGGTGTACAGTCTTCTATCCTGTCGCCGTAGTATTCAAAGTACAGGCAGCTGTCGGCAGCCACGCTGAATATCATGGACGTATGGCTGGTGTGTAGCGCTATGACAGAGTCATCGCCTTTCTGGGCGAGGACATGGGTGGTGGCCAGCAATAATGTAGCCAATAAGAAATATGTCTTCATGGTTGCAATGTTTATTGTTTGGGAGTAATGTTAATATAGTGATGTGCCAGTGTCTTTCCGTCCTGGGTAATGATTTCCACGTCAATACCCTTGGCGTCTACCCGGCACCGCAAAGAGGTTTCATTGTCGTTCACGACAGTAGGGAACCGGCATTGCGCATCCTGCGGATGAAAAGAATAGTTGTGTGTATGCCCCGAAAGCATGAGGTCTATGCCAGCCTTGTTGAGCAGGGGCAGGAACAGCTTTCTGAGGTGAAGGTTGCCGTGCCAGTCGCCACTGGTGAAAGGTATGTGGCTGATGACAATGCGTACACGCGAGCTGAGAAACTCGTCGGAACGCAGCACATCCTGTAACCAGCGTGCCTCTTCCTCGCGGTAGCTGTCGTACTGGGCCAGGTCGGAGTATTCAATGTCAGAGTCAGGCTTGTCCTCACCGCAGTCGAGCACCAGCAGGCAGATGTCGCCATACCTTTGCAGCTGGTAGAACTGTCCGTTGCGGTTGGGATAGTACTGCATCAGGTGGTCGGCATAGACGCCCCTGTTCTCGTGATTGCCCTTGGCAAAGAGGAAGGGAGTGTGGCGCGCAAAGTTGTCGACGGCCATATCCAGGTAGCCGGTGAAGAGTTTTTCCTCGTCGGTAATGTAGTTGGTCATGTCGCCGTTGAGAATGACAAGGTCGGTACGGGCAAAGTCAATGTGCCGGCACAGGCGGTTGAACACGTCGTTGTTTTCGTGCAGGTCGTTGAACATGACGAATGTGGTCTCCTCACTGCGCTTTTCCGGGAAGGTGACAAAGCTGTAAGGCTTCTCGCGGAAGACGTTGTTGGCCACCGTATTGCCGTAGGCCACTTTTCCGCTGCCCTTCCAGGAGAGGACTTCTCTGGAGTAGATGCGGTAGTTGTAGCGGGTGCCGGGTTGCAGCCCCTTCAACCTGACGCAATGGAAAGAGGAAGTAGACTGCCGACGCCCGGCCACGGTGCTGTAGTAGCGCGGATGAGAGTGGGCATAAAAAGAGCTGTCGTTGCCCGGAGCCAGCTCCACCCACGACAGGGCTGGCTTGCTGGTGGTCCAGATGACGGTCACCCCGTCTGTTCCCATGTCGTACAGGTAGGGACCGTGGGTGATTTTGAAGTCTTGTGCCCAAGCCATGAAGTGGCACAACAGAAAAAACGATAGCAGTATAGATATCTTCTTCATGATTTGCATATCTCAAAGCAGAGTGTACAATAATAAGAAGTTCGGAGAAAGCCGGTAAAGACTCCCCCGAACTTCTGTTTCCTTTGACTCTCTTTTTATCCTAAATTAATTATAACCGGGGTTCTGTACCAACTTCGGATTCTTTTCCAACTGCGTCTGCGGAATGGGCCAATAGCGCATGTAAGGCTCAAACCTACGTTTCTCTATCAGCTGGTCTTTCTCGGTCAGTTCCGAAGAAGGAGTAATGACAGCGCGGCGTGTGGGGTCGCTCTCTTCGTAGTCAATGGTGCCCACCATGTGATACAACGGTTGGTTCATGACTGTTTCGGCCACCATCTTGCCGTCTTTGTCTTTCCAGCGGAGGATGTCCTGACGACGAAGTCCCTCACCAGCCAGCTCTATGGTACGTTCGCGTCTTACCAGTTCGCGCAGCTTGTCCTGAGTGTTGTACTTGGTACGGTCTACGGCAATCTGGCCGCCGCGTGCACGCAGCTGATCTATCAGGTCGAAAGCTTCCTCGAAGTTTTCGTTCAGTTCCACGTTACACTCGGCAATGGTCAGCAGCACCTCGGCATAGCGGAACAGAATGGGGCAAAGGTGGTCATTGTTGAGCGAAGGCGAGTATTGCTTGATGGAAGGCAACGTGTACTTGGCATAAATCATACCGGTAGCCGAGGCATTGGTGGCAGCCTGGTAGTAATCGTTGTTTTTCTTTCCGTCAATCTGCTTGTCCAGCGTGTTGATAATGCGTTGTCCGCTCTTGCCTTCCCAGTCCCTACCCGGATAAATAATGGTGTTGTAGAGACGCGGGTCGCGGTTGGCAAAAGGATGACGCTCGTCATAACCTGAACCTTCCTCATCGGGCATCAGGCCGTTGTTCATTTCGAACATGTTTACCAGATTCTGTGTAGGTACGAAAGAAGCCCAACCGCCGTCCTGGTTGTTGTAGAGACGGACAACATCGGAGAACTTATACAGGTCCTCAACGTGCTGGTCGGCATAGATAATCTCCTTGGAGTCCTGTCCTTCAAGGCTGAAGAGCTTGATAAAGTCAGGTTCCAGTTCATACAGCTTCAGGTCGCGGATGGCATAGGCTGCCTCGCGTGCAGTCTTATAGTCGCCATAGTAAAGATGCGCACGCATCTTGATGGCCAGTGCCGTACCTTTGGCAATTCGGCCTTTCTGGGCAGGTTCGTCCAGCAGGTCGGGAATGGCCTCATCCAGTTCCTTATAGATAAAGTCGCGCACTTCCTCTTCCGACGAGCGTGCCACCTGTGCTTCTTCGGCAGTCTCGGTAGGTTCGGTGATGAGGGGTATTCCGCCAAACCAGTAGTTGATGACCAGATATTCCCAGGCACGGATGGTACGTACCTGCGCAATCATATTCTTGCGTTCGGCCTCGTCGGCAAAGACCGGCTTGTGGATGTTGGCCAAAAATACATTGCAGCGGGCAATGGATTCGTACTTGTAATAGTTGGGCACCTTATTGGGATTGAGTTCGCCAGTAGCCACATACTTATAGCTCGATGAACCGGTACGGTTGTAAGAGATGTCGGACATACAGTCGTTGAAGAAGATGTATGTAGGTCCGGTACATTGGTCGAACCACCAGTTGTAGCAGGCTGTCAGTGCAGCATTGGCATCCGATTCCGTTTTCCAGAATGTAGCAGGTGTGATGGCATCGTGGGGAACGCAGTTAAAGAACTCGTCGCAGGATGTGGCCAGCATAGAGAAAGCACCTGCACAGAGAAGGTATTTTGAGGTTCTAATGAAATTTATCATAATCGTAAAGTTTTGTTAGAATGTTAAGTTAATACCAATGGAGTGTGTGGTCAGATTGGGGAAGGTACGTACGCTTCCGTTGCCGCTCTCCGGGTCAATGTCAACAGGCATGCTGTCGAATGTCAGCAGATTCTCGGCAGAGTAATAGAGACGTGCGCGGCTGATGCCGGCTTTCTGCAACCAGTTGGCAGGGAAGGTATAGCCTATCTGCAGATTCTTCACACGGAAGTAGTCGGTGTCGAAGCACCAGAAGCTGGAGCGGGTAGACTGGTGGTTGGGTGACGAAGAACCTTCGGTAGGACGCGGGAAGCTGCCGTTGGGGTTGTCTTCCGACCAAGCGTCGAACCAGGCAGTGGAAGGATGTGAAACATCGCCCTTGAAGTCGCCCACCACTTGCTCGGTGAAGTAGCGGCGTGTACCGGTCACACCCTGTCCCATGACGTTGAAGTCAATGTTCTTCCACGACAGGCTGAGGTTGAGTCCATAGGTCAGTTTGGGTTGGTTGGTACCTACCAGGTCTTTATCGTTGGATGTCAGTTGTCCGTTGCCGTCTACATCTCTGAACTTGAAGTCGCCGGCCTTGAAGTCCGAGTTGAAAGGATTGCCATACTTCTCCTGGTAGGCAGCTGCCTCTTCGTCGCTGCGGAAGATGCCGTCAACCACATAAGTATAGTAAGAGTTATAGGGCGAACCTACGCGGTTGATGTAATAGTCGCTAATCATTTCGTCTACCTGGCCCAGGTTGAGAATCTCGTTGCGGTTGTAGGCAAGGTTTCCGGTCACTCCGATATTCCAGTCACCGAAGCTTTGTTGCCAGCTGGCAGTCAGTTCAACACCTTCATTCTCCATCGAACCGATGTTAGCCATGTAGGCTCCGAAACCAAAGGTTGCGGGCACCTGCACATCCATCAGCATGTCGGTAGTCTTGCGGTAGTAGTAATCCAACGAAACGTTGAAATGGTCGAGGAAGCTCATGTCAATGCCGACTCCGGTCGTTGTGGTGGTTTCCCAGGTAATGTCGGCCTGTTTGTAGCCCACCTGGCAAATACCGGTATTGACAACTCCGTCGAACACGAAATTCTTTCCGATGCTGTAGGTTGAGAGGGCAGGATAATAGTCGTCAATAGCTTCCTGATTACCCAGCTGTCCCCACGATACACGCAGTTTCAATGACTGCAACCAGTCCTTGGTTCCTTCCATGAAGCTTTCTTCCGAAATGCGCCATCCGGCAGAGATACCGGGGAAGTAGCCCCAGCGGTTTTCCTTATTGAAGCGTGAGGAAGCATCGGCACGGAAGTTCACTTCGAGCAGATACTTGCCCATATAGTCGTAGTTGATACGTCCGAAGTAGGACATCAGAGCTAGTTCGCGCGAATAACCGCTGTTGGTCTGTGTGGCGGCCTCGCCTGCGTTCATGTCGGTCAGGTCGTTGGTGGGGAAACCGGTTCGGGTAGCGCCCAGGGTCTTGTAGTTGTATTTCTCCACTCTATATCCGGCCAATCCCTTCAGATGATGTCCGCCGAAGGTCTTGTCGTAGTTCAGGAAGGCATCGAACGACATGCGGTTGCTCAGGCTCATGCTTTCCGACAGCTTGTTAGGACCTTGGTAAACGTTGTCGTTGAGTTGTATGTCCTTCATGAAAGCCTTATAGTCTGACAGATTCATGGTATAAGCACCCTGCGCCGTCAGTTTCAGTTCGTCAAGAATCTTATAGTCGGCAGCCATGACCGTGGTGAAATGCTGTCCCTTGTGCAGGCAGCGTTCGTTGATGTCGAGCCAGGCAATGGGGTTACCGTCGGAGTTGGAGCTGTACGAACCGTCTTCGTATTTATAGGGCATCCACGGTGCCAGTGTGTTGACAAGGTTGATGATTTGTCCGGGACCGTCGCCATAGCGGCTGTTGTTGGGTTCCCACCAATAGTTGTTGGTATATGACAGGTTGGAACGCAGCTCTATCTTGTCGGACACTTTGATGTCAACATTGGAACGGACATTGAACTGCTTGCGGCCACTGTTGCGCAACACTCCGTCCTGTCCCAGGAAACCAAGTGAGTTCATGTAGCGCACGTTCTTGCTACCGCCCGACACGCTGAGATTGTGCTTGTGTACAAAGCCCGAGTTATAGGCCAAATCATACCAGTCGGTATTGGCATGTCCGTAAGGGTCGGTTCCGTTCTTGAAAAGTTCAAGGTCTTCATCGCTGAAACGGATGGCCTTGCCACTGTTTTCAAGAGCCATGTTATAGTAGCGGGCTGCGTCGTATGAGTTCATGCGCTCTACACGGGCGGTAGGCGACTGGAATCCTACGCTGGCATTGTAGCTGACGGTGGGCTTGCCTTCACTACCGCGCTTGGTAGTGATAAGGATAACGCCATTGGATGCCTTCGAACCATAGATGGCGGCAGCGGCAGCATCCTTCAGCACAGAGATGGACTCAATATCGTTGGGGTCAAGCTGATTGATGGAACCCTCTTCTACACCGTCGACCAGGATGTAAGGGTCGGCATTGTTCAGCGTACCCTGACCACGCACGCGGATGGAAGCACCGTCAGCACCCGGCTGTCCGTCGCTGGAAGTGACCGTAACGCCCGGCATCATACCCTGAATGGCTGTAGACATGGAAGTAATGGGACGTCCCTGCAGTTCCTTGTTCGAGATGGTAGAAACCGAACCCGTAAGGTTTACTTTCTTCTGGCTACCATAGCCCACCACCACAACTTCATCAAGCATCTCGGTATCTTCTTTCAACACAACCGAAAGGGCCTGACCGGCCTTTGCCTTCAGCTGAACAGTCTTGAAGCCGATAAAAGATATTTCAAGCGTGGAATTGTCGGGAGCGTTCAGCATAAAGTTACCGTCATAGTCGCTGATGGTTCCGTTAGTTGTTCCCTTCACCTGGACGCTTGCACCAATGATGGGTTCCCCGTTTGCATCGGTTATGGTACCGCTCAGCTTATGCGTTTCCGGAGTTTGTGCAGGCTTCTGCGACGTACGTTTCCTGATTATAATCTTCTTGCCCTGAATTTCGTAATCCAGTTCGGGCTGTCCCTGCAAAATTTGTTTAACGATATTCTCCAGGGTCTCGTTCTTTGCCGATATGGAAATACGTTTCTTAGTATTGACATCAGACGATGAGAATACGAAAGAGTAACCCGATGAACTCTTCAGTTGCTCCATAGCCTCTTTTACTGTTATATCCTTAGCTGTCAATGACATATCCTGTGCGAAGGCTGATAGGCTAAGGCAAAAAGAAGCTGAGGCTATTAAAATAGCCTTATTAATCAATTTCATAATTGTTTTGATTTTGGTTTAAAAAAGATGAATATGGATTAACAAGTCCAAGGATTCGCTATCTTTGCAGAATCCCAAAAAACTTGAGTTGGCGTTTCCCTAAGTGCCAGCTTTCAACCAATCGGGGAATGCTGCAACATTCTCCGATTTTTTTATTCTGAACTTCAGCCCGAATTCTTAAGTTTCATTCTCTCTGTTTTTATAGGTTATACATTGGTTCTGCTTCAGCCGGCAATGATTAACGTCCGGACTTACGCCTGCTGAAACAGGTGTGTTAGTTATATTATTAGTAGAGTATATATTTCCCGTCATCATAGCGATAGCGCATCTGGTGGGTCGAGGCAATGGCGTCGAGAATATTCTCCACACTGTTGCCCTGCACCTTGAAACTGCCATAGAAGCGTCGTCCGCGCAATGAATCGGCCACCTCTATCTGCACATTGTAGCTACGCATCAGCCGCTTGGCAATGTCTTCCAGGGAGTCCTCATCAAAAAACAGTTCATCGTTTATCCACACATTGGACTGCGAAGCCTTCGTTGAACTCTTTTTCATCTCTCCGGTCACTCTGTTCATCACCATCTTCTCATCAGGATTCAAGTAAAGCTCCGACATGGGCTTGATGTCGTTGTGCAACACGACCTTGCCTTCTATCAAGTCTACTGTGATTTCTTGGTCGTTGGGATAATTGCGGAAGTTGAATTTCGTTCCCAGCACACGCAGGTCCACCTCCCGGGTGTTGATTTCAAAAGGTATCTTCTGATTGTGGGCCACCTCAAAATAGCCTTCTCCTTCGATGGTCAGCCGGCGGTTGCTCACTCCGAATCCCTGCGAATAAACAATCCGGGTACCGGCATTCAGCCACACCTGCGTACCGTCGGGCAGGTTCAACTTGGTACGTGCACCCAGCGGAGCCTCCACCACAATGTCGGCAAAGTGTTGCTCTATGGCCTGCTCGCCGCGCCAGTAGCCTATCAGGGGCAGCAGGATAATCAGGATGACAGCCGCTACACGTCCTGCCAGCTTCCACCAGGGACGCATCACACGCCGGCCCACCACAGGCCGTTGTGCAGCCTTACGGCTGAGGAAGCGTTCGTAGGCCTTGTCACTGTCAAAAGACGTATGACTGCCCGATGCTCCAGACGACAACCACAATTCTACCCGACTACGCACATAGCGCTGCCTTTCTTCCGAGGCCAAAGCCCACTGCTTCAGCTTCTCGAGAGACTCGCCATCCAGATTTCCCGCCAGGTAGCGGTCTATCCATTCATCGGCCTGTATATGTTCGTCGGTTTGCATATCTATAAAAAACAGCTTTATACATATAAGACAGAAATAACATAATTAAGGGTAGTGAAAAACAGATATTTTTTTTCAGCTACCTATGGACAAGTAGAGGAGAAGTACCTCCAGATAACTCTTCAGGTGCTTCTGCAGGAAAGCCAAAGCGTTCTTAATGTGATACTTGACTGTATTGACCGAGATGCCCAGTTCCGAAGCTATCTCCTCGTATTTTTTTTGTTCGAAACGACTTTTTTTAAAGACAGCCTTGCATTCGCCGGGCAGCAGTTCGATGCTTTTCAGCAACTCCTCTTCCAGCTCCCGCTCAAGCAAAGCACCCAGCGGGTGGGAGGTATCGACAAACAGATTGTTGAGAAACTCCACTTCATCGGGGCGGCTGAAGGCAGAAAGTGACAGCTCCTCCCGATGGGCGGACGAGCTGAGTTCATTGAGACAACGATTGCGCACGGCGCGCATCAGATAGGCACGTACCGAATAAGTGATTTCCACCTCCTGGCGGTGTTCCCACAGGTAGAAAATGACATCATCAACAATCTCTTCGGACAAGGCTGCGTTATTCAGTAATTGATTGGCATAGCGACAGAGCAGAACGTAATGCCGGTCGAAGATTTCGCGGAATGCCGATTCGTCACCTCCCCGGAGTCTTTTTAATGCAAGTTGTTCCATCCTTTTTTCCGTTGTCGTTATTTTAGTAAATTGCCTGTTGGCTAAATGAACGAGTTAAAAGATTCATTTTTAGGGACTACACACAGTCAAGGTTTAGCTGATTAATCGCTTTCAAACTATTAACCTCCAAGCAGGCTTATACAAAACTGGCGTGCAATATTCGAAAAAATTATCGACTTCTGCAAGCAATTAACAACTAACTTAGACAAGATGTAGGACAATATCCCCAAACCGGTTCCGATTCTAACAGGCTATGAATACGAAGGTTATCATACCGCCACGACACTGTAAGCCACCAGCGACAATAACAAATTACCACCTTAACCGGACCACAGGAATACTGAAAATGAAATACCCCTGTAACATAATAAGCAAAAAACAGCGTAATTCAGCGGAGTTATTCAGCAGCGTAATTCAGCGGTTAGCGGTCAGCGGTCAGCGGTCAGCGGTCAGCACCCATCCGGATGGATACTTACCACTTATCACTCACCACTTACCACTGACCGCTTACCACTAACCACAGAATTCCCTACCACTCATCCGTCCTGAACGGCACGAGCGGCAACTCATTGCCGCCAATCATGGTGCCCGGCTGGAAATCGTGGAAGCAGTAGCGCACAGCGACGGGCTTGGCCACCTGCTTGGAAGAGACGACGATTTCGTTGGTCTGCCAGTGCACCCACACGTTGTCGGCGGGGTGGAACACGCGGTCTTCGCCGGCCACTTCAAAGCCCTGTATGTTGTAGTTGCGGCAGATGCCCATCTCCAGGTGGTCGAGCGAAATCCAGGCTTCGCTGCCCTTGGCCGTCCACGACTTGTATTGCGGGCTGAAGCAGTGGAACTGTTTCTGGCCGTAGGTCAGGTTCAGCGCCAGCAGGCTGAGGCGCAGGCCCACGGTCTGCTTGTTGCGCGGGTGCACATTGTGGCGCTCAAAGGGGTCGGCCAGGTCGTTGGTCGAAATCATGGCACTGTTCGGAATCAGACTCTGAGCCTTGAACTGGGCTTCGCGCAGATAGGCAGCCTTCTCGTCCTGCACGGCACTGTCGTAGTCGTAGGGCGCAATCTCCACAAAGTAGAAGGGCACTTCGCCCAGTCGCCACTCCTTGCGCCAGAGGTCGACCATGTTGGCCAGCCGCTGGGCATACGTCTCGTGGCGGCCTACGTTGCTACAGCCCTGATACCAGATGATACCTTTGATGGTGTAGTTCTGCACAGGCTTCAGCATGGCGTTGTACATCAGCAGCGGGCGTTCCCAGGAGAGCACCTTCTCCATGTCCTCAGGTTTCAGCGAAACGTCGGGATAGGTCTCCAGCAGGGCGCGGTTGGTCCAGCTTTCCACCGTGGAGCCACCGTAGGAGCAGTTGATGATGCCCACCGGCAGGCCCAGCGCCTTGCTCACCGACTTGGCAAAGAACCAGGCCGTGGCGCTGAACTCGGGAGCCGTCTCGATGGAAGGCACCATCCAGTTGCCGCCACACTCGGTCTGCGGCTCGTACTCCTGCTTGCGGGGCACGTTGAACATGCGCACCTGGGGCATGGACGAGGCGTTGATGATTTCCTGCGCGCCATCCTTGATGCAGCAGCCGGCAAAGCCCTTGAGCGGCATTTCCATGTTGCTCTGGCCCGACGCCAGCCATACTTCGCCCACCAGGACGTTCTTCACCGTCAGCGGCTCGCCGTCGTCGAAGGTGATTTCGTAGGGTGTCATCGAGGCCTGCGGCGTCTTCACCGTCAACAGCCAGCGGCCTTGCGCGTCGGCTTGGCAAGTAGCGGTCTGTCCGCTCCACGAGGGAGTCACCTTGATTTCGGCTCCGGGCCGGGCGGTGCCCCACAGGCGGACGTCGGTCTGTTGTTGTACTATCATGTTGTCGCCCACCAGTGAGTGGAGCTTCACTTTGGCGCCCAGCGTGGCGGCGCAGCAAAGCAAGAGTAAGGAGATGAGTTGTTTCTTCATTTATAAGTTATAAGTTTTGAGTTTTAAGTATTGAGTTTTTAAGTTGGTGAGTCATTTCTCGCCCAGCGCATCGAGCGACGAAGCCAGCGCCACCAGCGCCGCACTCCAGTTGATGGCTATCTCGTTGGAGGCATAAGAAGGAAGCGTGTCAGAATACGACTCGTCGGGCAGGTTCGAAGGATAGTCAGCCTTGTCTTGCTGCGCGGGGTTGGGACCGCCCACCAGCAGGCCGGGAATGGGTGCCGCCACGGCATCGGAGGCCGACAGGCGGTGGTGCGGATGGAGCGGGCTCTTGACGCCGAAGCCGGTGATGTAGCAGTAGCCCGTGGCATTGCGGCCCAGCAGGTAGTCCATGTTGCGGCGCGCGTTGTCCAGATAGGCACGGTTGCCGCTCAACCGGTAGGCATAGACCAGCGCATTGGCTTGGTTGGCGCACTTCTCGGACAGGCAGCCCCAGCCGAAGTCGTCGGCCCGGTTGCCGTAGGGCGCATGGAACGGCGTGCGGTCGGCACCCTCAATGGCATGGTCGGCATATTGCAGCAGCAGTTGCTTCAGGCCGTCGGCCAAGGGCTGGTCTTCGGCGGCCAGCTTCAGCGAGGGATTAAGCCAGGCAAAGACGCCCAAAGCGGCCGTACCGCCCCACGACGAGGGACTGAACTCCTTGGGCAGGGTCTTCTCCACCATCTGCCGGTAGTCCTTGCGGCCGGTGGCCAGGTAGAGCTCGGAGGCAGCCCAGAAGAACTCGTCGTCGGCCCGGCTGTCGCCATATTCGCCCGTGGTCACCTCAGGCTTGCAGACCTCGTTCAGGTCGTTCTGACGGTAGAAGGCATCGGGATGAGCCACCGCCCAGTCGTAGGCACGCTGGGCAGCGTCGAGGGCGACGTCGGCAAAATCGGGATAGTCCTTCGCATAGGGCGCAAAGAGCTGCGAAGCCTGCGCCATGCAGGCGGCAAAGTCAAGGGCAGCCGTCACCGACTTGCTGACTACGTAGCGCGGCTGCTTGCACTCGTCGGGTCGAATGAAGGGCTCGAACATGGGCGTGGTGAGCTTGTGGTAGACCCCCCCGTCGGCGGGGTCCTGCATGGTCAGCATCCAGCTGAGGTTGTAGTACATCTCGTCCAGCAGGTCGGGCGTCTGGTTGCCACTCTCGGGAATGTCGGCACGCTGGCCGGCAAAGTAGTCGGGGAAGAGACGGTAGAAGGCCTGCATCAGCCCGATGGAGTAGCCCGAGTTGACGATGTACTTGTTATAGTCGCCCGCGTCGTACCAGCCTCCGGGCGAGGAAATGACGTCGCCCGCCTTGCGTTCGGGTCCTGCGGCGTTGGGATGTATCAGCACGTGCGTGTCAGGATGTCCGGCCGCACGGTGCCACGCTCCGGCATAGCGGCGGTCGAGCGGCATGCTGGCCCGCTGGTAGTAGAAGGACTTCAAGGCTCCGGCCGACAATGCCTGCAAGGCGTCGGGACGGATAACGACCTCGGCCGTGTCGCCGGCGGCCAGCAGCTGGTAGCGGCCAGGCGTGGTCAGGCTGCTGAAGTCGAGCACGCTGCGTTGGCGGTCCGACCAGGGCGAAGTGGCGGTATAGGCGGGCTTGCCTTGCAGCACTTCCTGCCCTGTGGCGGCATCAATCAGCCGGAACGCATCCACCTTCCCCTCATTCACCACAGCCACCTTCTCCTGTTGCGGATAGTAGCCCACCTGATTCAGGCGGATAAGGTCGGCCGGCCTGCTGCCCGCCTGTTGCATGGTCGATATACTGTTGTTGCCCGCCGCAGGCTGTGCTGCAAGACCGGGGGCAAGAAGCAGCGTGGCGCATAGGCACGCCGACGCCTTCAGAATGGAACCTTTGTTTTTCATAAGCAATTCGTCTATTTATTAAGGTATATGCTTCCGCCCCTCCCCTCTCATGGCAGAACGCCGGGGCAGCCGGAGCGGCTATGTAGGGCAAAATTAAGAAAAATTCCGATAGCTTATTCCCATTCGTTAAATTGATTTCGTCCCTCTCCTATCCTCCCAACCTTTGCACTCCAAACAGCCAGTATACCGGAAGCAGGCCTGACAAAGCAGTTAACTGCCATTTTGTAAAGAAGTACACTCGCAGCATGATAGCAGTTAACTCCTGCCGCGATAGCAGTGGACTGCTAACATGAGAGGAGTTAACTACTATCGCATTAGTAGTCCACTGCTATCGGCAAAGGAGTTAACTGCCCTCGAGCAAGGTATGAACCGTTGCTTACATGCTATTTATCTGTACTGTCACCGATGAAGGATGAGCCGATTTTTCGGACCGCGACATTCAATCCGGACAGACAATCCATAGTCCGTAATCGGCTCAAAACTCAATAAGCCTCAAGTTTTGCATTAGATTCATTAACCAATCCTAATAGTTTTCCACAGGCATAAACATATTTTAGGAACGGGATATTGTAGATTATGCTCTCATTATTTGTCAGTTTTTAGCAGTTCGCCTTTATCAGCGAAATGTTAATAAAAAACGCATATTTCTCTATTATTCAATATATTATCAAAACTTGACGTATATTTAGCGTATTGGTTTGCGCAGTGTTTTTAACTTCTATTAAATATTTTAGTAGGTAAATTTATAATAGACTTCATACATTTGCACCGTTCATGAACAAACACATTTTGGGAATAGTTAATCTTAATTCAGTAAAGCATCATGAGAAAGCTATTATTGGTTTTATTTTTGCTAAATTTCGCCTTTATTTCTGTATTCGCGCAAGATATACAGGTTAAAGGTATTGTAGTGAGCGGCACGGACAACGAACCGTTGCCAGGAGTAAACGTGGTAATGAAAGGTAATACAACCTTAGGAACCATTACCGACATAGATGGAAACTTCATTCTTTCAGTTCCAAAAGACGCAACCCTCTCCATTTCTTACATCGGTTTTAAATCGCAGGATGTAGCTGTAAACGGAAAGAATTTATTAAAAATTGTACTTCAAGAAGATTCTGAAGCACTGGATGAAGTGGTAGTCGTTGGTTACGGCGTACAAAAGAAGAGCGTAGTAACGGCTTCCATTGCCCGAGTTGGTGCCGATGAACTCACACAAACTTCTCCTGTACGTGTAGACAACGCTTTGAAAGGTTTGGCTGCCGGTGTACAAGTAACCACCCAAAACGGTCAGCCCGGTTCCAGTTCTGTAGTTCGCGTACGTGGTACAGGTACAATTAATAATTCCGACCCGCTCTATATCGTCGACGGTATGCCTATCGGTGGTGGTATTGATAATATCAACCCCGCTGATATTGCTTCTATCGAAGTATTGAAGGATGCAGCTTCGGCAGCAGTTTATGGTGCACGTGCAGCCAACGGTGTAGTATTGGTAACAACCAAGAAAGGTGCTGAAGGCAAAGTAAAAGTCAACTATGACTTCTCTTTTGGCTGGCAAAGCGCATGGAAAAAACGCGATATGCTGAATGCTTCGCAATATGCGACTTTGATGAATGAAGCAGCTACCTACAATGGAACAACCCCCAAATTTGCCGACCCGGCTTCTTTGGGCGAAGGAACAAACTGGCAGGACTACGTATTCAATGATGGTGCACCTGTACAAAACCATCAGTTAAGTGTAAGTGGTGCTACGGACAAAATCAATTATTACTTTTCTATGGGCTATTATAACCAGGAAGGTATAGTAGGTGGTAACTATGACCACTCTAATTACGAACGTCTGTCGTTCCGCAGCAACACATTATACAAACTGTTCGATGAATCTAAAAACCGTAACTGGTTGCGTAGTATGACTTTAGGATTGAATGTCAGCTACTCACGCATCAATAGCCGAGGCATTACAGCTGGTAGTTTGACAGGTTCTCCATTGGGTGATGCCCTGTTTATGGATCCAACAATTCCTGTATATGCGGAAAGTGAAGAAGACTTGCTGGATATTGCTGGTAGTAACTATGATCCTAACAAATACGGTGATTTCATTTATGACAAAGTAACAGGTAAACTGTTGAACTTACCCAGCCCCGACTTTAATGAAATAGGTAACCCGCTTGCTCGCCTTTCGTTGCCTGTAGGAAAGAATAATTCCGATAAGATAATAGCCAACCTGACTGCCGAAATCGGCCTGTGGGACAATCTGAAATATAAATTCTCTTGGGGTTCTGACCTGGCTTTCTGGGGAAGTGACGGTTATTCTTATCCACATTATTTGAATAAAAATGCACGTAATGACCAATCCAGCGTATGGTCATCTATGAATCGTGGCTACACTTGGCAGATTGAAAACCTGTTGACCTACGACAAGACCTTTGGCGAGCATTCATTTGCTGTTGTATTAGGTCAGTCGGCACAACGCTATACCAGCCGCAATGTAGGCGGTTCACGCTACGACATGGTAGCCTATTTGGAAGACAAAGCCAATATTGACTTCTGTACAGGTTTGGCTTCCGACGGTCGTATGACGATATATGGTGGTGCAGGCAACCCCAATTCACTGGCTTCTTACTTCGGACGTTTAAGCTATAACTATGCAGAACGCTATATGATGCAAGTAACCGTACGTCGTGATGGTTCCAGCCGCTTTGGTTCGAACAATAAGTGGGCTACTTTCCCTTCTGTATCATTGGGATGGAACGTAACCAACGAACCTTGGATGCAAGAACGCCCCGAATGGTTGACAAACACCAAATTGCGTCTGTCATGGGGTAAGAATGGTAATGAAAACATCGGTGATTTCCGCTATACAGCCAATGTAGCATTCAACAACAATTATCCGTTTGGCGGTTATGGCAACGGTCAGAAATTAGTATTAGGTTCCAAACCTTCAGGTACACCCAATGCTGACTTACGCTGGGAAGAATCAGAACAATATGACTTGGGTCTGGATTTCGGATTCTTGAATAATGCAGTAACCTTTACTGTAGACTATTTCTACAAGAAGACAAACGGAATGTTGAAAGAAATGGCCGTTCCTACTTATTTGGGTGAATCAAAGCCTTGGGGTAACGTAGGTTCTATGAAGAACGAAGGTGTAGAATTTGAACTGGGTTATAAGCTGCGCAAGAATGACTGGGCTTTCAGCATGTCAGCCAACATGAGCTACTTGAAGAATGAATTGATTGACCTGGGTAATGCTGACGGTTTTGAAACAATGGACAACGTTCATCAGATAGGAAATATCTCACGTGCTGAAAACGGTTATCCGTATCCTTACTTCTGGGGTTACAAGACAGCCGGTATTTTCCAGAATGAAGCTGAAATTGAAGCCTACGCCAAAGACGGCAAACTGATTCAGCCTAACGCTGTTCCTGGTGATGTTCGTTTTGTAGACTTAGATGGAAATGGTACTATTGATGAAGGCGACCGTACAATGATTGGTAAGGGTACACCCGACTGGACATTTGGTCTGAACTTCAACTTAGCCTACAAAAATATAGATTTCAGCATGCTGATTTCTGGCCAATGGGGTAATGAGATTGCTGATGTAACCCGCCGTCTCGACTGCCAATGGGTTAACTTGCCTGCAGAAATGATGGATCGCTGGCATGGAGAAGGCACTTCAAACACAATGCCTCGCTTCTGCTGGACGGGGGACGACAGTAACAATAACTGGGGTAACTTCTCTGACCTCTACATCAAGAACGGTTCATTTGCCCGTATCAAAAACATACAGTTAGGATACACATTGCCCGAGAATCTGACTCAGAAATTCTTCGTACAACGCCTGCGTTTCTACGTAGCTGCAGAGAATTTATTGACACTGACCAGCTATGACGGATTCGACCCCGAATTGAACAACGACTCTTCTAACGGTATTGACCGTGGTTACTATCCACAGGCACGCACTTTCACTGTAGGATTAAATCTTAATTTTTAACCGTTAAAGCATTAAATACAATGAAAAAATTTAAATTATATACGCTGGCAGCAGCAGCCCTACTGCTCAACCTCACATCATGTGGCGAGGATTTCCTTACAGAAGAGCCTTCAAGCTCATTGGGTATCGATACTTATTATGATACTTATGCACACATTATGGAGTCTGCGGTTGCAGCTTACGACCCTATGCACTGGTATGATTATTTTTCAGGTTGGGCTCCCTTAAACTTGGTATGGGATTCAATGGGTGATGATATCTATGTAGGTGGTGGTTCTACTACCGACCAGGCCGAAATTCACCTTATTTCCCAATATCGTTCCGACGCAACCAAAACAATTGGTGGTGCATGGTCAACGAGCTACTCAGGAATCAACCGTTCTATCCGTTTGATTGATAATGCAACTGCTTCTACAAAGATTACTGAAGACCAAAAGGCTATCTTCATAGCAGAAGGACGTGCCTTACGCGCATGGTATTATTTGGTGTTGTGGAAAACATGGGGTAATGTTCCTTATTACGAACAGAACCTTACAGCTCCCTATGTAACCCGCCAATACACGGCAGATGAGGTCTATAATGCAGTCGTTACAGATTTGGAAGATGTGATAGACAATGGTAAACTTCCCATGAACCAACCTGCTGAGTGGAAAGGCCGTATGACAAAGGCAGCCGCAGCCATGATTTATGCCGATTACGTAATGTACCAAAAAGACCAAAGCAGATATGCAAAAGCTTTGCAATACATGAAGGACATTATTGGTTCCAACGAATACCAACTGATTCCTGCTGAAGAACTTTGGGATGTAAAAAATGAATGGAACAAAGAAATTATTCTTGACGTAAACTATGTAGCAAAAGGCGGTTCACGCAGTTGGGGCAGCGCCAACGCTCCTGGTGGAACTGTACTCCCTGCCATGATTGGTATCGACGGATTCTCTTCCAACGAACCAGAACCTGAATTCCAAGGAGGTTGGGGATTCTGCGCTGTTTCCAAAGAAGTTTATGATGCTTATGATGAAGGAGATACCCGCCGTGACCAAGGTATCCTGAATATGGATAAATATACCAAAGAAAAACACGATAATGGTGGATTTATGGTAAAATATGGCGGTCGCTACCAGAATACGGGTTATTTCCTGCGCAAATACCTGCCTCGCCCAGGTGGCACAGAAGGCTGTATTGGCGATGCTGACCTTAACTGGGATTACAACTTGCACCTCTACCGTTATGCAGAAACATTACTGAACGCAGCAGAACTTGCTTTAGCTACTGGTGACAAGGCTAGTGCTCAAGATTACTACGACCAAGTACGTGACCGTGCCCAAGTTGCACACAAAGAAGTAAGCATTGACAACCTGATTGACGAACGCCGTCTGGAATTCGTAGGTGAAGGAAAACGTTATTTTGATTTGGTTCGTTCTGATAAGGCAGCCACCGTACTGAAAGCTGGAGGTGGCGTGGTACTTACTAAGAAAGGAAATGACTGGGTTAACGGAGAGTATATAGAAGGCACGCCTGAATGGGGCGGTACCGCCATCCCCGAACGTCAGGCATGGAATCCCAACAAGAAGTACATCCAGATTCCGCAGAGCGAAATAGAAGCTACTGCTTCCAAAGGTGAAGAATTTGCCATCAAGCAGAATCCTCAATAAAGAATAACCCTAACACAATATTTATCCAATAACAAAGGAATGCTTTGCACCGAATCTCCAAAAGAGTATTTTGCGAAGCATTCCTTTTTGTTATTTGAAAACGAACACAATCAATATCTAAAAACATATACATCCATGAAACTCTACAAACTTACTATGACCGCCCTCCTGCTGCTAGCCGCAGGACAGGCGAATGCACAGGAACTGAGACTGAGACCGGACAACGTGGAAGAGGTGCTGAAGGCCATGACGCTGGAAGAGAAGGCGGCACTGCTGGTGGGCGGACAGAACAAGACGGCCAACAGCGGCAGCGCTACCATGATTGGCTTCACCGAGGCCGTGGTGCCCGGAGCTGCCGGAGTGACAAAGAGCATTGAACGGCTGGGCATACCCGCCACCGTGATGTCCGACGGACCGGCCGGAGTGCGCATTCAGCCCACCCGCGAAGGAGAGACGCGTAACTACTACGCCACCGGCTTCCCCGTAGGCACCTCGCTGGCCACCACCTGGAACGAGCAGCTGGTGGAGAGCGTGGGCAAGGCCATGGGCGAAGAGGTGCTGGACTACGGCATAGACGTGCTGCTGGCACCGGGCATGAACATCCACCGCTCACCCTTGTGCGGACGAAACTTTGAGTACTACTCCGAAGACCCCTTGCTGACGGGCAAGATGGCGGCTGCCTTCGTCAAGGGCATACAGAGCAACGGCGTGGGCACCAGCATCAAGCACTTTGCCGTCAACAGCCAGGAGACCAACCGCGACAACGTGAACGAAGTGGTGTCGCAACGCGCCCTGCGCGAAATCTACCTGAAGGGCTTCGAGATAGCCGTCAAGGAAGGAAAGCCCTGGACGGTGATGTCGTCGTACAACCGCCTGAACGGCGTCTACACCCAGGAGAGCCGCGAGCTGCTGACCACCATCCTGCGCGACGAGTGGGGCTATGACGGCCTCGTGGTGACCGACTGGACGGGACAGCGAAACACTGCCGCACAGGTGCATGCCGGCAACGACCTGATGGAGCCCGGCTTCCCCAGCCAGGTAGAGGAAATCATAGCCAAGGTGAAGAGCGGCGAACTGTCCATAGCCGACGTGGACACCTGCGCCCGACGGATGCTGCAATACATCGTCAAGACACCCCGCTACCGCGGCTACCGCTACAGCGAGCAACCCGACCTGAAGGCACATGCCCAGGTGACCCGCCAGGCAGCCACCGAGGGCATGGTGCTGCTGAAGAACGAACAGAACGCCCTGCCGCTGGGTAAAGACCAGAAAGTGGCCCTCTTCGGACTGGCATCCTACGACTTCATTGCCGGCGGAATGGGTTCGGGCAGCGTATGCAAGCCCTACGTGGTGAACCTGATGCAGGGACTGGACAATGCCGGCATCAAGATGACCGAGGACCTGAACAAGCTGTACACCACCTACAAGGCCTACCAGGAGGCACGCACCGAAAGCGAACGCCTGTGGTACGACTGGCGCTGGGGACGCGACATCTTCCCCGAAATGGAAGTATCGAGAACCTGCATCGACAAGCAGGCCAAGGCTGCCGACGTGGCCGTCTTCACCATCGGACGTCAGGGCGGCGAAGCCTGGGACCGCAAGGTGAAGGACGACTTCAACCTGAGCGCACTGGAGCGCCAGCTGCTGGACGACCTCTGCGCCGCCTTCCATGCCGAGGGCAAGAAGGTAGTGGTAGTCATCAACACAGGCGGCGTGATAGAGACTGCCTCGTGGAAAGACCTGCCCGATGCCATTCTGATGGCCTGGCAGCCGGGCCAGGAGGGCGGAAACTCGGTGGCCGACGTGCTGACCGGCAAGGAGAACCCTTCGGGCAAGCTGACCATGACCTTCCCCGTCAGTGTCATGGACCATCCGTCGTCGCTCAACTTCCCCACCACCTCATCGCAGGTAGCCGGCAAGCCGGCTGAAGGAGCCCGCCGCGGCGCCAAGCGCAACGTGGACTATACCCTGCACCAGGAGGGCATCAACGTGGGCTACCGCTACTTTGCCACCGCCGAGGCACGCGTGTCTTATCCCTTCGGCTACGGACTGAGCTACACCACCTTTGCCTACAGCAAACCCGTGGTGAAGGCCACGGCAGATGGATTCAAGGCCAGCATCGTCGTGACCAACACCGGACAGGTGGCCGGCAAGGAGTCCGTGCAACTCTACGTCACCGCCCCCAAGGGCAAGCTGGAGAAGCCGGCGCTGGAGCTGAAGGACTTTGCCAAGACGCAGCTGCTGCAGCCGGGCGAGAGCCAGACCCTGACCTTCGAGGTGAGCAACTATGACCTGGCCTCCTTCGACGAAGACGTACAGAGCTGGGTGAGCGACAGCGGACGATACACCGTGAAGTTTGGCGCGTCGGTAGAAGACATCCGCGCCACAGGCACCTACAAGCTGTCCAAACCCTTCACGCAGAAGGCCAACGACGTGCTGCGTCCCGACCTGAAGCTGGACTAAGCCGGCTGTAGCGCAGGAATACGCATCACGAAGGTGGAATCATCCATATAGGGTGTGTCAAAACAAAGTAATGGTATCTTTTGTTTTGACACACCCTCTTTTTTTGTACCTGCTGTTATGGGAAGGCAGGAAGCATTCATCTGTATATCAACTGTTTATATCCATATTTCTCGTAGAAACGTGGCGTGCCGCGTCTCAGCCATTCGCCATATCTATTTATCCAGTAGGAAATGCCATATTTAGCTGTACAACAAATATTTAGAATATCAGATGGAAGAGGCAGAAGCGGCACGCCACGTCTCTACCGAAGATACCGGCTGATGGCAGAAAGAAGGCGGGGATAGCAGTTAACTGCTATCGGAAAAGGAGTTAACTGCTATCGCGAGAGGAGTACACTACTATCGCATGGGGAGTACACTGCTATCACGAGGCGAGTACACTGCTATCGCATCAGCTGCAAGCAGGGCTATACGGCCATCTCTAAGTCACAGACTTCTATCTGTTTACCCACACCCAAGGGAATAAAGGAATATCGGCCGGACCGAAGGGATAGAAGAGTAAAATCAGGCCGTTTTTTCTGTTCGCAGCCCACATCCGGCAGGCCACTCTGCCCATGCCCGCCGAAGGCCTCCGCAGGGCGGCTGATACCCACTTTAGTACTTTATTACTAACAAGTTGAGCCGCTTGCGAAACTTGAATTAATATATTATCTTTGCCCACGTTTTTTCCTGCTGGGCCGCCACCGGCTGCCAACCCAGGAGCCAGGTACGCCGCACCGGCCTGCCACGCCCCAACGGCACACGAGGTGGAGGAGGCCCGTACAAACCAAGGAAAGACGAAAGAATTATGGCAAACGAAAAAGTCAATCGGGAGGAGGATGCCGCGCGCGAACGGGGCATCTACCGCGTGACGCTGGTGGGCAGCGTGGCCAACCTGCTGCTGCTGATATTCAAGTTTGTGGCGGGCATTGTGGGCCATAGTGCCGCCATGCTGGCCGACGCGGTGCATTCACTGTCGGACTTTGTGACGGACATCATCGTGCTGGTGTTTGTGCGCATCTCGTCGAAACCCGAGGACGAGGGACACGACTACGGGCACGGCAAGTATGAGACGCTGGCCACGGCCATCATCGGCATCATCCTGGTGCTGGTGGGCTTTGGCATCTTCTGGAACGGAGTGCAAAGCATCTGGAGCTTCTTGCAGGGCGAAAGCCTGTCGGAACCGGGCATGCTGGCACTGGTGGCGGCGGTAGTGTCCATCGTGGTGAAGGAACTGCTCTACCAGTACACGGTGCTGCGCGGCAAGTCGCTCAACTCGCAAGCCGTCGTGGCCAATGCCTGGCACCACCGCAGCGACGCGCTGTCGTCCATCGGCACAGCCGTCGGCATCGGAGGCGCCATCCTGCTGGGTCCGGCCTGGCGGGTGCTCGACCCCATAGCGGCGGTAGTGGTCAGCGGATTTATCATGAAGGTGGCCGTACAGCTGCTCATTCCCTGCCTGGACGAGTTGCTGGAGAAGTCGCTGCCGGCCGAGGTGGAGAACAAGATTGTGGAGACCATCCTTTCGTTTCCGGGCGTCAGCTCGCCGCATCATCTGCGCACCCGCCGTATAGGCAGCAACTATGCCATCGAGGTGCACGTACGCATGGACGGGCACATCTCGCTGGAGGAGGCGCACCACACGGCCACGCAGATAGAACTGAAACTGAAGGAACTGTTTGGGAAAAAGACACATGTGGGGATACATGTGGAACCGGTGAAATAACGGTAAATGATAAATGGTTAATGGTAAATAAGTTAATGATAAACAGGCTAATCAATAGGCATAATCCATCAACTATCAACCATTCACCATCCATCATTAACCATTAATCATTCACCATTAACCATTAATAAATTATCATTGAAAAAGATACTGATAACAGGCGGAAGCGGATTTATAGGCAGCTTTGTGGTGGAGGAAGCACTTCGCCAGGGGCTGGAGACGTGGGTAGCGGTGAGGCGTACAAGCAGCCGCGAGTACCTGCGCGACGAACGCATCCGCTTCATAGAGCCCAACCTGGGCAACTACACAGAGCTGTGCCGCCAGCTGGAGGAGCACAAGCGGGAACACGGCGCGTTTGACTACGTGGTGCACTGCGCCGGCGTGACGAAGTGCGCCGACGAGGCCGACTTTGAGCGGGTGAACACGGGCCACACCGAGAATCTGGTGAACGCCCTGCGGCAGACAGGCATGGTGCCCCGGCGGCTGGTCTACCTGAGCAGCCTCAGCGTGATGGGGCCGGTGAACGACCGCGACTACCGCCCCATCAGCCAGGACGACGAGCCGCAGCCCAACACGGCCTACGCCCGCAGCAAGCTGAAGGCGGAGCGCTTCTTGCAGGAGCAGAAGGACTTCCGCTGCGTCATTCTGCGGCCTACGGGCGTCTACGGCCCGCGCGAGAAGGACTACTTCCTGATGGCGCAGTCCATAGCCCGGCACGTGGACTGCTCGGTGGGGTTCCGCCGGCAGGACCTGACGTTTGTCTACGTCAAGGACGTGGTGCAGGCCGTCTTCCTGGCCCTGGAGCACGGACGCGACGGCGGGGCTTACTTCCTGAGCGACGGTGCCGTGTACAGCAGCCGCAAGTTCTCCGACCTGATATGGGAGGAACTGGGCCGTCCGTTCCTCATCCGCCTGCGCCTGCCGCTGTGGGTGCTTTGGACGGTGTCGGAAGTGGCCGGACGACTGGCCGCCTGGCGACGGAAGAGCAGCACGCTGAACCCCGACAAGTATAAGATAATGAAACAACGCAACTGGCGGTGCGACATCACGCCCTCGACCACAGAACTGGGCTACCACCCGCAATACGGGCTGGAGCGGGGCGTGAAGGAGACTATCGCCTGGTATAAGAAGGAGGGGTGGATTTAGTGGTGAGTGATGAGTGGTAAGTGATAAGTATTGAGCTTTACCTCCTTTACCTACTCTACCTTCTTTACCTCCTCTTATAAAAGAACCAATAAAAAGACTGACAATGATAAAAAACGCAGACGGAAAGAGAACAAGCATCGTGACCTACCTGTTCAGCCGGGTAGAGACGGGCAAGGGCCTGTTTGCCATCGAGAAGATAAGCCTCATCTACGGGCTGCTGACGTCCATACTGATACTGTTTCTGTTTCAGGAAATGGACCATCCTGTCAGCATGCTGGTCGACCGTGTGCTGATAGCGGGCATGACGTTCCTGCTGATGTACCTCTACCGGCTGGCTCCGTGCCGGCTGGCGGTGTTCGTCAGGGTGGTGATACAGATGTCACTGCTGTCCTACTGGTATCCCGACACGTTCGAGTTCAACCGCCTCTTCCCCAACCTCGACCACCTCTTTGCCTCGGCCGAGCAATGGCTCTTCGGCGGGCAGCCGGCGGTGTGGTTCAGCCAATTCCTACCGCAGATATGGGTGAGCGAGCCGCTCAACATGGGCTACTTCTTCTACTACCCCATGATGCTGATTGTGGTGCTGTGGTACTTCATCTACCGCTTCCGGCTGATTGAGAAGGTGTCGTTCGTCATTGTCACGTCGTTCTTCATCTACTACCTCATCTATATCTTCGTCCCCGTGGCCGGCCCCCAGTTCTACTTCCCCGCCATAGGCATGGACCAGGTGCTGCAAGGCCACTTCCCCGCCATAGGCAGCTACTTCAACCACAACCAGGAACTGCTGCCCGGCCCCGGCTACGAGCACGGCTTCTTCTACAACCTGGTGGAGGGCTCGCAGCAGGTGGGTGAGCGTCCTACGGCCGCCTTCCCGTCGTCGCACGTCGGCGTCTCCACCATCCTGATGATTATGTCGTGGCGCGGCAGCAAGCGCCTGTTCTGGTGCCTGATGCCCTTCTACCTGCTGCTGTGCTGTGCCACGGTGTACATACAGGCGCACTACCTGATTGACGCCATTGCCGGCTTCATCTCGGCATTCGTGCTCTATGTGGTGGTGACGTGGATGTATAAGCGGTGGTTTGAGCATCCGATGTTCAGGGTGACGGAGGAGTCGTTCGGATGATGCAGGACGCTTCAGGAATATAGCTATCCAAGAGATTGTATCAAAACGAGCTGTTCTTATTTTTTAGACGCGGATAATGCGGGTTAAGCGGATTTCTTAATTTTCTAATCCGCCCAATCCGCTCTATCCGCGTCTAAAAGATTAAATTAGCTCGTTTTGATACTCCCTTCTTAATACCCCTCTTATTTCAACACATACTCAGAAAACAAAAGTGGCAGAAACTAATCAAAGTCTCTGCCACTTTTGTTTTTATAAACCTGCCTCGGCTTTATTCCGTTCCCGGCAACGGATTGTCGCCGCCCTCGGGTGTGGTCTGCTTGGTGCGGAAGGAAGCATAATAGCTGTAGCCCACTCCGTTCTTGTTCTTGGCGTATGCACGTACGTAGTAGTAAGTGTAAGCCTTGAGGCCGGTGGCCTTGAAGGTGAAGGAGTTGTCGGCGGCATTCAGCGTGGCCTTCTGGTGACTGCTGTTCTCCAGCGTAGGTTCGGAAGTCGTCTCGCTCCAGCAGAAGCCCACTTCGGTCACTTCGGCATTGCCGTCGCTCGTTATCTTGCCGCTAAAGGTGGCGCTGCGGTCGGCCACGCCAGCCTCGTCCACGCTGACAAAGCTGCCCGGCACGGTAGACGATGAGGTGACGAAGGTACTGGGCGAAGTGTAGGCCGTTCCCTTGGCGTTGATAGCGTAGGCGCAGATGTAATAACGAGTAGTATACTTCAGTCCGCTGATGGTGGCCTGGAAGGTGTTGTCGGTAGAGGTTGACTTCACCTGGATGACGCCGGCCGCACCGATGCGGGGCGTGGTAGCCGTCAGCGAGTAAACAAAGCCGCGCTCGGTCACGGTCAGTCCGCCATTGTCAGATATGGTGGCTTGTGCCGTCACCTGATCATCGCCAATCTGCGGCATCAGCAGGTTCACCACTTCGGGCTCCTTGGTGAGGGCGGTGGTGAAGTTGGACGCGCTGCTGTAGCCCACGCCGTTGACGTTCTTGGCGTAGGCACGCACGTAGTACTTCTGTCCTTTTACCAGTCCGGTCAGCTTCAGGCTGAAGTCGGCACCCGTACCTTCGACCTTCATGGAAGCGTCGCCATTCTCCAGATTCGGGGTCGACGAGGTGCTGCTCCAGCAGAAACCACGTTCGGTGACGTCGCGTCCGCCGTCGCTGTCGATGTGGCCGGCTACGGTAGCTTCGGTCTCGCCGATGTTGCTCACGGCGGTGAAGGAAACCGTAGGCTCATAGGTGCGGTTCAGTGTAAAGCGGGTAGGCTCGCTGTAGAAGGTACCGTCGCGCGTCACGGCGTAGGCCGTGGCAAAGTAAGCGGCTCCTTCGTTCAGTCCGGTCAGGCTGACAGAGATGTTGCTGCCCTGGCTGTCGTCCTTCTGGTGAGGACTGTCGATGGCCGGACGGCTGGAGAAGAGGCTGTAGCAGATGCCTTTCTCGGTGACGGTTACGCCGGCAGGTATCTGCACGGTGCTGGTCAGCGTCACGCTGGTGATGTCCAGCTTGCTGGCCACGGGAGCTGTGAGCGTCACCACTTGCCGCTGGGCGGTCTTGAAGGTGATGGCATCGCTGTAGCCCACTCCCTTCTCGTTGATGGCATAGGCGCGCAGGTAATACTCGGTTTCGGGCTCCAGGTTGTCTATCTTGGCCTCGAAGTGCTGGTCGTCGGCCGTTCCCACTACCTCCTTCAGGTGGTCGATGGTGGGCACCAGGCTCTCGGTGCTCCAGCAAAAGCCGTATTCGCTGACGGGGAAGCCGCCGTTGCTGGTGATGTCGGCCGTGAGGCTGACGGCAAAGGCGGTAACGTCGGTCGTCGCGCAAGTCAGCTTGGGCAGCTTCAGCGCTTCGGTGGTGAAGGTCTCGGCGGGGCCGTAGCCGGTGCCGGTGCTGTTGATGGCGTAGGCACGCACGATGTAGGTGGTGCCAGCCTGCAGGCCGGTCAGGGTACCGGTGAACGACTCGGCATCGAGCGGCACGGTACGTGTGCGGTCGGAGGTGGTAGGTTCGGGCATGCCCTCTTCATAGACTTTGTAGGCAAAGCCACGCTGGCTGATGTCGCGTCCGCCGTTGTCGGTCATCTGGCTGGTCAGCACGGCGGTGGTCTCGGTCACCTCGGTAGCCGTTGATTCGGCCAACACGGGCTCGGAGCTGGCCAGCGTGCTGAACTGTATGAGCTCACCCTTGGCCACACTGCCACCACTGCGGGCGCAGATGCTGTAGCAGTAGGTCTGGCCGGGCGTCAGGCCGCTCAGATTGGCGGTGTAGCGTCCCTCGGTCGAGGGGTCGGCCGTGGCGGCCAGCTCCTCGGCATCGACCAGCGACGTCCCCTTGGCATAGAGGAAGAAGACGTCGACCGACGCCAGCTGGCTGCCCGCCTTCTCTGTCACCGTGCCCGACAGCACGGCGTCGAAACGCGTCAGGCCGTCGGCACTGTTGGTGGCCAGCGATGGCATGTACGACTGCGGCTCCTCGTCCTTGCTGCACGCCAGCAGGCAAGCCGCCAGGCAGAAGGGCAGCAGCAGTCTGTTTATAATGGTTGTTTTCTTCATTGCTTTTTCTTTTTAATTTATCTGGTTGGCAGATTGGCAAGCAGGAGCGGTGGCTGGGGCGGAAACCTTTCCGCGAAACCAGCAGAAGACTGTTTTGTCAGTAGTCCACTCCCAGCACGTTGGCAGTTAACTGTTATCGCGTCAGCAGTTAACTCCTATCACGTCAGCAGTCCACTGCTATCAGGCCGGCAGTTAACTCCTTGTCTTCAGCCCTTGATTTCTGCTTTTCAACCCGCATCAACTCCTAAAATATCAAACCGATTCCTCCCGTCACCTCGTGATACTTGAAGTTGACGGTGTGATAGCCCAGCGATACGCAGAACTTGCCGAAGGTGACGATGCCGCCCAGCTCGGCAGCAACGCCGGTGGCCGACTTGTCGGTGTCCTTCACCTCGGTACCCTCGGCATATTCCTTACCGCCGATGGTGACGGGGGCTGCCAGCTCGTAGGTCAGCGAGCGCGTGCCATATCCGGCACCGGCATAGAGGTAGAAGCTGCGGGCCAGCTTGCGGAAGTAACCGCCCGTAATAGACATGCGCGAGGAGTTCGTGGTGCCCTCCTTGTAGAAGGGAGGTGCTGTCTGCTCGGAACCGCTGATGACGCCCGCCTCGTTGCACTCCAACTCGCCGCTGGCCGAACCGAAGTCGCTGCGGAAGCCTACGTAAAAGCCGTTCTTGCGGCCGAAGCCCAGCATGGCGCCGTAGGAAGTGCCGTTGGGGTTATAGCCAGCCTGCAACATAATCAGGGTGTTCATCGGCACCTTGGGTTTGATGGTCGACTCCATGTGGAAGGTGGGGCGCACCGTCTCGCCGGCGGTCACGTTGAGCACGGTGTCGATGGGGAAGTAAGTCTGCTTCTCGATACGCACCTTGTACTCCTTGATGGCCATGCGGTCGCTGCGGTAGGGCGTCTTGCCCACCAGCACGCTGTCGATGTAGACGTCGGCGTCCTGCTCGGGCAGGGAGAAGATTTCCATGTAGCCGAAGCGGGGCTTCAGCGTAACGCTCTTGATGACCTGTTCGTCGGCCAGGGTCACCACGCCTGCGTCAGACACATACATCGGCGCCTCTACGCGGTAGGTGTGCTCGCCCTTGGGCATGGTAGCCGAGAACAGACCGTTTTCGATAGGCACCAGTTCGTCGTCAATGTAGACGTTGGCGTTGGCCGGTTCGGGGCGCAGTACGAAGAACTGCATGTTGTTCTCCACCACAGGCTTGTCTTGCGCGTCGCCGGTGTTGAGCACCATTTCATACACGGTTCCCTTCTCGATGATTTCAGGGTAGAAGTAGTTTCGCAGGATGCCCAGCTCGTCGTGCAGGATGGAGATACGGCGTGCGCCGCGGGGCACGTACACCCAGATTTCGCCCGTCTTGTTCTCGCGGGCGGTGATGCCCAGGGCGTCGGGCTCGAACATGAGGTCTTTCACATTGGTCACGATGCGTATCAGGGCGCAGATTTCGCCGTTCTGGTCCTTCTTGGGCGCCGTGACGCGTGCCGTGATGTCGGTCTCCATGCGGGTGAACGATGCCACGGCTATCTTGCTCTGCTGTGCCAGTGCCGCCGGGCCGCCCACAAGGGCTACCAGGAGTACCACCAGCCAGCGTTTCAGAATGTTTTGTTTCATCAGTTTTGCTATTTATATTGATTATTCAGTTGACAAGTTGACGAGGCGTCAGGCAACGAGGACTGGTCCTTGTCAACTTGTTCCTTGTCCACTCGTCAACTTGTCCCCTTGTCAACTCATTTCACTACTACCTTCTGTCCTTCCAGCATATAGATGCCTTTTTCCAGTCCGCGCACCTCGTTCAGGCCTTCGTGTGCATTGACGATACGTACGGTCTGACCCTTCACGTTATAGATATAGATGGTGCGGTCGGCATTGGTCTGGATGTAGAGCACGCCGCCACGGCTGTAGGCACGGGTAGCCTGGTCGGGCATGGCCGGTCCGTCTTCAATGCCGGTAATAGTACCGTCACCGCCGCCGATGGCGTAGTAGCGCACAGCATTGAGGGTTCCAGCCTGTGCTTCCTTGCTGACGAGGTAGGCTTGGAAGGGGTCTACGTCCTCATAGTCTTGAACGAAGACGCTGCCTCTAGGATACGTCTTGTCATCAGCATAGTACGTGTTATCCTCGTTCAATGTATAAACATTGAGGTCATGTACTACCGTCTCATAAGTAGGTACCAAATCGAACTTCGTGCCTGTGCTGGGTTTCAAAGCACCTTCGGTTACACCCAGTGTAATGCCATTTGTGGCATCTTCTGCCGCAAACATCACATCACCTTCAATATTGTTTTCGCTGGGGTAAGCATCATTGTTAGGCATACTAATGAGGTAAGCCTTATTGGCTTCAATAGTTGTGGCCGCCTTGTAGTTACCGTCTGTTCCCAGTTCATAGAGCCAGAAGGGCAATACTCCTTCGGTCTCCAGGTCCTTGCTGCCAAACGGAGCCAGTGTCACGGTTTCCAAGCTTTCGCCGTAACCACGGGTATGTGTAATCTTAGTTACCGTGAAAGGCAATACCAGCGTTTTCCAACCGGCAGCTTCGTTAAATCCGCTAGGCACACGGAATTCCTTCACGTACGTCACCTTACGGGTCTTCATGGGTTGCTTCACTTCGTAGTAGTTGCGACCATTATTATAAGTAGCAGCCACAGCTATCGAGTCGGTGATGCCGTTGTAGAAGATATAACCAATATCCTGCTTACTGCTTGTATTTCCGCCTTCAGGCAAGTAGAGGTTGTCTATCTCACAAAACTTATCTTTCGGGAAGATAGTGGTTGAGTTCCAGTTGACGGTACTTAGGTGGTAATAGTATCTGTTTCCGGACGTATCATATTTACTACCAGAACAATTAAAAGAAGAGTTTCCCAAAGATAAGTTAGTAGCCGGATTGATGGTCAGCGTGCCTTTCACTTCTGCGCCGTAAAACGCACTTTCACCGACAGTGGTTATTGTCGCCGGAATAGACAAGTCATTGAATGTAGCACCGTTGAAAGCACTATTGCCTATTTCGGATAACTTGGCAGGCCAAGTTGCTGTGAAAGATTTTATATTGTAAAACGCGTTGTTGCCTATCGTAGTCAAGGAGGTAGGTAAAGAAGTCACCGTCAACTCTGAACAACTTCCGAAAGCATGCGATCCAATCGCAGTAATCGCATCCGGCAATTTAATGGTACGCAGTGAGTCGCAAGAACTGCACAAATTGTTAGGAATGGTTGTTAAAGTAGCAGCAGAAAGGTCGAGTGTACGGATAGGCAAATTTTCGAAAGCGTTCTGGGACAGCTCGACTATCTTCGACTTGGACAGGTCGAGGGTGGCCAGACGATCGCAGCCAGAGAAAGGAGAGTTAGAGCTTCCGCTACTCGGCTTATCGCTATGAAGTCGTGTTATACGGGTCAGCGAGGCCGGCATCTTGACTGTAGTCAGCGAATCGCAGTTGTAGAAAGTGTTGCCATAAATCGTCGTTACTCCTTCGGGAATGACTATCGTCTCCACACCTGAATTATAAAAAGCCGAATGACCAATCTGTGTCAGCGTAGAAGGCAGCGAAACGGAAGCCAGTTTTTGGCAGTAATAGAAAGCCTCCGCCCCGATTTCCGTCACGTGTTCGGGAATCACCAGTGCCGTCAGCTTGCGACAGTCGCGGAACATATTATCTGAAATCTTGGTTATGGCAGTGGAAAGAGTCACCGACTGCAACGACGAGCAGCCATTGAACGCATTATTTCCTATCGTTTTGATGCTGTTGGGCAATACAATACTTTGCAGATTCTCACACTGAGCAAAAGCCGACTCAACCATCGTCGTAGGAGCAGCACCCTCAGCAAAGCTTACGGTCTTCACACCCGAACCGTTGAAACCACCTACCGTCTCAACAGTAGAAGGGAACACTACTTTCTCCAACGACTTACAACCAGAGAATGAATTGGGCGCCAAAGTCTTCAGTCCTTCATTAAGCACCACTTCCGTCAAGCCGCAGTCTTCGAAAGCACCAGAACTGATACTCTGCACCCCACCGGGAATAGTTATTGTTTTCAGGGCCATACAGCCGCTGAAAGCGGAACTACCAATTGTCAGCAGACCGGCAGGCAGTTCCACCGAAGCCATACTTGTACAATTGTAGAACGTAGATTCCTTAATATCCATCAACGCTGTTGGCAACTTGACTGCTGCCAGCTTCTTGCACTCCCTAAATGCCGCCCTACCAATATCGGCCAATGACTGGGGCAGTGTAACTGTTGTCAGCGATGAACAGTTGTCAAACGCATATTCACCAACCTTCAGCAACTTGGAAGGAAGCTCTGCTTTGGTCAGCGATGTACAATTCTCAAAAGCATAACTATCTATTTCATTCAACTCTTTCGAGAAAGTAATTGTAGTCAATACCGAACAATCGGAAAAAGCATACGATTCGATGGCCAACACCTTGTCAGGGATAACAATGGAAGTAAGCGAGGTACAATCGCTAAATGCCCTTGAAGGAATATTAGTCAACGTAGAGGGCAACGATACCTTGGCCAACGATGCACAGAATTCAAATCCACCTATTTCCGTCACTCCTTCGGGAATAGTGATTTCCTTCAGGGCACTACAACCATAGAAACTGCCCACCGTAAGCACAGAAGACGGCAAAGTCAGTTCTGACAGAGCCGTGCATTCATAAAACGGCCCATTCAGGTATTTGATGCCGTCGGGTAGGGTAATACTGGCCAGCGATGTACAACCGGCAAACATCCGATAAGGAAGCCCCTTCATCCCGGCAGCCAATTTCACCTCCGACAGTTTGACACAGTTGTCAAATATATTAGATTTTACACCCCAATTATTGGTGAAATAGTTAATTCCTTCCAAACGACTGGAAGTGCTATAGGTAGCCACACCCAGCGATGCCGGCAGACTGACTGAAACCAGAGACTGACACTCACTGAACGCATACCCACCTATATATTCCACCTTGTCCGGAATATCAATGGAAGTCAGTTTGATACAGTAATCAAAGGCATGTTCGCCTATCCACAGCAGATTGGGCGGCAACACCACCTCCTGCAGGTTCACACAACGAGCGAACGAGAGGCATCCTGTACTATTATTGTCGACTACTTGCCCATCCAGTTTTTTCCCATCCGAGCTCCAAGGATTGTCCACGCTCCAAGTACCAATGCTCCACACATCCTTAGGCAAGACAATCTTGGTCAGTGCCGTCATACCGTAGAACATGTAGTGGCCTACCACATTGTTCTGCGTATGGTTGGCCGTGTTACCCGTTCCGTAGTAGCTTTCTTCACTATACACAATATTGGCATCCAGCAGGTTCAGTACCTTCAGATTGCCCGCCATGCCACGGATAAACAGGATGTCGGCACTGTTGATAGGTCCTTTCACCGTCAGGTCAGTCAGTGAGGTCTGTTCCGACGCCGACACGAAGTTGTCAAGCGTACCGGCCTCCGTCAGGGTCACAGTCTTGCTCTGTGCCCTCAGTCCAAGCGTTGCCACCAGTAAGAGGAGGACGCTGAGGTAGTAATGTTTTGCATTCATATATTTTGAGTTTTTAAATTATTCGATTTTTGAATTATTTATTCAGTCCTGTTATTCAGATTATTCAGTGGTTAACGGTTAGTGATTAGCATAGATGATAAGCTTACTGCTTATCACTTATCACTAACCGCTGACCGCTGAACAATGCGCTTACCGCTAATCAACCCCCGGCGTCGGATTGTCTCCCTCGCCCGGTTCTGGTTTGTCGGCACTTTCGGTAGTAAACCACTGCTGGCCGCCATAACCTACACCCTTCGCATTGATGGCGTAAGCACGTACGCGATAGCGTGTTTTGCCTTTCAAATTAGTCAACTTGGTACGCATGCTGTTTTTGCCCAATGGCATCACAATCTTGGTAGCATTGTCTACCGTCAGCTCGTCGCCTTCTCCCTCGGCCCATAGGAAGCCTTGCTCGGTGATGGCTGACTTGCCGTCGTCGTTGATGCTGGCACTCACCCAAGCCGAAGTGGCATAAATCTCGCTGACACTGGTATAGCCCACACTAGGTTTCTTCATGCCGTCATTATCGCCCGGCAACGGATTGTCGCCACCCGATGGCGGCAGCTTGGCGGTATTGAAATATTCCGTATTGGTCCATACCTTACCGTTCTTGTTGGCTGCATAGCCGCGAACGGTATAAGAGGTATTCTCCTTCAGGCTGGTCAATGTCAACGTCACTTTATTGCCATCCAACTTGCCTTTCACGTCTTGGGTATTATCGAGCATAACGCCATATTCCGTCAGTGTGGCTCCACCATTGTTGGTCACGGGGAACTCCAGCTGCAGGCTGTGTGCCTCTGTCTTTACGCACTTCAACTCGCCCAGGCTGGGTGTAGTGCTATAGCCCGTCTCAAACTGGAGCATCTGGCTGTATCCGACCCCCACCTTGTTGATGGCATAAGCGCGTATATTATATAAGGTATTATAAGAGAGCTTGGTAAGCTTGGCCGTGAACTCCTCGGTAGTGGCGGTAGATACTATTTTGAAATCGCAACCTTCTACCGTAGGTTCCGAACCGACTGACAACACAAAGCCACGCTCGCTGATGACTTCGCCCTCACCACCGATGTCGCTGAGGAAGGCCGATGCCTGCGCATTGTCGTCGCCAATGGACGATACGTTCAAGCTACCCACCACAGGAACGGTGTGTTGCGCAGTGGCAAACTCGCCCACCACACCATAGCCGGTGCCCTTGGCATTCGTAGCATAAGCGCGGGCAAAGTAAGTGGTGCCACCCTTCAGGTTGCTAAGGGTGACGGAGATGTCGTTGCCTTCGCCCGTGGCCACCACCTTGGTACCTTTCTCTAATGTAGGTTCGGCCTCGGTGCTGCTATACACAATGCCCTTCTCCGTGATGTCCAACCCACCGTTGGTGGCCACGCTGGAACGAATCTTTACGCCGGTCTCCGTCTTGTCGTAGACGGTGATGGTGGTCAACGTAGGTGCGTAGGTGGTTTCGGTCTGGAACTGCACGTCGCCGCTGTAGAAGGTTCCGTCGCGTGTCACGGCGTAAGCGCGAGCATGATAGACTTGTCCTTCCTTCAATCCGGTCAGGGTAGCGGTCACCAGCTTGGCATCTGTGCTGGCATCCTTCAGTTTGGTACCGTTCACATCGGGATTCAGTGCCGTGCCATAGCATACGCCCTTCTCCAGCACTTTGGTCTTCTCGGTAGTGGTCATCTGCGCACTGATGGTAGCTGTCGACGCGGTGAAAGCCGTCACCATGGCTTGCGTCAGCGAAACCACCTGCTCGGTGTCGCTCGTAAATTCCACGGTAGCACTGTAACCCGTACCCTTCTCGTTCTTGGCGTAGGCACGCACGTAGTAGCGCGTGTTGGCCATGAGGCCCTCGATGGTGGCACTGAAGCGTTTGGCGCTGGCTCCGTCGAGCTTCACGCTCTGGCTCTGCTCTACAGTGGGCTGGCGGCTCTCGGCACTCCAGCAGAAGCCCACCTCGCTCACGGCCAGTCCGTGGTCGGCCGTCACGGCTCCGGTCAGCACGGCCGTGTAAGCAGCAGCACTGACGGGTACATCGCCCAGGCTGCCCTGCCCGTTGGCAATGACGATGGGAATCTTGCTGGCCGTAGTAGTAAACTGCACCGGCTCGCCATAGCCCGTGCCGGCACCGCTGGTGGCGTAGGCCCGCACGCTATAGGTCGTATTGGGCTTCAGCCCGCTCAGTGTGGCGGTAAAGTCCTGGCCAAAGGCTACAATGGTCTCGTCGTCGTTGATGTTCAGGTCGGGTCCGTTCTCTATGTAGGGCGCATAGACAAAGCCGCGAATATCGGGTTCATAACCGCCATTGTCGGTCACCTCGGCCTGGAGCTGCACGCTCTCCTCGGTAATGTCGGCCGTAGTCACCACGCTGACCGCCGGACGCGTGGCGGCGTCGGTGTCGAAGTTGCTTGTCTTGCCCTTCACCATGGCATCGCCACTACGGGCAAAGATGCAATAGTAGTAGGTCTGTCCCGGCTGAAGCCCCTGCAGGGTGGCGGTGTAGTTGCTACCCTCGCCCTGAACGGCTTCCACCTCCTGTGCGTTGGCCAGACTGGCCGAGGTAGAATAAAGGAATCCCACGGTGTACTCGGCCGAGCTACCCTCGTGCGGCGTCACCGTACCCTGTATGGTGGCCCCGAAGCGGCTCTGCCCCGTGGCCGTATTGGTGGCCAGCGTAGGCATGTACAGTGTCGGTTCCTTGTCTTCCTCACAGCCTATGGCAAACAGCAGCAGAAATAGAAAAATGCACGCACGGCACAAGGCGTCCGTACGCTTTGATTCGTAATGTTTTACCATAAAATGAGTATTTGTTATGAATATTTGTTTTATTGGAATTCTGATAGCGTTTCCGTTTATTATTCCTGATACAATGAGCACCCCCACAGACCTTTAGCCAGCCGGCAGCGGTGATGCGCAATGCAGGTCGTCAGAGTGCTTTTCATGTGTTTCCATTCCCCTACCCGCTGCCTTCCTAAACTTGTTTCTAAATAGACAGTAGCAAATTTTAATGTTTGTACCACAAATATAGCTTTTTAAGAGGCAACGGGCTACATATTTAAGACTAATATTTTAAAAAGCAGAAATATT